>OBAC01000022.1_pt1 | contig 26198 bp, 16 predicted proteins | sample 1475741 | NCBI WGS metagenome assembly OBAC01 (sample SAMEA3360705, study PRJEB22359) | human gut metagenome | biome: ENVO:urban biome; feature: ENVO:human-associated habitat; material: ENVO:feces | place: Bangladesh | collected 2011 | reverse complement strand
GCTTGAGCGAGGACGAGATCAACCGCATGAAGGCTGAGGCAGAGCAGAACGCTGCCGCTGATAAGGCTGAGCGCGAGAAGATTGACAAGATGAACCAGGCAGACAGCATGATCTTCTCCACCGAGAACTTCTTGAAGGATAACGGTGATAAGATTCCTGCAGACAAGAAGCCAGGCATCGAGCAGGCTTTGCAGCAGTTGAAGGATGCTCACAAGGCAGGTGATGTTGCAGCCATCGATTCAGCTATCAACAACTTGAACACCGTCATGCAGGCTGCTTCTCAGCAGATGTACCAGGGCGGCCAGCAGGCAGGTCCTCAGGGTGCACAGGGCGGTCAGCAGGCACAGCAGGGTGCTAACGATGGCGCTCAGGACGTTCAGGACGCAGATTTCGAGGAGGTTAAGTAATCCTCTCGTCATAGAGAAATTATTAGATTAGCATAAAGATAAAAGGCGTGTAAGACTCTGAAAATGAGTTTTTCACGCCTTTTTTCGTGCCTTTATGATTTTTTATAGATTCAGTTATTGACAATTTGCTGAAAAATATGTATATTTGCAGGTTATGTGAGGGCGGAAGCTCTATAAAAGAAAAGATATAATAAATAAAAGAAGAAAGGAAACGGGATATGGCAAAGAAAAGACCACAGGTGGCACTGGTATACGATTTCGACGGAACGCTGTCGCCAGGCAACATGCAGGAGTTCGGATTCATCCAGGCAACCGGAAAGACCAAGGAGGAATTCTGGGATAGAAACAGAAAACTGGCAGAGGGTAAGGATGCCAACGGCATCTTGACCTATATGTTCCTGATGCTCGAAGAAGCCAAGAAGAACAATATCTCGCTCACCCGCGAATCCTTTCAGAGCTTCGGCAAGAACGTGGAGCTCTTCCGTGGCGTGAAGCAATGGTTCTCGTTCATCAACGAATATGGTGCAAGCATCGGCCTCGACATCAGGCACTACATCAATTCATCGGGATTGAAGGAGATGATAGAGGGAACCCCCATCGCTCAGGAATTCGAGAACATCTATGCCTGCTCGTTTCTCTATGACGATGACGGCATCGCCTACTGGCCAGCCGTGGCCGTGGATTACACCACCAAGACGCAGTTTCTCTTCAAGATCAACAAGGGCATCAGGCAGGTGAGCGACAACCGGAGGGTGAACCAGTTTATCCCCGACAGCAAGCGCCCCATCCCCTTTCCGAGAATGATTTACTTCGGAGACGGAGAAACCGACGTGCCTTGCATGAAGATGGTGAAGGAGCATGGCGGTCATGCCATCGCCGTATATAACACGCCTGAGAAGGAGGCGATGGCGTGCCAGCTGGTTAGGGAAGGCCGTGCTAACTTTATGTGTACGGCTAACTACAGCAGGGGCGGCGTGATGAACATCATCGTGAAGCGAATACTGGATAAGATCAAGGCGGATTTCGAATTCGACAGATTGATAGAGCTGAACCAGAAAAAGGCGTGGAAGTGATTTTAAACTGAAATAATAATATCAAATCATATTAATGGGAAGAAACAAATACTCAGCAGGAGAAATTAAGGAAATAGGTAAGTTGCTGCGCCTCAAGAACGCAGGTAACCGTTTGCAACAGAAATTGATACGCCACGACCTTCGCGTGGATTATGAATTCAACATCTCTGACTTCAATGAGCCGGGCAAGGCTTTCGGCGAGGAGGAACTGCAGGATGCCATCAAGCGTGGCGCTATCCAGATTCTCGACGATGCTACCATCGAGGCCATGAAGGCTAAGCGTGCAAGAGATAAGGCACGCGATGAGGCAGAGAAGCAGAAGGATGCCATCGCCAGCGGTGAGCAAACCGACTGGCAGGAGGCTATGAAGGAATGGAATGAATTTTATGAAAAGTAAAAAGGTAAAAAATATACTGATTAAAAATTATTATGGCTAAAATATTGATTAAGACTTCAGAGGGCGACATCAAAGTGCGCCTCTACGACGAGACTCCTCAGCATCGTGACAACTTCTTGAAGTTGGCAAAGGAGGGATATTTCGATGGCACACTCTTCCATCGTGTCATCAAGGATTTCATGATTCAGGGCGGCGACCCGGATAGCAAGGGTGCTCCTAAGGGCAAGATGCTGGGCACGGGCGGACCTGATTACACCATCCCTGCCGAGTTTGTTTATCCACAGCTCTTCCACAAGCGCGGTGCCCTGAGTGCAGCCCGCTTGGGAGATGAAGTGAACCCTGAGCGTGAGAGCAGCGGAAGCCAGTTCTATATCGTCTGGGGTAAGACCTACAAGCAGAACGAGCTGAAGCAGATGGAGAAGCAAATGGGCATGCAGATGGAGCAGAACATCTTCAACCAGCTTGCCAAGGAGCATCATGATGAGATTATGAACTTCCGCCGTAACCGCGACCGCGAGGGCTTGATGAAACTGCAGGATGAACTGGTGGATGAAACCAAGAAACTATGCAAGGAGCAGGGTTATCCTAAGTTTACCGAGGAGCAGCAGAAGGCGTACACCGAGGTGGGCGGTACCCCTTTCCTCGACAACCAGTATACCGTGTTTGGCGAGGTGGAGGAAGGCCTTGATGTGGTAGAGAAGATTCAGAACTGCGAAACCATGCGTGGAGATAGACCTAAGGAGGATATAAGCATGCAGGTTTCTATTATAGAAGAATAAAAGGCATTTCTCGCAGGTTTCTATGAAATCTGCGAGAAATCTTTATTAAGTATCAGCAACTATTCATTCGTATTTATAAAATAAAGAATTTTAAATAAACAAATCAAAATGAAAAAGATTCATGGAAAAATGATGAAGGGCATCACGGTCAGAAGCCTGATGATGCTCCTGGCATTGGCAGGTTCTAACTACTGCCATGCTCAACAAGCCACCATCGTGGTGAACAACCCTACTTCCACCCCCCGCACGGAGCTTATCTCTCTGAGCATGAACGAGGTGAAGGCAAAACTGGGCAAGGCAGCCCCTAAAAAGGGCGAGGCCTACATCGTGAAGAATAAGCGCAGACAGCAGATTGGTTCGCAGATTACCCACGATGGCTATCTGCTCATCGATGCCAGCGTGCGCCCTCACGGTTCAGCCACCTACTACGTAACCATCGGCAAACCTTACCAGCAGAAGGTATGGGCAACCGGTGCTCTCTATAAGATAAGAAAGGATGATATCGCCTGGGAAAACGACAGATGCGCCTATCGTGTATATGGTCCTGCCCTGCAGCGCACCGGCGAACGCTCCTTCGGCACCGATGTATGGGTGAAGAATACCCCCGACACCGTGGTTTACGAGCGATACGTAAAGGACATGAACGGAAATATCAAGGGTGATAAGATTGATGCCAAGGTAAGAACCCTGCAGAAGCAGGAGAAGGCTGAGAAGAACCCTGCAAAGGCGGCTGCTCTTGCCAAGCAAATCAAGGCCCTCCAGGCAGAATCAAACGAGGTGGATATCCTCACCTCCTTCCATCTGGACCATGGCAACGGATTGGATCCTTATCGCGTGGGCGCTACCCTGGGCTTGGGTGCACCAAGCCTCATGGTGGGCAAGAACCAAGTGCTGCCTTACTGCTACAAGGATTACAAGATATTGGATAACGGTCCGCTCCGCTTTACCGTGGAATTGACTTACAATCCATCTACCGTGGGCGATATGAAGAACGTGGTGGAGCATCGCATCATCTCGCTCGACAAGGGCAGCAACTTCAACAAGATGACCGTTTGGTATGATGGTTTGACCCATGCCACCGATTTCGCCACCGGTTTCCCTATCCATGAGGAAGATACCGAGAGCAAGACCTTTGCCAAGGATTACGTAAGCTATGCCGACCCTACCGACAACATCGAGGTGAACAACTCGCAGGTTTTCGTGGGTGTACTCTTCCCTGAGGGCATCGACAACACTTACTACCAGCTCTTCGACAAGAAGCACGATGGTGCCACCGGTCAAGCCCTGGGCTTGAAGCGCGGCTTAAAGAATGGAGAAAAGTACAGCTATTACTTCGGTGCAGCATGGAGCAAATATGATGTGAAGAGCTACGCCGAATGGCAGATTCGCATCAAGGAATACCTGGATGCGCTGAAAACTCCACTCGGGGTTGAAGTTAAATAGGAAGAGAAGATTATATCTGAATATCATTCCATAAGCATCGGGAAATACATTGAGAGGCTCACTTGCGATGTTGCAAGTGAGCCTCTCCAAATTTATTTTATCCCTGAAATATCTCCACCTTGATGACGCCATCCTTTCGGTTCTCGAAAACATCGTATGCCTGCTCTATTTTTGAAAGCGGGAAACGATGAGTAATCAGAGGGGTGGTATCTATCTTTCCCTGAGCTATTAAACTCAGAATTTCCTCGCAGTCACAACCATCAACACCTCCCGTCTTGAAAATAAGGTTCTTGCCATACATATCAGGAAGTGGAAGAATCTGCGGCTTGTCATACATGGCGACAATGGTGACGATGGCATTAGGACGGGCACACTTCCAGGCAAGCTGGAATGTATTCTGCCCACCTGCTACTTCCATCACCACATCGGCTCCTCCATGCTGGCTATGACGCAAGACAAAAGCTTCACAATCATCAGGTTCTACAACCATCACTTGCGGATAATGCTCCAGAATGAATTCCCTTCTGGCCTGTGACTTCTCGCAAACAATGATGGTACGTGGTTTCTTGAGCAGGGTACAAAGCAAACAACAGATACCCGTTGGTCCGGCACCAATGATCAGAACTGTATCCTCTTCGGTAATTTCTGAGATTTTCGTCGCCCAGAATCCAGTGGCAAGAATGTCACCTACGAAGAGAGCCTGTTCATCGCTCACCGAATCCGGAATTCTGTTCAGTCCTGTGGTAGCATACGGAACCCTCACGTATTCCGTCTGTCCGCCATCGATTCTGCATCCCAATGCCCATCCGCCATGTGGAGAAGTACAGTTGTTCACGTAGCCATGCTTGCAATAGAAGCAATCTCCGCAGAAGGTTTCCACATTCACGGTCACCCTGTCACCCGGTTTAACGTGGGTAACCTGCTCCCCCACTTCCTCCACGACACCTACCATCTCATGTCCGACAGTAATTCCCGGTACGGCACGAGGAACAGAACCATGCTTGATATGAAGGTCGCTTGTGCAGATGCTACTCAGCGTTACTCGCACGATGGCATCATGCGAGTCTATCAACGTTGGCTTCTTCTTTTCCGTGAAGCCAAACTCTCCCTGCTTGATATATGTAAATGCTTTCATGATTAAAAAGTAAATTCCAATTAACATTGCAAAGATACACATTATTAATGAAACTCAATAAATAAACAGCGAAAAACTTTCTTGAACTATCAACTTTGCAAGAAGATATGCCATTATGCCCCATTTGGCATGACAAGATTTGATGAAAATCAAGAAATCAAGCCTTTTCTGCATTTTCCGACTAAAAAATTGTGTGCGTACACAAAAAGGCATTACCTTTGCACTCGAAAAGATAAATAACGAATAATTAAAGTAAAGAAAGGATAACGATTATGATGGTATTAGGAATGACATTAGCAGTTGTAGCTGCTCTTTTTGCAGAGGTTGTAAATGTAAACAAGAAGATTAGCCTCGGCAAGTAAACAAGCTTTGAGAGGCATCTTAGGATGCTTCCAAATAAAGCTTCTGATAAGGTAAAGATTGGATAACAACAAATATAGAGAAAGGATAAGATTATGATGTTTTTAGGAATGATTTTAGCAATGGTTGTTGCAGGATGCGCTGAATACGGTGCAAGAACCAATATGAAGAACTTCGCTTAACAAGCGAGGCTTTCTGAAAATTTGAGAGAATTGAAATAAGAAGTTTCCATATATATTATACAGAAATGGCAGCTGTAAGCATTGTGAAAATGCTTGCAGCTGCCTTTTTTTGCTGTTTAATCAATCAGCGTTTCACTTTATTTTTTCTGGAATACTCTCACGTAATCTACCTCCATCTGAACAGGGAGGGCGCTTTCGTCAACACCCTTCATACCGCCCCAATCACCGCCCCAAGCCAGGTTGAGGATAACATAGAACGGTTTATTGAAAGGCCATGAACCCACATCATTTTTACCATCATTATCGAATTTGAGCAGTTCCTTACCATCCACATAGGTCTTGATATAATCAGGAGTCCACTCCAGGCGATAAACGTGGAAACCGTCTTCAGCACCCGCAGTCAGGCGCTCCTTGGTAATCTGGGTTTTCATCACGTGATTAAACTTCTCAGTATGGAGCGATGAAGAAGTATAGTTAGGATTAACGCCTACCTCTTCCATAATATCAATCTCGCCACATTTAGGCCAAGGATTTGCTCCGAAATCATTGTTGCAAGGCATCATCCAGAAAGCAGGCCATGTGCCCTTACCCTTAGGCAATTTGATGCGAGCTTCGAAGATACCATAAAGCCAGCCCTGGGTTTCGTGAGCATATACGCGACCCGAATATATCTTGCCGTCACTGCCCTTGAAACAGTTGATATAAAGCCGGTTATCAGCAATTTCTGTTACGCGTTTGCCATCAGCAGAGCCATTCACATAATTCTGAAGTTCATTATTCACCCAGCCCGACTTCTGCACCTCATGACGCCAGTCGGTACTATTCAACTCTGAGCCTTCGTTAAACTCATCATTCCAGACCAGTTTGTAACCTTCCGGAATCACCATTTCGCCCCCTTCAATAGGAGTAACCTGTTTTCCTGCCTGATGCACTGGCACCGATACCTTCTTATCCTCTAATGAAATCTCGACACTTCCGTCAAGAGCTACAGACGATTTATTCTCTTCCACATCTACAGTTACCATACCCATAGCTTTGCTATTACCACTGGCACTCACTTTAAACCAAGGGTATACATTTGTCGTAGGACCTTCTCCAGGGAAGGATGCTCTCGCCTCCCAGCCTCCTTCAGAAGCCATTACCATGATTTTATAAGTACCGCCTTTGGCAGGAACATCGATGCTCGTAGGAGAGCAGAATATCGTTATCTCTCCATTGACGTCAGACGAACTACTGCTGCAAGAAATCAGCATGAACGAAAGGAGGAAGGAAAATATTTTCAAGAATTTCATGTCATTTAAAATTTAGAAAGGGAGCCACTCCTACTTATTCATAGGAGCAGTCCCTGTATAATTCTATATAAACCTATAAAACCTAAAGCCTATTTCACAATCAAAACGATATCACTGACTGTTACCTCGGCATCCTTAGGAGCACCAGCAAGGTCGATGACGAGTTTCATCTTGCTCATATCCTGAGGGCCGCCATCAGCTTCTTTCGTACAGTTTGGTTGGTTCTCATAACGGAAGACGTATTCGCCTTTAACATCAGTAGACTCCTGGAAGAAGAGGTTTCCATCATTAGCGTCATCACAAAGCTTCAATGTCATCATTGGCAATGGAGCAGAAGTGGTAACCTTGCAAGAGAAATCAATCTTGCTATCAGCTTTGGCTGATACTGGAATACCAAGCATTTTCCACTGGGCATGCCATAGCTCAGCAGGAGTTTCACAAGGCACGATAATGATGTGCTTGCTTCCCTCATGCTTGATAACAGGAGTTACATCAATCTGTGCCCAAGAAGCATCACCATACCAAGTTTCCTCAGTAAATGACTTGTTGGCATCAATATCCTTCCAAAGGTTGCCCGCTGTATTGTAGTCGAATGGCACCTTCAATTCTACAGGAACCACAGTACCATCATCGTTGGCATGATCTTTCAATACCAGGCTCTCTATCATGATTTCGTCATCAGCAACATTACCACCAAAGTCGAATACAATCTTCAAGTTATTGATGTCCTTGCCTTCGAGGTCTGAACCATAAATACACTTAGGCTCACCTGCTTCCAATTTTGTATTTGCATCCTTGGAATCGAAAAGGATGATATCGTCACCACCTTCTCCAGAATCACAAAGTTTCACCTTAACGGCATTATGTCCCTTGGCAGATGTCAAGATAACAGAGAAATCGTAGTGCTTGTCGGCAGAAGTAGAGATACCTAAGTTGGTGAAAGGAACCTGAGCTTGCCAACGCTCGGTAGTTGCCTCAGGGAGCTTCAATGTATAGCATCCCTTGCTGTAGCTACAAACCGGGTCAGCAATTTGGCTCCATCCTGGAGCATAATAGCCAGCAGAAGGTTTTTCAGGGAAGGTAATTTTCTTGAAGAGATTAAACTCGCTGTCCTCTACGAAACCGCCAAAACCATTCATCTTAGTCTTTTCGATATTAACCTGCTTCTTCACAGACTCCTTGCTGATACCATTGCGATTCTTCACAAAGCATTCCACATCATAAGTACCCTTCTTGCGATAATACTTGCTCAATGTATAGTCTGAAGAATAAGCACCATCAATTACCCAAACTGGGGTGATGCCCTCTGCTGAGTTAAAACTGAAATTAGCTGTATTGATGTCTTGATCAACACTGATATTGAAGTTGTCAGCATAATCAGCAATGTTAGGCAATTCGCCATTGGCACCGCTAAAATCTTCTGGGGAGCATGCTCCTAGCAGAAAGGCTGCTAGGAATGCAAATGCTGAATGATATAATATCTTTTTCATAATCGTTACCATTTTAATGTATTAGTAATTGTTTTGTACCAATGCTGGGTCTGAGTCAAGCTCTGCCTGAGCGATTGGGATATACTTCTTAGATTCTGTCCAAGAGTTGGTGCGATAGCCATACTCATCTGGTACCAATACGCTGGCAGCCTTACCGGTACGAACCAAATCGAAGTAACGTTTGCCTTCGCCCACGAACTCCAAATGACGCTCGTTGATGACATCATCCACTGTCACTGCACCAAGTTCTGCAATGCCGGCACGGCGACGAATAATATTCACGTAATCCTTAGCCTTGGTTGCATCTCCACCAGTCTCAAGCAACAACTCTGCTGCATTGAGGTAAGCCTCAGCTACACGATACACACGGAGATTATTGTTGTAGTTCAAGTCCTTATCACCAGAAGTAGCATTATTCTCTGTATATGGACGATACTTACCAAGCCAGAAGCCTGTGTCTTGATAACGCTTGGTATATTCTACACCACGGCAGTCCCAAACAGTAGCATCACGACGCTTGTCATTGGATGCGAACATATTATAAGTCTCAGTTCTAACAGGCATGAATCCCCAGCCGTTAGCACCTGCGTCCCAGCCCTCGCCACCAGGCCATGAGTTTGGAGAAATCAAGGTAGGAAGTACTGTTCCACCAATACCTTGTGGATTGCTCCAAGAACGCTCACTGAAACCTATCTCATAGTTCACCTCCCAGATGCTCTCCTTGCACCATTCGCCACTGTTCTTCCAGATAGAAGCAAAGTCGTCCATGATACCATACTCATTCTTGTCGTTGATGATTTCCTGCATATACTGCAATGCCGTGGCATAACGGGAAGTATCTTTCTGATACATCACCATCTCGGCATACATCATATAGCACATCGCCTGTGACATTCTGCCACAATTGACATCATCCCAACGCATAGGCAATACATTAGAGTTGATGACTGACTCCAACTCAGTAATCAAGTTGTTGTATACCTCATCAGCGCTCAACTGAGGAGCGGTATATGGAGAAGAGAGGTTTTCCAAATAGAAAGGAATGTTTCCGAAGTAGTGCCACAAGTTATTGTAGTAATACACACGGAGGGCTCTGCCCTGCATTTCGTAAGATGCCTTGTTAACAGCGGTGAGGTTAGCCTCTGCCCAACCCAAGTACTTCAAGAGGTCATTGCAACGCTTGATGCCTGAATAGTCCACTGTCCAAAGTGAGCTAAGGGTATTGCTGGAATTTGCCTCATAGTTAGAAAGCATGTGCCAGTTCTGCATATCGGTTTTGTTAGAACCGCCTACCCAGAAGTCATCACCCATAATCTCGGCATCAATATTGAGGGCATTATACTGTCCCAAAGCCCAGTCTGGCCAATGGGTAGGATCGTAAGCCGCATTCAGAGCCTCATTGATGTGGGCATCTGTGGTATAATATTCTTCGAGGTTTTCACCTGATGGGTTCTCCACCTCTAGGAAGCTATCGCTGCAGGATGTGGTTGCCAATGTGATGCTGGCTGCCAACATACCAAAAGCTATATATCTCTTTGTTTTCATAATTGTCAATGTTTTAAGAGGTTATTGATGTTAGAATGAAAGATTGAAACCGATGGTATAGGTGCGAGCCTGTGGATATACACCATAGTCTACACCGAGAGAGGTACCACCTGATGAAATCTCTGGGTCGAAGCCCCAGTACTTGGTCCATGTGATGAGGTTTTCTGCCATCACGTAGAAGCGCAAGCGGCTGATAGAGAGTTTCTGGGTCAACTGCTTTGGCAAGGTGTAACCCAAAGAGATGTTCTTCAATCTCAAGTAAGAGCCATCGCAAAGATAGAGGTCCGAAACCTGCCAGTTGGTAGCATCGCCATTCTTCAGAATAGGATACTTATTGGAGGTACCCTCGCCAGTCCATCGATTGAGCATCCAAGTAGGGAAGTTGCCAGAGAACACATCTGTACGATAGGTAGCATCAAATACCTTATTACCTGTTACACCCTGCAAGAAGAGGTTGAGATCGAAACCCTTCCACTCTGCATTGAAGTTGAAACCGAAGGTCCATGAAGGTGTACCATTACCGATGTTGGTGCGGTCGTCTGGATCGATTTTACCATCACCATTTACATCAACGAAACGTACATCACCTGGTTTGGCATCTGGCATAATCATGTTACCATCCTTATTTACGTAAGCCTGAACCTCTGACATATTTTGGAACACACCAGCTGTCTTATAACCATAGAAGTATGGGAAAGGCTGACCGTTAGATCCACGAGTGCCACCACCAGAGATACCCTGGAAGCTATCAAGGTCGATGTAACCAGTATCATTACCCAGGTTGGTCAACTCATTGTGCAGATAGGTAACATTAGCCTTGGCATTGAAGCGAGCATCAGAGATGTGCCACTTATAGCCGAGCTCAAACTCAAGACCAGAGTTCTTCATATCACCCACGTTACCGATTGGCTTGGTCTCACCTACGTAGCTTGGGATAGGCATAGTAATCAACATACCGTTGGTCTTCTTTACATAATAGTCAGCAGAGAAGGTCAGCGCACTGCCGAAGAAACCGAAGTCGAGACCGATATCAGTCTGCTCGCTCTCCTCCCACTTCAAGTCTTCATTGGCTGTGGCATTCGCCTTAGAACCATTAAACTTGACAGCGTTCTTTCCGAAGAGCACGTTGTTGCCCATAGAGGTCAATACGGTATAACGGAAGTCTCCGATATTATCATTACCATTCTTACCCCAGCTGGCACGGAACTTGAGGTTACTCAACCAGTCGCGGGTGCCCTCCATAAACTTCTCGTTCATGATGTTCCAACCAACAGAAGCTGATGGGAAGGTACCATATTTATGAGATGGTCCGAAACGGCTTGAGCCATCTCGGCGGATTGTAGCCTGGAGCATATATTTCTCATCGTAATTGTAGCTCAAACGGCCAAAGAGTGAAGAGATGGCATGTACCACGTTGTTACCGCCCGATACGCTATGCTGAATCTGAGGCGCACCTACAGAGATGATCTTTCCGTCAGCATCCTTCACGATGGTCTGCTCGTAGTTGCCGGTAGCATAGTCGATAGAAGGCTTGTTTACATTCACAAGATTCCAACGGCTGCCGTTCAGATAATCACTCTTATTCTTCATTGCACTCTGACCCAAGACAACAGCAAAACTATGCTTGCCGATAGTCTTATCGTAAGTCAAAGTATTCTCTACCTGCCAGTTGATACCCTTGTCAGAGCTCTTGTAAGCTGAGGTATGGGTAGAATAGTTATTACCTGAGAGGTAATACTTGGATGCGGTGTAGCTATCTGTACCCCAGAAGCTGAGGTCTGCACTATAAGTGAAATGATACTTCAAGTTGTCCCAGAGTTGGAGGTCAATAGAGAACTTAGGCACAAACTTGTGTGACCAGTTCTTACCTGCTGGGCGCGCCATCATGGCAAGAGGATTGTTCATCTCCTGATAGGTACCACCCATACCTGGGATAGTATAATAGTTGCCATTGGCATCACGGAGAAGCTCGTAAGTATCACGAGTACCGTTCACTTTACCATTAGCATCGTATGTGTTAGGATCCTCGTAGGCATCATAATACTTCTTCGCCACATTGCTATTGGTTACCGTAGGAGCCAATGTTGGAGCAAGATAGAGGGCACTACCCAATACTGAGCCATAGATACTATTAGCATCGATACCTGTGCTCTTTACACGGGTATAAGCCATGTTGACAGTAACATCCAGTTTGTTGAGGAAGTTGCGGTCCTTGCTAGCATCCAATACATTATATATATTGTTGCTGCGCAGGGAGAGACGCTCGTAATTGCTCTGTCCGTAGTTACCACCTACGATACCTTCCTGCTTGTAGTAGCCCATGGAGAGGTAGTAGTTGACCTTGTCAGAAGCACCACTGATGCTTACCTCATGGTTCTGAACAGGGGCATTGTCATTGAATACCAAGTCCTGCCAATCAGTACCAAAACCATTGATGGCATCACCATTGGAGTCGGTCAGTTTGTATGGATCAGCATAGATAGGAGCCTGACCACCATTCACTGCACGCTCGTTCTGAAGGATGGCGTAGTCAGTGGCGCTTGTCACATCACGCTTCTTCCATGCGCTCTGCCAGCCGTATGAGAAGTTATAGTTGATCTGTGCCTTTCCTATCTTACCCTTCTTGGTGGTTACGAGAATTACACCGTTGGCTGCACGGGCACCATAGATAGCACCCGAAGCAGCATCCTTCAGCACCTCGATACTCTCGATATCACTAGGGTTGAGATAGTCGAGACCACCCTCGATAGGCATACCGTCTACGATGTAGAGAGGATCTGAATTGTTGATAGTACCTGTACCGCGAATACGAACCTTAGGAGATGCACCAGGCTGACCTGAAGAAGAGGTTACGTTGACACCGGCAGCCAGACCCTTCAATGCGTTATCAACACGCACTGGGCTCTTGCCTGCCAAATCTTCGGTGCTCACTTTAGCGATAGCAGCAGTTACCACGCTCTTCTTCTGAACACCGTAACCTACAACAACCACTTCGTCCAGAGCTTTGTCGTCTTGTTTCAGAGTAATCTTCATGTTGGCTGAAGGACGAATCTCTGCATCCTTGTAGCCAATGTAGGTAATAACCAAGGTCTGGTTAGCATCTGCATCGATGACAAAGTTACCATCAAGGTCGGTAATTGCACCGGCACCCTTGACGCCTTTAACCTGTATGGTGGCTCCGATAACGGGTTCACCCAGGTCATCCAACACGACACCTTTGAAGGTGTTTTTCTGTGCGAGCGCTGACGTCGACATCAATAATGCAGTCGCCAGCAATAGACTTTTTGTTTTCATATTCGATTATTAGTTTAGAAAAATATCTATTTGTTAGTTCACTCTATTATAATAATGTATAAGACTGTGCGGCTGTGCATTTCATAAAATGCGTTAAGCCGTGTTTTCGATTGCAAATATAATATGATTTTTTGATAAATCCTAGCCCCTTCAACAGATAAGTGGAAAGAAAACTTTTCTAAAATAATCTATATTGTTAATTTTCAGACACTTAGCAGTTTTTAACAACTACATGAAAGTGGATGGATTAAAATAAAGGAAATGAGGCTGGAACACCCTTAAAAAGTTACATCAGTATTTTTCAGTGTTCACACTCTGCCACTTTTCATTCGCGCACGCAGCCTAATTATCTTCCTAATTATCAGTGGTTTACAAAAGTTATATTTTTTACACCCATCCACTTTTCACTTATCACCCATCATTTTTTCATTATTTATTTAGTAATTTTGCAGATAAATGAGCATATACGCCTAAACGCACAAAAAACGTGAGAGGCGGTGTGCATAACAAACAACTGCAAGAAATAAACAAACCATAATAAATATTCATTCCTTATGAAACAGTTCATTTTATCATGTGTCCTGTCGGTTGCAGCCATCGCTCCATCTCAGGCACAGCAGACTACCAGACAATTGCCAGTCTATCTCGACCAGACCAAGCCGGTAGAACAGCGCATCGATGATGCCATCTCCCGCATGACGCTGGCAGAGAAGATACGCATCATCCATGCTCAGAGCAAGTTTTCATCAGCCGGTGTACCACGCTTGGGATTTCCTGACTTCTGGACGGATGACGGACCTCACGGAGTGCGTCCTGACGTATTGTGGGATGAGTGGGAACAGGCTGGTCAGACCAACGACTCCTGTGTAGCCTTCCCTGCCCTCACCTGTCTTGCCGCATCATGGAATCCGCAGATGAGCCGCATCTATGGCGAAGCATTGGGCGAAGAAGCCCTGTATCGCGGCAAGGACATGATTCTGGGTCCTGGCGTCAACATCTACCGCACGCCTCTCAACGGCCGCAACTTCGAGTATATGGGCGAAGATCCGTTCCTGGCAAGCATCATGGTAGTGCCGTATATCCAGGGATTGCAGTCTAAGGGCGTATCAGCCTGCGTAAAGCACTATTGCCTGAACAACGACGAGGAATACCGCCATCAGGTCAACGTAATCGTCAGCGACCGTGCTCTCCACGAAATCTATCTCCCTGCCTTCAAGGCGGCTGTTGAGAAGGGTAAGACATGGGGTATCATGGGAGCCTACAACCTATATAAGAATGAGCACAACTGCCACAACCAGTGGACCCTGAACAAGATTCTGAAGGGCGACTGGAAGTATGATGGTGTCGTGGTAAGCGACTGGGGCGGTGCTCACGACCTGGAGCAGTCTGTAAAGAACGGGCTGGATATGGAGTTCGGCACCTGGACAGACGGTCTTACGATGGGCGCTACCAATGCCTACGACAACTATTATCTCTCCATGCCTTACATGAAAGCCATACAGGAAGGCAAGTTCACCCAGAAGGAGCTGGACGATAAGGTGCGCCGCGTATTGCGCCTCTTCTATCGCACCACGATGAATCCGAACCGCCCTCATGGTTTCCTCTGTTCCGAGAGCCATTATGCAGCAGCCAGACAGATTGCTGAGGAAGGCATCGTATTGCTCCAGAACAGGAACAATGTGCTCCCTATCAACACCCAGAAGGCTAAGCGCATACTGGTAGTAGGCGAGAATGCCATCAAAATGATGACCGTAGGCGGAGGCTCTTCTTCGCTCAAGGTACAGCGCGAGATTTCGCCTCTCGATGGCCTGAAGACGCGGTTGGGCAAGGACGGCATCGAGGTAGATTATGCCCGCGGATATGTGGGCGATGTAACGGGCAACTACAATGGCGTTACAACCGGCCAGAACCTGGAAGACAAGCGCAGCAAGGCTGAACTGATAGCCGAAGCCGTAGAGAAAGCCAAGACAGCCGACTATGTCATCATGTTTGGTGGTCTGAACAAGAGCGATTTCCAGGACTGTGAGGGTCACGACCGCAAGCATTATGAGTTGCCATACCATCAGGATAAGCTGATCGAGGCTTTGGCTAAGGCAAACAGAAACTTCGTTTATGTCAACATCTCGGGCAATGCGGTAGCTATGCCTTGGAAGGCTAAGGTTGCCGGCATCGTACAGGGCTGGTTCATCGGTTCGGAGAGCGGCGAAGCCCTTGCAAGCATCCTTACAGGCGATGCAAACCCTAGCGGCAAGTTGCCGTTTACATGGGTCAACTCGCTGAAGGAAACAGGTGCTCATGCACTCAATACCTATCCGGGAACCTGGCGCCAGAAAGGTGGAGCCAGCACGAAGGGCAACATCATTGATGAGGAATATAAGGAAGGCATCTATGTAGGTTACCGCTGGACCGATAAGGAGCGCATCAAGCCTACCTTTGCATTCGGTCACGGCTTGAGCTACACCCAGTTTGCCATCTCTAATCTCCGCAGCGACAAGATGCAGATGAAGCAGGACGGCACAATCACCTTTACCGTAAACGTAAAGAATACAGGTAAGCGTGCCGGAGCCGAGACGGTTCAGCTCTATATCCACGACGTCAAGGCATCGGTAGACCGCCCTCAGAAGGAGCTGAAGGGATTCCAGAAGGTTCATCTCCAGCCAGGTGAGAGCAAGGATATCAGCATCACCATCAGCAAGGAGGCCCTCAGTTTCTACGATGAGGCTTCTTCATCCTGGAAGGCTGAAGCCGGAAAGTTTGAAGCTCTTGTTGGTAATGCAGCCGATAATCTGAAGCTCAAGAAAGCCTTCGAACTCTTTTAAAAAAATGATGACTACCCCGAAGCATTTACTCTTATGAGAAACAGCTTCTCTATACATGTTACTGAAGTTTCGCAAGTGGTTCAAGTACGGGCTAGGAGCTTACTTGCGAAACTTCAGCATGTTTAAAAGTTTGGCGCCTTGAAATAGAGCGTCAAACTTCTATTCACTCAAAAAAAGCTTGACTTATTATTTCATGCCAATCTGCTTCACACGCTGCTCGAACTCTTCCCTGTCACAGATGGCACTATTCTTGATTTTGGCGCGATAATTATAGATAGTGTTCACAGAATAGTGAAGAAACTCGGCAATCTTAGAACTGTCCTCGATGCCCAGACGGATAAGTGCAAAGATACGGAGGGCGGTAGAAAGACGGCTGTCATCTTCGAGCACGATACGCTCTTCAGGCTTCAAGAGGGCATTGAACTCCTCAACAAAGTCAGGGAAGAGCTTCAGGAAGGCGGAATCGAAATACTCATACAGCTCGCCCATGTAGGCCTCGCCAGCCTGCATCTGCTCCAGCAACTTGTTGAGTTCTCTTGCCTTCACCAGTTTCACTACTCGCTTGCGCATGGTCTCTATCTTGTCGACATAGATGGCACAAAGGCGCAGGAATCGACCAATATATACTTCCTTCATCTTGTTACTCTCGTTGAGTGACTGGTTCATCTCGTTGAGCGACTGGTTCATCTCGTTAAGACGCTCATTTGCCAACTGCAAGGCATGGTTGGTTTCCTTCAGCTTATGATGGGCCGCAGCAATGCGCTTGCGCTGCTTGTTGACATAGTAGAGCAAGAGCATAACCACAAAGAGAAGCAAGGCTGAACACGCTACCATGAGCCGCAGATGCTGGTTGCTCGAAGAAAGTTCTTTCTGATATCCCTCCTCAATCTGCGTGAGCACAGGCATGATCTGGCGGCTGCGGATAGGCGTATTGAAAACGGTAGCCGACTTCCAGGCAAACTTGATATACTCATGAGAGCGCTTCTGCTCGCCCGGTTCGGCGTTGAGCAGATTGGCGAGTTCCCAGAGCGACCCCTGGTCCATCACAGCCAACTGGACATCGCAGATAGCAGAACGCAAGAGGCAGCGAAGGAACTGTTCTTCATCGCCAAACTGATTGTAGGTCAAGCCGCGATAAAACTGTACAATGGCATACTGATGGGTGCCCGGTTTCGTCATCGCCAGCCGCTTATCGCTCAATCGCAAAGCCTCCTTCATATTGCCTGCATCGCGTGTCCTCACCTCCTGCATCTGCAGATAAAGGTCATCATCATGGCTGAAAGTGCTGTCTATTGCAGCCTGATAGGCATTACGCTTGTCCGTATAATATTTCTTCAAAGAGGGAACGTTTGAATAATATGCCATCTCGCCATACAGATGCTGGCAAGCCCAGAGGTAGTTGCGTTTGCCCTCAGCATCAAGATCAGCGATATTGACAGACTTCAGCAGGTCGTACGATTCGGCATAATCGCCCGTGGTAGATTCCTGGAAAGCAAGCAGCGCCTTGGCATTCCCCACCTTCTTTTTATCGCCCATTCTGAAAGCAAGTTCCATACACTGGTTGATGTATTTCAGCGCCATGTCGTTCTTGTAGGAGCGGTATTCCTCAAAGAGCGCAAAGCAGGCATCATACTTACTGCTTAGACGCCTGGCGGTCTTCAGTTTCTGCTCCCAATCGCGAATTCGGGCTTCACGTACCTTCACATAATCAGCCGAATGGGCAATGGCGTTGTCCAGACTCTGAAAAAGCTGCTCTATATTATCTGTTGTTTTTGCTGCAAGAGAAAGAGGCATCAAGACAAAGAGCAGGAAGAAGAATGCCTTTCCCCATAATTCATTTACGCGATACATCAACTTGATTCCGTTTAAGATTGACTTATTTTCATGAGGTTTCATGTGCAAAAGTAATAAAAAAAACGGAAACGACAAAATCTAATATAGAAAAAATATAGATTTCTTCGCATTTTTCGTCTATACCGCATCCACTTTTTATATATTCTCAATTTTTCTTATCCATCTCATTATCAGACACATTCCTATCTAAAAAGAAAAGTTCATCCACATTTTAACATTTCTATCGCACATCGTATCATCTTTTTTATTATCTTTGCAGAAGATTAAGTACCAAAAATAACAATTAACATAATAAACAATGAGAACAGCACTTTTATCACTCACATTTCTTTTGGCTAGTTCTATGGCAGCACCTGCTATCGCCCATACCGCAGCCCCTAAGAAAAAAGTAACTGCCACAACCAAGAAAGGCAAGATTCTACCCATGAAGGAGTATATCGACCAACTGATGGCGAAGATGACGCTACAGGAAAAGATTGGTCAGCTGAACCTGATGGTAGCTGGCGACATCACCACCGGCGGCGCACTTGATACTCAGGTAGGCAGCGATATCGCCCAGGGCAACATGGGCGGAGTTTTCAACATCAAAGGCCTCGATAAAATCAAGGCTCTGCAGGAAATCGCCATCAAGAACAGCCGTCTGGGCATTCCGCTGCTCGTAGGTATGGATGTGATTCATGGTTACGAGACGATGTTCCCTATCCCTCTCGCCCTCTCCTGCTCATGGGATACCGAGGCGTTGAAGAAAGTAGGCGAAGTATCGGCCAAGGAAGCCAGTGCCGATGGTATCAACTGGACATTCTCTCCTATGGTAGACATTGCACTCGATGCCCGCTGGGGACGAATCAGCGAAGGAAATGGCGAGGATCCTTATCTGAGCGGCGTGATGGGAGCAGCGATGACTCAGGGCTACCAGGGCGTGGATATGCGCACAGAAGAGATTCTGAGAGCCAACCGCATCATGGCCTGTCTGAAGCATTTTGCTCTGTATGGAGGCGTTGAGAGCGGAAAGGAATATAACACGGTAGATATGAGCCGCGTGCGCATGATGAACCAGTATCTGCCACCTTACGAGGCAGTGGTGAAGGCTGGCGTAGGCAGCGTGATGTCTTCATTCAATCTCATCGACTACACACCTGCTACAGCCAACAAATGGATGATGACCGATGTCTTGAGAAAGCAGTGGGGATTCAACGGTTTCGTGGTTACCGATTACGCTTCTATCGCCGAGATTCTGCAGCACGGAACGGCAAAAGACATCCAGGAGGCTTCAGAACAGGCGTTGAAGGCTGGTACCGATATGGATATGTGTTCCAACGCCTTCGTAAAGCATCTGGCTAAGAGCATAGCAGAAGGAAAGGTGAGCGAGGCGGATGTGAACATCGCCTGCCGCCGCATTCTGGAAGCGAAATATAAACTGGGCCTGTTCAGCGACCCTTACCGCTACTGCAACACCAAGCGCAGCAAGAGCGAGATTTATACCGCAGAGAACCGTCAGGCAGCCCGCGATGTAGCAGCAGAGACCTTCGTGCTCCTGAAGAACGAAGGCCATATCCTGCCACTGAAGAAGGAAGGAAAGATAGCCCTGATAGGTCCGCTTGCCGACACCCGAAACAACATAGCCGGTACATGGAGCGTGGCTCAGGTACCATCTAAATATACCACCATCAAGGAAGCGATGGAGCATGCCCTTGCCGGAAAAGCCACCTTATTATATGCCCAGGGAAGCAATATCTGGCGCAATAAGGAGCTGCAGCAAAACGGCGAATCCGGTAAACCAATCAACTGGGGCAACGAGGCTGAGATGAAGACTGAAGCGCTGAAGATAGCTAAAGAGGCGGATGTGATAGTATGTGCTATGGGCGAAAGTGCCGAGATGAGCGGCGAATGCGGTAGCCGTACCAACCTGGAGATGCCGGACGTACAGCGCGAACTGCTTGCCGAACTTCTGAAGACGGGCAAGCCTGTAGTGCTCCTCAACTTTGCAGGCCGTCCTACGGTTCTTACTTGGGAGAAAGCCCATGTACCAGCCATCATGAATGTATGGTTTGGAGGTTCAGAGATGGGCGATGCACTCTGCGATGTCATCTTTGGCGACAAATCGCCATCGGGTAAGCTCACCACTTCGATGCCTAAGACCACCGGTCAGGAGCCTCTCTACTACAACCATCAGAACACCGGCCGCCCTGTAGCAGACGATAATGAGAAGTTTGCCAGCAACTGCCTGGATGTAAGCAATGGTCCGCTCTATCCTTTCGGTTACGGTTTGAGCTACACCTACTTTTCATACAGCGACTTCCGCCTGAGCAGCCAGGAGGCCGGCATCAGCAATGAGGAGGCTACCGAATGGCAGGATGGCAAGAAGATTACAGCTAGCGTCACCGTTAAGAACAACGGCTCCCGCGATGCCGACGAGATTGTGCAGCTCTACATCCGTGACATGGTAGCCAGCATCTCCCGTCCTGTAAAGGAGCTGAAAGGTTTCCAGCGCATCCATCTGGCAGTAGGTGAGAGCAAGGAGGTAAGCTTTGATATCACCCCGGATATGCTCAAGTTCTACAACGCAGATCTGAAGCACGTGATAGAACCTGGCGACTTCCAGATTATGATAGGAACCAACAGCAAGGATGTAAAGACAATGAAACTGAACGTGAAATAAACAAGAAAAATCGCCCTGTAAAGAGCAAAGCATAGCTTGAAAGATGCTTTACTTCTTACAGGGCGATTTATCATCTACTGAGCCCATTTCAACAGAAGGCTCAGTTATGGATTCTATCCTTCAAATTACTTAGTCATCTCGAAACCTACACGCATGCCATCATAGCTGTTGGCGATGGTACCCACTGCGCTGAGAGTAGAGCTGCCCTTGAAGGCGCTGAGCATCTTGATGAGGTTGAGAAGCTTCTTCTGGTCGAAGAGAAGACTGATACCATTGGTGGTCTTGGTGGCATAGCCAGAAGCACTCAGCAGAAGGCCCTTCAGATGGATGGCATGAGTCTTCTCATCAAAGGTATAGGTACCCTGCCATGGCTTGCCGTCAATCTGCGCAGAAAAATTGCCATCTGTGGTAAAAGTAAACTGAGTGTTTGAACTGTTGAAACCAAACTTTTTATAATAGGTGCTCAACTTCTCCTCTACCTTGTTGGCAGCAATCTCGCCACCCGCCTTTGCCAGCAGGTTCTCTGAAGTGAAGGCGCATCCTGGCTTGCTGTACTTCCAGGTATGAGCACAGAGATCTGCCTTTGAAAATGTGCCCGAACCGATTACATTGTTCAAGAGGCCACTGATGATGCTACCAATAGATGTGGTGGTAGCAGCAGTGGCAGCAGTTGCCGAAGAAGTAGCACCAGTAGTTCCATCTACAGAAGTGGATGTAGATTTCTTGGTAGAAGTCTTTGTAGTTGACTTCTTGGTAGTCTTGGTGGTTGATTTCTTTGAAGAAGATTTCTTGGTTGATTTCTTGGTCGTCTTCTTAACCGGCATCAACTCCGATTTAGAGGCATTGAGCGCTGCCTCGTTCATGGCGCTAGCATTGCTGCCTGCTGTGCATGCGAGCACGAGGGCAGCCATCAGAATTACCTTTTTCATTTTACTTTCTATATTATCTTATTCTTATACCATATATCTTATATCGATATTCACGCTTTCGGGTGCAAAGTTCGGCATTTTTTGGGAAATAACAAAGAGAAATCCCCTTTTTTTCTCTTCCAGCTTTCCTATTTTTCCTATTCATCCTCTGTTCATCATCAGCATCCCTTCTAATTACCCTGCACGATTTATAGACGGATGGGGGTGCAGATGGTTTATTCAAATGCTGATTTTCGTGCAAAAGCTAGTGCAAACGATTCATTTTTTTTGACTTAAATCAAAAAATATCAATAAATATACAAAAAAAATCGTTTTTACCCCGAAATGTTATCAGAATATCCTATCTTTGCAGCGTTAACAAAAATACAATAGGTTATGAATGATTTAATTAAGGTAAACACGAGTAATGAAAATCAGGCATTGAACAAGTGCCAGCAGATTCTTCAGGATCGCCGCGAGGCCCTTGCCTCTAAGGCAAAGAGAAGAGATTAAGTCCTTCACAGCAAAAAGAGAAGAGATGAATTTCTTCTAGGTTTATGAAGCAGACAAGGATTTGAATCCTTCGAAGAGAGATTTTTTCAGAATGACTCTTAATTTGAAAAGGTAGTTTTTGGGAAAAGAAAGAAAAAGTAAAAAACCCCGTTGCCGGAACGTTTCGTCTGGCAACGGGGCTTTTTCATATCTTACTTACAGAAGTTACTTATTCTTCTCCGCCTTCATGATTACCTCGAAGTGGTTGCCGCTCTTCAGCACCACGTTCTTCAGGAAGTTGGAAATCTGCTGGGCATCCACAGCCTTCACCAGCTCGCGGTAGTTGCTGTGGGTATCCACCTTGTGCAGATCATACATGCTCAATACCTGCATCCAGTAGCTGTTGGTCTTCTCGTCAACACCAGCCTGCTTCAAAAGGATTTCCTTCACCTTCTGCAAGTCCTTGGCATCAGGAGCTGCCACCGTCTCGTCCAAGCCCTTGAAGAAGCAAGGAACGGCTACATCTACCTTATCAGGATTCAGCTGTGCCATGGCGTTGAGGGTGAGTGCCACCTTGCCGTCGTAGTCGAAGAACAAGCCGCAGGATGCACCTGTGCTGTAAGCCGCACTCAGCTCCTCGCGGATGCTGCGCAGATACTTCATCTCCAACAGGCGGGCAGCAACATCTGCCAATACCGCTGTCTTAGGATTATAAGATGGCAACTTCACGAACCACATCTCGCGTGCCTGGCTCTGAGGGTTCTCCATCGCCTTGGTAAAGATGTTCTTCACCTCACCCACGGCTGTAGGAATCTTCTGGTTCTTCAGCTTCATGCCCTTGTTTGGCAGGGAAGCGATATACTGCTCGATGAGCGGGAGGAGCACCTTCTCGTCGTAATTGCCCACAAAGTAGAAGGTGAAGTCCTTGGCGTTGCCATAGAGCTGCTTCTGCATGTCGAGCACACGGTCGTAGTTGATATTCTTGATATCCTCTGCTTCTGGGAGAAGCGCCAGCTTGTTGCCCATGTAGAGAGTGCTCTGGATGGAATCCTGATATACCATGTTAGGGTTGTTGCTCTTGTTGGAGAGCACGGTGGTATAAGTATTCTTCAGATTCTCGAAAGCCTTCTCATCCTTGGTAAGGTTAGTCATCGAGAGATAGAGCAGCTGCATCATCGTCTCCACATCCTTAGGAGTAGAAGTACCGGCGATGCCATGACGGAACGGACTCATGGTGAGACCTACACTCACCTGCTTGCCGGCAAGCATCTTCTGCAGGTCGTTGCCTGTGAAACCGGCCAATCCGCTTACTTCCCATACGGTAGAAGCATTGGCTGCGTTCACTGGGTCGTTCTGGAATGCAGAATAACCCACCTTGGCTGTTCCTGAGAATCGGATTTCATTATCCTTGAAGTCGGTCTTCTTCAATATCACCTTGGCTCCGTTAGAGAGGGTGAGCTTCTTGAATCCGAGCTCCTTGTTCTCCTCAACCTTCTTGATGCTTCCTGCCTGAGGCAGCGTTGCCATCAGTGGCTCCTGCTTCACGTTGTCTACATAAGCCTCCAGCTTCTCGCCGCGCACCTGCTTCACAATCTGGGCAAGCTGCTGCTCGGTAGGATAGCTCACGCCCTCAGCCTCCTTCATGAACACCATGCTCACAAAGTTGGTGTCGGTTTCTGCTATCACCTGCTTCATGGCACCGTTGATGGCCTCGAGAGGGATGTTAGGAACCATCATCTGATAAATCTTATATTCATCTTCCAACGATGGAATTGGCTCATTGTCTGTGAAATGGTCTACATACTGGGTGGTGAACTGCTCGTTCTTCATCTTGTTGCGGTTCTCATACATGGTCTCCATGCTGCTCATGAAGTTCTCCTTGGCACGGATATACTCCGTAGCTGTGAATCCGAAGTCGCGCACACGCTTAGCCTCACGCAGCATAGCGGCATAAGCCTCCTTCACCATTCCAGGCTTAGCCACTCCCGAGATGGAGAAGGCATCCTTAGTGCTCGAAATGAGATAGCTTCCCATGCCGGCACTTGCCTGCAGGAACGGACAGTTCTCTTCTCGTGCCAGCTCTGACAGGCGGGCATCGAACATAGAACTTACCACACCGCGCACATAGCCTTCTACCAGATAGTTCATATCGCCTTTCAGCGAATCAGGATAGGCTTCGCTCTTCATCATGATGTTGATCATGTCGAACTTCTGCTCCTTGTTCTTGTCAATTACGTAGATGGCCGTATCGTTGTCGGCCACTGGCACTGGCACCACCTTGGCTGCATTCTTAGGCACCTTGATGCCTGAGAAGAGCTTCTTGATCTGAGCCTCTACGTGGTCAACATCTACATCACCCACGATGATGATAGCCTGATTATCTGGGCGATACCATTTGCGATAGTAGGCACGCAGGGTTTCTGGCTTACATCCGTCGATGACGCTCATCAATCCGATAGGCATGCGATAGCCATATTTATCGCCCTGGTAAAGCTTAGGCAGATTGCGCTCCAGCATGAGCTGCTGACCCACCATGCGCATGCGATACTCGTTGTGTACCACGTCGCGCTCGTCGTTGATAGCCTCCTTGGTCAGCGAGATGCCGTTGCTCCAATCCTTGAGGATGAGCATGCAGGAATCCACTGCCGAGGTGCGGGTGGTAGGCACATCGGTGAAGTAATAAACGGTTTTGTCGATGCTGGTATAGGCATTGAGGTTGCGACCATACTCCACACCGATGCTCTGCAGGTAATCCTGCAGGGAATTGCCCTTGAAGTGGTCGGTACCGTTGAAGGCGAGGTGCTCCAGAAGGTGAGCCAAACCGCGCTGGTCATCATTCTCATTGATAGAACCCACTTTCTGAGCGATGTAGAAACTTGCCACATGCTCAGGGAAAGCATTATGACGAATGTAGTAGGTCAATCCATTGTCGAGATGACCTATCTTCACATTCTTGTCCACTGGGATAGGAGGCATCTGCTGTGCCGTCGCATTTCCCACAGAGAGCAGCAGCAGCGCCGCTGCGAAAATCTTCTTTAATCTCATTTTTTCTCTGCTGAATATTAATAAATATGCATTATCAGTTATTTCGACTGCAAAATTACTCAAAATAAAAATGATTTGCAAGTATTTGGGAGATTATCTTTCCAAATACCTGCAAATCTATCAACTTTTAACTATAAACTATCAACTCTGAAGCTCTTCAGCCATGAGCCTCTGAACAGGCGCACCAGGAAGAGGCATCCTCTCAGCGTAAGCTCCGTGGCCATGGCTATCCATACGCCCTCCAATCCGTAGCTCTTCGAAAGCCCGTAGGCAAGGGTGAGCCTCACCAGCCACATCGTTCCCAGATTGATGGCGGCAGGCTTCTTCGTATCGCCCGCTCCCACGCAGACACTATAGGTAACGATGCTCGCCGCAAAGAACGGTTCGGCGAATGCCTCGATGCGCAGGCAGATGGTGCCCAATTCGCGGATGCTTTCCACCGGCGACAGCACGCCTATCATCTCGGGTGCAAAGACGAACATCACCACGCCCATCAATGCCATCACGCTCATGCCCAATCCCACGGTGAGATAGGCGAAGCTCTTGCAGAGGTCGATGCGCCCGGCTCCATGAGTCTGTCCCACCAGGGTGCTTGCCGCATCTCCGATGCCATAACCCGGCATATAGCAGAGGCTCTCGGCGGTGATGGCGAAGGAATGGGCAGCGATGGCGATATTGCCCAATGGCGCCACAATCATGGTGCTCACTATCTGCGCTCCGCTCATCAGGATATTCTGAATGGCCATCGGTATGCTGATCTGGCAGGCCTGATTCACATAACTCTTCACCCAGCGGAACGGCTCTTTATCCTGCCGCAGGTTCAGAATCCTGTTGCTGCATGCCGAAATCCAGAGATTGGGCAGCGAGATGCAGAAGTAGGCCATCGCCGTGCCGCAGGCGGCTCCCACCACGCCCATCTTCAGTATATAGATGAAGAGATAGTTGAAGACCACATCGCAGAGGCATATCAATACCGCCATCACGCTGGGCGTATGCATATTGCCTGCCGACTTGAGCATCATCT
>OBAC01000009.1_pt1 | contig 34073 bp, 30 predicted proteins | sample 1475741 | NCBI WGS metagenome assembly OBAC01 (sample SAMEA3360705, study PRJEB22359) | human gut metagenome | biome: ENVO:urban biome; feature: ENVO:human-associated habitat; material: ENVO:feces | place: Bangladesh | collected 2011 | reverse complement strand
AAAAATCTATAATGTTCTGCAAAACTCTACAATATTCTGCAATAGGCTACAAAAGTAACTAATATCCGAAAAGATACCAAACATACCAAGTTAATCTAAGTTAACGCTTCATTTTTCTTTCTCCCATTCCCACGCAATAGTTACCTCCCGGTAACCATCTTACCCCCAAGTGCCCTCTTGCAGGAACCGTTTTTTTGCAGTATCTTTGCAGCGCAATTCAGAAATGAAAGCAGATGTATTCACAAATTCACAAAAAGAAATAACATAAAGTGAAATAAAGAAAAAAAGAAATATAAACATTTAAAAATAACAGACAAGATGAAAGAAACAAAGATTATTGCTAAGGCTGCAAACTTTACAGCCACAGATTTTGGTAAGATGAGTGAAATCAAGGATTACACCTTAGAGCTGGGTCCTGAGATTAAGATTCCAGGAAAGATATTCGGAGGTCAGAGCGTGAACGCTACTGGTGGTGAGTTCTCATTCCAGAGCTTTGCACCTGGCACAGAGACAGGCTTCCTCCATACTCACAAAAACCACGAGGAATTGTATTTCTTCCTGAGTGGCAAGGGCGAGTTCCAGGTGGATGGCGAGGTATTCCCTGTTCAGGAGGGAAGCGTGGTGAGAGTAGCACCAGACGGCAAGCGCTCCGTTCGCAACAATGGTGCCGAGCCTCTGCTGATGCTCTGCGTGCAGTATCGTGGTGCAACCTTTACAGCTGAGGATGCTGCTGATGGCGATATCCTGAACGAAAAAGTGGAGTGGTAGAAACTACTCCACCACCTCCATGATTTCAGGATGCTCAAGCTTTTCCTGTTTCTTGAGCTTCTTCACCACTTCGGAATAACTGTGGCGAAGCAGGGACTGGATGAAATCATCTTCCAGCGTGCCATAAAGGTTTACCTGATTCCAGTATTTCTTATTCCAATGCCATGCGCCTTCTATTTCGGGATGCACTTCCCGGAGTTCGAGGGCGTAATCGGCATTACATTTCATCGTAACCCACTCGGGGCGCTCCAGGTCAACACAGGCAAAGATCTTGCCCAAGATGCGAAACACCAAGGTCTGCTCATCAAAAGGAAAATCCTCGGTTACGAGGGGAAGCGAGAGACAATACTCTCTAACAGATTCTATGTTCATTATTTCTTCTCATTAAATTAATTCTACATTTCTTCACATTATATTTTAATTCTACTTGCTGATGTGTCAACATATCCAGACACAACACCAAGGTTACTTTGTCATCAGACGAAGCTACAGCATCCATCCCTGATGGCGCAAAGCATCAAGCTAATGAGCTGAAGAAGTACTAACTGTTACCGGTTCTTCAACCTTATCACCAGAACCTTCTTTAAATGGGTTTATATAAGGTTTTACATCCATAATCTTAATCGTTTAATTTCTAGATGCAAAGATACATTTTTCTCTTTAAAGTACAAAGATTATTAGAACTTTTTTATTGTAATTGCCTCATTTATTCCCAAAATGCCAAAATAGCCCCATTACATACCATCTAAAAACAAATTCTTTCCTTTTTTGTATATTTTTCAACAAAATATTTGGTAGTTACAAATATTTATTGTAGATTTGCAGCAGAATTTTAAAATAACAAGCCGATGAAAAAAGGACTGCTATCCCAAATATTCCATCTCTATTACGATGGTTTCAGGAAGATGACCCTGGGCAAGACGCTCTGGACCATCATCCTCATCAAACTTGCCATCATCTTCCTGGTGCTCAAACTCTTCTTCTTTCCTGACTTTATCAATACAAACGCAAAGAATGGAGACAAGGCAGGCTTCGTATCCAAGGAAATTCTCAACAGATAAATAGATAAACAGATAAATAACAATTTTAAAACCATTAAGCTATGATGACAAATCTTTTGTTAGACATTACATCAGCCACCATCGACTGGTCGAGGGCGCAATTCGCACTCACGGCCATCTACCATTGGCTGTTCGTGCCGCTCACCCTGGGACTGGCAGTAATCATGGGCATCGCCGAAACATGCTACTACCGCACCAACAAGCCGTTCTGGAAACACGTAACCCGTTTCTGGCAAAAACTCTTTGGCGTGAACTTCGCCATGGGTGTTGCCACAGGCATCATCCTGGAATTTGAATTCGGCACCAACTGGAGCAACTACTCCTGGTTCGTGGGCGACGTGTTCGGCGCTCCCCTTGCCATCGAAGGCATCCTGGCATTCTTCATGGAGAGCACCTTCGTAGCCGTAATGTTCTTCGGCTGGGATAAGGTGAGCCGGGGCTTCCACCTTGCCTCCACCTGGCTCACGGGACTTGGAGCCACCATTTCTGCCTGGTGGATTCTCGTAGCCAACGCCTGGATGCAATATCCGGTGGGACAGGAATTCAATCCCGACACCATGCGCTTCGAGATGACCTCGTTCCTGGATGTGGCACTCTCGCCATTCGCCATCAACAAGTTTACCCACACCGTCACCTCATCCTGGATCATCGGCGCCACCTTCGTGGTAGCCGTAAGCTGCTGGTATCTCCTGAAGAAGAGAGAAACCCAACTTGCCAAGGCGAGCATCAAGATGGGTGCCGGAGTAGGACTCATCGCCACCCTGCTGGCTGCAATGACCGGCGACAATTCCGCCTATCGGGTGGCACAGGTGCAGCCAATGAAACTGGCTGCGATGGAAGCATTATATAATGGTGGAAAGGGTGAGAGCCTTACGGCGATAGCAGCCGTTCATCCCTTCAAGCAGCCCGATTACGAAAGCGAGCAGGAGCCAGCCATGCGCATCGCCATCCCCAACATGCTCTCGTTTCTAGCCACCCGCACAGCCGATGGCTACGTGCCTGGCGTAAACGATATTCTCAAAGGTTATACTAAAGAGGATGGCACCCGGGAACCATCCGTGCAGGAAAAGATAGCCCGGGGCAAGAAGGCGATTGTTGCCCTGAAAACCTATCGCGAAACCAAGGCGAAAGACCAGCTCCCTATCCTCAGGGAGAACATGAAATACTTCGGATATGGTTACATCAAGGACGCCAAGGAACTGGTGCCGAGCATCCCAATCTGCTTCTACGCCTTCCGCCTGATGGTGGGAGTAGGCTGCCTGCTCATCCTCTTCTTCGCCCTCAGCCTATTCTTGGTCTATAAGAAGGAAATCGCCCAATACCGATGGTTCCTCATTTCCGCCATCATCATGATTCCGCTGGCTTACATCGCCTCAGAATCGGGCTGGATAGTAGCAGAAATCGGTCGCCAGCCTTGGACCATCCAAGACCTGCTGCCAGTAAGCGCCGCCATCTCCGACATCGAGGCAGGCAGCGTGGCCACCACCTTCTTCATCTTCCTGGCACTCTTCACCACCATGCTTGCCGTAGAAATCAGCATCCTGGTGAAGCAGATTAAGAAAGGACCGGAATACGAACAATCTCTCTGATAATCAATGCTTTTCAGAAAGATTTCGAAAAGAATCATAGGATAGTTTTTCAGTAAACAACAAAACCCGAAAGTATTATGACATACGAATTTTTGCAATCATACTGGTGGTTCCTCGTATCATTATTAGGAGCCCTGCTGGTGTTTCTCATGTTTGTACAGGGAGCCAACACCTTGATTTTCTGTTTAGGGAAAACAGAAGAAGAGCGTCGCCTCATCATCAACTCCACGGGCAGGAAGTGGGAGTTCACCTTCACCACGCTCGTCACCTTCGGCGGAGCCTTCTTCGCCTCGTTCCCATTGTTCTACAGCACCAGTTTCGGCGGAGCCTACTGGCTGTGGATGATCATCCTGTTCTCGTTTGTGATTCAAGCCGTGAGCTATGAATTCCAGAACAAGATAGGTAATTTTTTGGGACCGAAGACCTTTCAGATCTGTCTTATCATCAACGGCATCGTGGGCCCTCTGCTTCTTGGCGGAGCCGTAGCCACCTTCTTCAACGGCAGCAATTTTCTGATTGATAAGGTCAATATTACCAACAGTCTGCAACCCGTTATCAGCCGCTGGGCAAACGCCAGTCATGGTCTTGATGCCCTGCTCGACCCATGGAACGTGGTGCTGGGACTTGCCGTACTGATGCTAGCCCGCATCCTGGGCATGCTCTACATCAAGAACAACATCGAGCACCAGCAGATTCAGGAACGCTGCACTCGCCAGTTGCCATGGAATGCCCTGATTTTCCTATTGTTCTTCCTGCCATTTCTCATCAGATTAATGGTAAAGGACGGATTCAGCACTTCTTCTTCCAGCATTACGATAGAGAGCATGAAGTATCTTCACAATCTTCTGGAGATGCCCGTCCTATCAGCCCTATTATTAATAGGAATAGTGCTCGTACTCTTCGGCATTTACAAGTCATCGAGAAGCGTGCAGTATAGAAAGGGAATCTGGTTTACGGGCATCGGAACCGTGCTCACCGTGCTGGTTCTGCTGCTGATAGCCGGTTGGAACAACACCGCCTACTATCCGTCGAACATCGACCTTCAGAGTTCGCTCACCCTCGCCAACAGTTGCAGCAGCGAGTTCACACTCCGCACCATGGCGATAGTTTCCCTCCTCATTCCGTTCGTCCTAGCCTACATCGTCTTCGCCTGGCGCGCCATCGACCGCAAGCGCATCACGCAGGAAGAAATAGAGCAGGGAGAAGCGTACTAAAAAGGCAGGAAAAGCCTATTGAAAAGGCAGGAAAAGCCTATTAAATATGCGCCACACGCCCTGAAAGGGCAGAAGCTCCTAGCCCAGGGCATCGCCCTGGGTAAACATGCAAGCAACAACGTCGCCCTGTAAGGGCAAAAGCTTTATCATCGCCGCATTTTAAAGCTTTTGCCCTTACAGGGCGCATTGCTAAAATCTTGCTAAAACCCAGGGTGTTGCCCTGGGCTAGGAGCTTCTGCCCTTTCAGGGCGTGTGGAGAAGGCGTCCCATCAAACAAAAATCTGTAACCAATATTTTGCCCTTCCAAAGAAAAGCAGTATCTTTGCAGGCATGAAACAGGAAATCATAGATAAAATCAATCGATTGGCAAGCCAGGATGAGCCTTTTCTCTTTGTTATCAACTATCAGGGAGACAAGGCCTTCATCCGCTTGCTATCCGATATAAATCCCGAAGAATGCCTCTTCGATTTCGAAGGAAGAGGAAACCTTTCTCATGCATGGAAAGAGACTTGGAAGGAAGAGATTTCGGAGAAAGAGATTTGGAAGGAAGAGATTTCGGAGACCACCTGGCAGATAGAACCCCCACTTTACGAAGATTACGAGCGAAGCTTCAACATAGTGAAGAGCAACATCATGGCGGGCAACAGCTATCTTACGAATCTCACCTGCCGGGTTCCCGTGAGCTGCAATCTCTCATTAGAAGATATTTTCCACCGGGCAAAAGGAAAGTATAAACTGCTGCTCAGAAGAAAGAGAAATCTCACCCCCTTCGTCTGCTTTTCGCCCGAAACCTTCGTCAGAATCAAGGGCGGAAGAATCTACTCCTATCCCATGAAGGGAACCCTGGATGCATCACTCCCTAATGCCGAAAAGCAGCTGATGGAAGACCGGAAAGAGGCGGCAGAACACGCCACCATCGTAGATCTGATAAGGAACGACCTGAGCCGGGTGGCAGAAGATGTAAGGGTAGATAAATACCGTTACATCGACGTGCTGCATACCAACAAGGGCAACATCCTGCAAACCAGTTCAGAAATCAGCGGTCGCCTGCCCGAAGATTACCCGCATCATCTGGGCGAAATCCTCGATGCCCAGCTCCCAGCCGGTTCCATCACGGGTGCCCCGAAAGATAAAACCATGCAGATTATCCAAGAGGCAGAAGGCTACGACCGCGGCTTCTACACGGGCATCATGGGAATCTACGACCAGGGCGAACTCAATTCCGCCGTCATGATTCGATTCATCGAGGAAGAAACTTCGCCAGTTGATTTTGAAACAGATGGAGAAAAGAATTTCAAGGCAAGCGAAGGTAAGGGAGATGAGGCAAGCGAAGGAAAGAGAGATGAGGCAAGCAGAAAACTGTATTTCAAAGCAGGCGGCGGCATCACCTCGAAGAGCGATTGCCGGAAGGAATACGAGGAAGTGATTCAGAAAATCTATCTTCCGTTTTAAACTCGCCTTTCATTCCCCAAAAAAATACACGATTTTAAAAAAATATGAAACAGCAATTTGTAGAAACAATAAAAATCAAGAACGGCAAGGCGCTGGCCCTGCCCTATCATCAGGCAAGAATGGAGAGAACCATCCGCAGGTTCTTTCCATCCTTTCTATCCCTCGCATCTGAAGAAATAAAACTCTCATCCCTCATTTCCCCAAAAGAGGAAATGAACCTTTACAAGGCACGAGTGGTTTATGGTGCCCAGGGCGTGGAAGCCATCGAATACGCCCCCTACAAGATGAAGGAGATTCATTCCCTCAAGGTGGTAGAGGATAACAATATCGACTACACCTACAAGAGCACCGACCGAAGTGCGCTCAATGCCCTGGTGGCGAAGAAGGGCGATTGCGATGAAATCATCATCGTAAAAAACGGCTTGATTACAGACACCTCCTTCACCAATCTCGCCCTTTTTGATGGCAACAGATGGCTCACCCCCAAGCATCCCCTGCTCCTGGGAACCAAGCGAGCCCAGCTCCTGGAAGCCGGCATCATCGAGGAAGCCGAGCTCACACTAGAAGACCTCAGAAAGGCGGAAAAAGTGAGCCTCTTCAACGCCATGATAGATTTCGGGGAGCTCGTCATCGGAATACGCAGAGTTATCGGAGACATTCTTGCTTAAGCGATTACGCACGGATTTTAATCGGAAACTTGGCCATACGGCCATGGCAGGCCATTTTGCAATAGGGAGAAAATAGGGGGTATCTGTTACGACCGCCAGGTCGAGTTTCCGTTTAAATTCCGTGCGTAATCCGAGGAATGTGGTTCAGACATCCGTTTCATCCGCGTAATCCGATGAAGAAAAATCATCCGATGAAGAAAAATCCTATAGCTCAATCACTTCCAGATTATCCGGAACAAAGATTCTACCATTGAAGTTTTCAGCAGCTTCACGTGTATAATTTTCCTTACGATTATCCAGCGTCTTCTCCTCCGTATGATAAAGAATAAGATTCTTCACCCCCAGTTCCTCCGCCTGCATCCACCAGCATCAGGGAGCCGGGAATCTGGAGCACAAAACCGTTATTTCTCGTTATGATTCATATTTCGTCATCTATTTGATACCCGTCCACAAAACTACTCATTTTTTGATAAACCACCAAGAAAAAGCCCCAAAAACTTTGCGTATTCCAAATAATAATCTTAACTTTGCGGCATCAAACAAAAAATGGTTTCGATTATGGCAAAAATAGAAAGAATAGAAAGACAAAAGCGAATCTATCGCAAACGCATCCCTTACGGAATGCAGAACTTCGAGGATGTAATCAAGGGCGATTGCTACTATGTAGACAAGACTCCCTTCATCGAGGATATCGAAGATGCCAATAAGTATTTCTTCTTCATTCGCCCTCGCCGATTTGGCAAGAGCCTTACCCTCTCCATGCTCGAAAACTATTACGACATCAACAAGAAGGATAAGTTTGAAAGCCTCTTCGGCAAACTATACATCGGAGAAAATCCTACCCCCGAACGCAACAGCTACCTCATCCTGCATCTGAACTTTGCCATGATTTCAGCAGGATTGGATAATTACAAGAAGGGACTTGATGCCCATTGCAACAACAAGTTCAATTCCTTCTGCAACAGATACGCCAACCTTTTGCCACCAGGCATAAAGCAAGAGATGAACCAGAAGGAAGACGCCGTTGCCCAATTAGGATTTCTCTGCGACCAATGTGCAGAAGCAGGCCTGAAGATTTACCTCTTCATCGACGAATACGACCATTTTACCAATCAGATTCTTGCCCACAAGGAGCATGAAAAACGATACCGCGAGCAGACTCACGGTGAGGGATATTTGCGCCATTTCTTCGACACCATCAAGGGAGCCGCCGGAGATTCACTGGGCAGAGTTTTCGTTACAGGAGTTAGTCCCGTTACAATGGACGATCTGACCAGCGGTTTCAACATCGGCACCAACTATTCCCTATCACCGGAATTCAACGAAATGGTGGGATTCACCGAGGAGGAAGTGCGCCAGATGCTGGCCTATTACGCTAGCGTGCTGCCATTCCGCCATAGCGTGGATGAACTGATAGAAGTGATGAAGCCATGGTATGACAACTATTGCTTCGCCATCAAAAGATACGGCAAGACAACCATGTACAACTCTGTTATGGTACTTAATTTTGTGGACAATTATATCCGCAACGATTACGATATTCCTGATAGCATGTTGGAAACCAACATCCGCATCGACTACGACAAGATACGCATGCTCATCCGCCACGACAGGGAGTTTGCCCACGATGCCAGCATCATACAGGATATCGTGACCAAGGGATTCACCACGGGAACCCTGATGGAGAATTTCCCAGCCGAGCGCATCAACGATCCAGATAATTTCCTGAGTCTGCTCTTTTATTTCGGCATGGTAACGATAGACGGCACCTACCAGGGCAACACCCGCTTCGTGGTTCCCAACGAGGTGGTGCGCGACCAGATGTATACCTATCTGCTGGATACCTACAAGGAGAACGACCTCACCTTTGAGCAATACGACAAGACCCAGCTGGAGAGTAAGTTGGCTTACGAAGGCGCATTCAAGCCCTACTTTGCCTACATAGCCGATTGCCTGAAGCGCTTCTCCTCCCAGCGTGACAAGCAGAAGGGCGAGGCTTACGTTCATGGCTTCACCCTGGCGATGGCGAGCCAATGCAAGTTCTACCGTCCTATCTCAGAACTCGACAACGATGGCGGTTATGCCGACATCTTCCTGCTGCCCCTTTGCGACATTTATAAGGACATGGAAGACTCCTACATTGTGGAACTGAAGTATTGCAAGTCGGGCACCAGCGATGAGCAGTTGAATCATCTCTTCGAGGAAGCTTCTGCCCAGATAAGGCGCTACGCCGATAGCGACATCGTGCGCGAATCCGTGAAGACCACGAAGCTTCATCAGCTCGTTGTGATTTACCGGGGAGCAGAAATGGCAATGTGCGAGGAGGTGGAATAAAGTGAAATAAAAGACATACAGAGAGAAAGGGCAAAAGCATTTACCCGATAGATAGGATAATGCTTTTGCCCTTTTATCGTTAACGGATAATGTATTTCAAGATGCCGATGGTAGCAATCTTGGCTTCATTATCTTCTGGAATTTCTATGGTCTGGAAGCCATCTTTGTTGAGCGGCTGCAGTTCTATCTTTGAATGAACTTCCACCCCTTCTTCATTCACAGTTTTCTCACTATGAAACTTTTTGATGGTATATTTTCCGCCATACTCCTCGTAATATTCATTCACCTGCGAGAGTACGATTTCTCCTTCTCTCGAACCTCCTTGATAACGCTCAAACACGCATAAGTCTCCATCCTTAATTTTCGGCAGCATAGAGTTGCCTTTAGCGTGAACCACGAACATTTCCCTATTCGGAGTGAATGGTAACGAGGATACATCCACCCATCCTTCCGCCTCGGGTTCCTCATATTTATCGAAGTAGCCGCAGGCTGCCTGAATGGAATACAGAGGGAGGAAACGGGTGAAGCGGTCGGAAGGAGAGATGGCATGAAGAATTGCAGTATTCGAACTGTTCTTTTTCTTCACCTCATCAAACATATCTTGCATCATTTTCCAACCATCAGTACTACCAGGCTGATAGACATATTCTTCATTATTATTATAATACCATGTGCCATTAGCTGTTATTACAATACCGCCAACGTAATTTATTCTGCCTCCAGCCAAGTTGTTCAACATTGAAAGACGCTTCTGCAAAGCCTCAGCCTTGTTTTTCGTATCTTTAGATGCAGCCGTCTGCCCTCCTTTGGTATCAAAGATACCGATAGTACCATCCTTCTTTTTGAAAATCCAGTCGGGATAGAAAAGTGCTTCTTCGTTGCGCTCTTCGCTGAAATAACGAATGGCAAGCCAGTCCTTACCGCTATCTCCATTCTTAAACCACCATTCTATACCATCCTGGCTCTCAAGATACTTGTAAAAACTCTCTTCCGTTTTTCTGCCAGTATAGTCTTGCCCCAAGAAGAAAGGATGCAACAGACATTTCTGCTCCGTCAACTCATCATGTTCTTCTGTATAAGAATACATCTTCTTCAAGACAAAAGGAACACTCTGCCGTTTTCGGTTTTCCTCTCTGCGCTTACGTAATTGTTCTTCGAGCAAAGGATGGTATGCCTTAAGCGTTTCTGTGATAAGACGTCTGAATATACTTGAAGCTGAACCGTTTAATGCGTCATACAAGAAAATACGATACCATTTATCTTCGTCTTCATTCTTCAGAGCATAATACTTGAACCACAAGCGTATGGCACTTTTCAAAGTTGGTACAGAACGCACGATGTTTCCTACCTTGCAATCATTATCTGATTGCGAACGCAGGATTTCCACCAAAGTGAAAGTAAAGAGTTTCTGCACATCACTCCTACTCCACTCACGCTCTACCCCTTTAGCTTCCTTGAGGTTGATTCCAATATTTTCGTAATCATAGAATTGAGCATCTGAAACTATCTCATGCGCCAAATTTCCCTTCAAGTTGAGTCCTTTAGTTTCTAATTTTCTTTTTACAACATCATCAAACACATCCTCATCAGTAATGCCGAAATAGCGATTGAATGTATCAAACAAACATTGTTGGAATTCACCCGATTTACCCAAATCTCCATAATCTACACGCGACAGCATATCTGTCTTCAGATTCGGGTCGATGATGTAATCTTCCCCCTTTTTGTTGTAAGAGATAAGCGTTTTTGGCTTGTTGCCCATTCCGCCATAATCAGCCTCTGTTACAGCTTTGCGCGAGAAGTTGGTATAAAGATAACCATTACGGAAAACCTTAGACACTTCTTCGTGCATGATTGGAACACGGAGAATTCTACCGATGGTCTGAGTACTGAAAATTTCAGATTTAATATCACGAAACATGACCAGAACCTGAGCACGGGGACAATCCCAACCTGTACCGGCTGCAGTTTTAAACAGAAGGTATTCGTATTCGCTATCATTCCGTTCCAGCCCCTCAGGCTTAGCCTTACCAGTAAACCAGGATGCAATTCTGTTTGCCTTTACCCCCTGCGAGATAAGATATTCTTTCGTAATCTCTTCCTTGGTAGGCTGCCCCTGTTCTATCAAGGTTTCATCATCATTTGGCAACTGAATGATAACTAGCGGATTCACATTTTTGCCGAAGGCCTCAATCTCCGCTTTAAGTTCCCTGCGCTTTTCGATAGCAAGTTTCAGCAGGACATGATCTTCATCTTCGCCTTGATATTTATCCAAATCCTCTTTCGTCTGGGTAATGATGCTCTCCTTGATCAACCCTTGTGCTACCACATCTTCATGCTTTATTACCACATTCGAGTCATAATCTGCAGCTTTTGCCATCACTTCAGGAGGCGGAGTAGCAGAGACATGAATGCAGATTTTCGGGTCGAGTTTGCTAATCACGTCACGATTAGCTGCTTCGGTTACATTCAGATGGCACTCGTCGATTATAAATACTATTTCCACGCCGTTGGCATGGGTATTCTCTACAAAATCCTCGAAGTATACTCTACTCTCATGTCGCTCATCTGGATTTTCCGGTCGTCTGTATATACGGTTTCCGGCTTTCTCGCTCACCAGTTTTTGCCAGTTAATGAAAAGCACATCGTTTTTCAGCAGAGCCCCAAGGCTAAAATCTTCTATCGTCAACAATCGACCATGCTTACTCGTAGGGAAGTAGACATCAAACTTATGCTTGCTCTGCATGGCGAGGTCGTCTGAGAATGTGATCCATACATAAGCCACCTCTCTATCCCAATCTGGCTGTTCTGCCATCTCGCAAATCATCTTCTGAGTCATATAAGTCTTACCGCTTCCTGTAGGAGCTTTCAGAACAACAGGAATCTGGCGATCTCTATGTCCCCATAATCGCTTTATATTAGCCACCAGTTTATCAACGGCTTCTATCTGAAAAGGTATCTGTTCCATACTTTCTTAAGCATTTAAAGATTTGTAAATATCGAGGATTGGCTGAGGAATGCTCTTCAGATTTACCCCAGAAAGATATTCGAAATAGGAATCGAAAGAACCTACGTCGCCCCAACTGAAAATATATACATTCTTCACGCCCTGAAGCTGCTCTACTTCATGAACAAATTCGTTGAAATATTTCGGACGATAATCTTCTTTGAAATAGATTGCCGTCCATACCTCATGATTTTTGTCCTTGAATATCTGATAGCTATCAGTTTTCTTCATTTCGTAAAGCGTATTCTCAGCCAAGGCCAGCAGGCATCCAGCCTTTTGGGCAAGGATTGTCTTGTCATGGTCTGTAGCCTGATTAGCCGTACTTGTTCCTACGAAAGAAGTGCGATAGTACTTGAGAGAATTGCCGAGAGGTGGGACATCAGCATTCATTTTATGAGTTCCTTCCAACACTAGGGCATCTTCTTTTATTAAAGTCTTAAACGACTCATAATTATTTTCGTTATCTAATTGTATTTCTCTAATCTGAGACAACAAGTCTTCGGATTTCAAAATATTCTTTGTTGTAAGTTTTATGCGACACAACTCTTCCGTCAAATTATTGTGAGCTACATAGCCTTTTATTGCAGCAGAAACTCGCGGATAAGTAAAAGAAGAACACACTTTATCCTCATCATCGTTAGATTGACACAAGATACATTGTCTAGTTCCACCATCTTCTTCATTCAATTGCATAACAGCCTGTAACGTAGTACCAGTACCAGCAAAGAAATCCATGACGCAAATGTTTTTATCTTCATAGAATCCCATTTTTACCAAATATTTTATTAAGGAAAGTGGCTTTGCATAATCGAAACTTCCCACCAAACCTATACTACGCAATTCCTTCTTTGCATCCTCATTTGTTCCAACTCCTACTTGAGAATCTATTATGTTAGAGGGTATTTTATACGACTTATTAGCCTTCTGATAACGTATAGAAAACAACTTACTTTTAATCAAACAATATGTACCATTCCCTATTTCGTTCATCAAATTATTCTGCCCCCATTTAAAATGACCTGAAGCTCTAAACTTTTTGGCATTCAAACCATTCTTTACCACCACCTCATCCAACAATTTTATTTTTTTGTCATCAGATGCAGAATACACACCATCGGCTATGTTGAAATGTACAGAACCTATAGGAAACTCTAAAGTACCAATAGGATTACCTGCATTCAACAAAGGGGCATCATCTCCATCCACATAACCCTGAACAAACTGCCGTTTAGGAAGAGGTCTTGATATATAACATAAGACATACTCTAATTTTCGTCTTACTTTATTCGACAAAGAAGGTGGCGTATCCGTTCTTTTCCATAAAAAGACAGCTGCAAAATTTGTTGAGTCGAAAATTTGATCACATAATTCTCGTAACTTTGAAAACTCATTATCATCTATAGAAATAAAAATAACTCCCCTATCAGATAAAAGACTTTTTGCCAACTTTAAGCGTTTAGCCATAAACGAAAGCCAAGAACTATGCCTTAGCGGATGGTTTGAAGGAACTTTTGCCCCATCAGGATATTTATCAAGGAATCTCTTATCCTTATACGTAAACCCATCACTACCCGTATTATAAGGAGGATCAATATAAATTACATCTACCTTACCTTGATGCGTATAATTAAGGCAAGTAAGAGCATGATAATTATCACCTTCTATGAGTATATGAGTAGGTTTTCCATCATCTGTCGTGATGGAAAGTTCTGGTACTTCCTCAAGAATCGGAATAGCATTTTCTCCCCCAGCTTCAAAAGCTTCAGGCACATCTATCCAATGAAGTCCAAAACGGTTATCTTGCTTCAGCTGAGCATTAAGATAAGCCACTTCACCCTCCAAATCTTTTATTTTCCGATGTAGTTCATCAATATTGTCTGCCATATTCTGATAGTTATTAATAGCTGCATCCAACTATCAAAACGGCTTACATCAGGGGACTGGAATGAATAAAAAAGGTGCGGACACCTTTCCTTTCGCGTTCACGGGAAGCCTGAGAATGAAAACCCGATGCTCACATAGGACCGGATGTCCACACCGTATAGGTATGAACATCGACTTACTAATGTGAGCATACGGGCAATCCTCCTCAATAGAGGTCTTACCGCTAACAGCATTCCGATTACTCCTTCTGCGGAAAAGAAATCAGTTTCTCAGGCTTTTTCTTTATGAACGCGAAATAATAGTCAATGCTTTGTTTTTACTAAAATGTCTGGAAGCGGCTTCTGCCGAATCCATGCGCAAAGGTACAAAGAAACTGGCAAAAGACAAAATGAAATGGGATTTATTTTCATTTTTATACTCAAATATAACAAATATCTCACTTTTTTATATTCATTTCTTATTTTCTTACGATAATATTTTGTCAACTCAGGTATTTATTGTACCTTTGTATCAGTAAAGCATCGTTTACCCTTGCTAAATTAAAACAATAACAATGAAGCAACAGAAATACATTTTTTGTAGATATAGCTTCCAGGAAGATCCTGATACTATACCTAATAAGAGAGTAGCTAAAGAAGAGATCAGAAAGCGTTTTACTGGCCTTTTCCATGCCGGAGAGAAGTTAACTATGTACATGAAGAAAGGTAAAGCTGATGTCAGCTTGCGAAATGATACCTTTGCCGTGCGCAAAGATATCATCGTGTTTAGACTCAACGATGACAAAGATCTGAAAAGAACCTTGCCAACAGGTACCACAACCAATGCCGTAGATGACTATGAAGAAACGACAGAAACATCATATCCTTTTTGCCACATCATCTTCTTAAATCAGCCAGAAATGAAATATGTGGCTATAGAAAAAAAAGCGGGTGCATTCTATGGAAAGATGGACAAGATTACCAAGATTCTGAAGCAGAACTTCGATCGAATGATAAAGACATTTGGCTATACTGTAGACTTTGAGGAAATCTATATGGAAGCACAGGCATGGGATGTTGTAAAAAGAAAATGCAGAGAGAACAACGACTATGTAACCCAAGTTTGCCTGTCGGCCAAGCGTGACAAAGATAACACCACGTATTCTGATTACACCCGCAACAGCAATATCAATGGTTTTATCGAAGAAGGATTGGAGAACGAAGCCAAAGAGGTGTTTGCCGGATACAAATATGGCAAAGAGGCAAGCGAGCAGAGCGTTAGAAACTCTATCGATAAAATGTTCTATATCAACAAGTTTATAGAGAATAACGAGTGTGAGGTAAAGGTGAAATTGAGCAAAAGCGGCATCATCTGCCTCAACGACGAAGTAGTGCCTATGTACTTCCTCCCAGAGAGAGCTATAGAGAAATTCCAGATAGGTTCTTCTATAAGTGCAACCGAAGATGTTTCCACTCTGGAGGAATGGCTCAAGAACAGTATAAATGACATTAAGAAAACAGAAGATGCAACAACGCCTCCCAAAAAACTCACAAGACCTCATCAATAATTCTTTCAAGGACAACACTATTTTAAAGGTGATAGCCAAGAGTTGCAAACAGTATGAGAGCCGCATGAATGCCATGCGGTTCTCTACTATCGAATTTTTCGTGGAAGTAATAAACATGATAGACGATATAAAGGAACAATCAGAAGATTATGACTTTGAGAATGCTTTCGACAATCTTTTCTGTCGCCTGCGTGAATTCGACTCTAGCGAAAATAATGTCGATTCAAAATTGGCCACTAGTGTCAGTATAACATGGGTAGCCTACCTGCTTTTCCAATGTTATGACAAAAAAGATGCCTACGACCATTGGGCACATCGTCTGACGGGGAATCTTAAATCACATGATATTGATTATCGCAAGATCCTCGAAGAAATTAATTCAAAACTTCCTGAACAGCAGCACGAAGAAATCAAAGTCTATACACTGGGCTATATAGATGACCCCGACAAATGGTTGTCGCAACTGATAGAAGATACCATTAAGTATGAGGGTATGAACAGAAAACTCATCCAAGACCTGAAACCATTTTTCTATACAGGCGAAGACCAACTGGCTCATATCATCGCCTATATAAAAGAGGTAAAAGCCGCCAGTTCTGATCCTGCAACAGCCAGGATTACAGCAAAATACATTCATGAAAAAAAGATTTCTAACTATGATAACTCTTTCAAAAGTCCTCTGTGGAAGATTCTGAATGAACATGAATTGTATAAAACCAAGAAAGACAATTGGAACAAGGCAATAAGCAAGGCAATAAGCAATGCGATGAACCAATAATCTTACTTTTTTATTGTTGTAGCCGAATATATTCCACATATTTCCGCAAAAATCTCCCGATTTTCCGCACAAATTCCTCGTTTTTCCTCTCATTTTCCTCGATAAGATAGAAAATCAGAGCGGAAAAACGATTTTTCCTTCCATAAAAACTGAAAAATACAAATTCATCAGAGTTCATTTCCCCTATTTTCCTCGATTCTTTCCTTTTTCTTTCCTTTTCATTCCTTTTCATTCCGCAGCCTGACGAAAGATTCTTTTTTCTCCCATGAGCTTTTCCTTTTTGCCTATCTTTGCATCGTCATTTGAAAACAAAATGACTACCCATCAAGTGAGTTGCAAATCACAAAATGGGGAATGACGGTACTAGAAAAGATGACAGGGAAACCTCTTCGAATGTCACCGTACCAGAGAGGCTTATTTAATACGCTAATAAAAGATGAATGCAGTATTAAATGCCAACATGAACGAAAGTTCTAAAAAGTTAGAAAAAGGTTTCTACCCCAACACAGAGTTGGACATCGACCTCAAGTTGCTTACCCGCAAGCCTGGACGCCTGGGCATGGGCGAGTATCTGGACGGAGCCATCACGCACGACGGCGAAGACCACTTCACATTCGTGCAGAACGACTCCGAGAAGAAGAAGGATAAGGTGGTGCAGAGAAATCCGCACGTGTATGAAGGTACATACATCAACGTGAACCGCAAAAACGACGGTACACTCTATCCAACCTTCAACCGACCTCGGTTCACGGAGAAATTCACCTTCCAGAATTTCTGCCTGCTGGCAGCCAAGGAGCTGTGTGCAATAAGCGGACAGGGATAGAAAATCTCTCAAATCTCAGTCTCAGTTAGGAAAAAAGTCACAATCCAACCCTTTACCCGCTTTTAAAGCGTTTATAACTTATTGATATTTAATTAGTTATATATATAATATAAAGAGGCGGATACCACATTTAAAACAACTGAGAGACTGAGACTGAGATTTTTGACCAGCCAACGACAAGTAATATTTTAATTTAATTCTCTAGAAAGCAATGAGTTACAACATTTTCAGCAGCACCGCTCCGGCGATGCCCAAACCCAGCAAAGGCACGGAATTCGTGAAATTAGCCATCTCGCAGGCATCAAAAGACATGCGAGAAGTGCTCATTCCGATGGCAATTCCGGCCTTGGCAGCCCATCTCACGGACGTAAGATTCATGTATTCCGACAACAAATTCTATGAAATGTGCGGTCAGATGGGACATTTGATAGGCCCTTCGGGTATCGGAAAGGCGCAATTAGGCCATCTTGTAGAGGCCATCATGCGCACTTTTCGCAAGCATGATGAGACTGAGTTCAAGAAACTGGTGGATTGGCAGCGACAGATGAAGACCAAGGGTGCCAACAAGGAAAAACCCGAGCGCCCTGACGTGAGTTTCTGGTTTCCACCTGCCGACGTAACCAACCCCGCCTTCATTCAGAATGCCATGGCATGCGAGAAACTGGGCGAGAGAACCCAATACATCAACCTGCCCGAGGTGGAGATGGCGGATAGAATCTGCGGTGGCCATAAGCAGGTGAGCCAGATGGTGAGAAACATCTACGACTGCCAGAGAGCAGGTGCCTTGCGCGCCACGGCTGATGGCGTAACGGGTAATCCCGTGCTCCGTGTGAATCTTACCTTCACTTCTACCCCAGAAGCAGCCCGCCTGTTCTACAAGAAAGACATCACCAATGGTTTCTTCGGGCGCATCCCCTTTGCCTACAAGGCTCGTGGCGAGCGTAGCGGCAGGATTCCACGACAGGGTTCGTATGACGAGGAATTCCTGAAGAATCTAGACAGCTATCTGCTGCGCCTGGACAACTGCAAGGGTACCTTTGTGGTGAAACAGCTCAACAAGGTGGCCGACCAGCTGGCAGAAGAAATGGCCAGGCTTGCCGACCTTGCCGATGATGATACTCTTTGGGAACTATCCCACCGCAGCATCTTTTCGGCATGGAAGAAGGGGGCTGTGCTCTGGATTCTGAACGACCAGACGTGGACGCGCTCCATCGGCGAATTCGTGGTATGGTTCTGCTATTACGACCTGTGGTCGAAGGTAAAGGTGTTTGGCGACATGTTCAAGGGATACGATGCTCAGGAAGAAGAGGTGCAGAGAAGTGGTCCTAAGAACATGCTCGACAGCCTTGAGCATTCTTTCAACGAGCAGCAGCTGGAAGCGCTCCGCCTGAGCCTTGGAAAGAGCAAGGAGGGCACCAAGCACCAAATCGACGTATGGAAGAACCGCAAGTTCATCACCTATTGCAACCAGACGGGGCTTTACACGAAGACGCAGGAGTATCTTACGGGGTCGCCGGGAGCTAAGGTTAAGAGTAAGGAAAAATGAGATTAAATTGGAGAAATATAAATTTTTGAAAATGAAATTTTATGGAGAAATATGAGATTCAAAAGTTGCGCGACCTTCCGATAGAGAAGGTCGCGGAAAAGATGGGGATGAAGGTGAAGCATCACAAAGCGCTCTGCCCCTTTCATGACGACCACCACGCCAGCCTCTCGTTCAACACGAGGAGGAACAGCTGCCGCTGCTATGTTTGCATGGGGGATTCCGTGGGCACCATCGACCTGGTGATGAAATACCTGGGGAAGGATTTCCTCTCGGCCTGCCGATGGCTGGCGGAGGTGAATGGGGTTTATCTGGAAGATTCGCATCCGAAGGTGGTTTCTTCTTCACCCATCTCTCTATCCTCTTCCTCTTCGGAAACATCTTCCGAAACTTCTTCGAAGGCATCTCCGAAGGCATCACTATCCTCCTCCTTCGATGCCGGGAAGTATGCGAGATTCTTTGAGCATCCCTGGCTGAACGAGGCGGCAAGAAGGTTTCTCTTCGAGGAAAGGAAGATTGACTGGCGAGTGGTGAAGTGGTGCAGATTGACTTCCTGGACGGATAGAAAGGGCGTGAACTGGCTGCAGATTCCATACTTCAGCACGGAGGGGAAGCTGATTGGGATTCAGAACAGAAACCTGGATTACAGGAAAGGGGGTACGGGGAATGCCGAAGCTTCGGAGAGTGACATCCCTGCCGGTTCAAATCCGGCTCCCCGATTCCGCTTTCCCTATGGTGCGAAATGCTCCATCTACAATCAGCCTATCGTGAGGGCGTTGACTCCGGGCGAACAGCTCTTCATCACCGAGGGAAGCAGCGACTGCTGGGCGATGCTCTCTGCCGGGCACAAGGCGATAGCCATTCCTTCTGCTACGCTGCTGAAGCCGGAAGATAAGAAATGGCTGGCGGAAATAGGAGAAAAGCTCCACACGGAGTGGCACATGTTTCCCGACAGGGATACGCCGGGCGAAAGCCTATTTCTGCAGCTCAAGGAGATTCTGCCCCAGCTGGTGCACCACCAGTTGCCGCCGGAGTGCAAGGATTTCAGCGAGTACTATCTGAAAGAGAAGAAATAGTATTTATTAGTTTTTAATGTAAAAATGAAGGATTATGATGATAGAAGATTTCAAGATTCGTACGTACACCAAGAAGGAACTTGCCTTGATGTACTTTCCCGAGAGTTACCCTCGCACAGCTGTCAACCATCTGATGGTCTGGATTCGCCGCTGCACCCCACTATGGGAGGAGCTGCAGATGATGGGATACTGCAAGACGAGCAAATCGTTTTCGCCCAAGCAGGTGAAGGCTATCGTGGAGTATCTGGGGGAACCGGGATAGGGTTTAAAGTTGATAGTTTAAAGTTGATAGTTTAGACTTGGTACTTTAATATAAGCAAGCCCCAAGCGCCACCCAATTGGTTACTGGCGTTTGGGGCTCATTTATGACATTCAGGAAGCTTCAGATACTTCTCTTTTCTCCAATTCTTCAAGAAGGTCTTCAAGCACATATTGATCGCTCATGAGTTGCAACCCCGTATTGGAATCAGACAACAGCTGGGCAGTTCTTGAAGAATAATAGATATCAAGAGCTTGCTCTGGAGTAATATTCTTCTCCTTTGCCAATAACATCACGATACGGCTTTGTTTACGCCAAAGTACAGAGTCTCTCATAATTTCTGAATTTGATAGGATGAAACGAATTGAAGGTATTTGTCGATAATTTGCTGATTGCGAATACAGATTTGATGGTTCACTTGCTTATACACCAACTGTCCCAATGCCTGTTCCGCAGTAATTCTGCCATTTTCGAAATCCTCTACTGTGTCGATTACATTATCATTGGCTACACCACCCTCAACCAGGTCATATTGTTTTTGCAAATTACCTCCTCTTCTACAATCCACAACATATTGAAGCCAATCTATATTATATTCTTTAAATCTTTTGATACGAAAATCTGACTGATTAAACAAATCTTCGTTCAATTCAAACATATTGACGATTGGCTGAAAGGCAGGTCCTTTTCTGATAGCAATAACCTTAGACCATTTTTCAGCTTGCGACTTAATACCAGTTAAATAGAACCCTTGCCCGAAATCAACTTTAGTACGCCCTTTACTGATTTCTGGATATTCTATTTTCATGTATGATCCATGGAATAATTTCATTGTGCCACCTCCCAGTTTTTGAGTGTTTCAACCGTAGTTCTTGCAACCCAATCTGAACTTTGGGTATGTAGTTCCTCATAATATGGCAAAAGGAAATTATGGATGAGACCTTGCTTCTTCAAACGCATATACATGTTTTTAGAAGGAACATTCATCATTTTTGCTCCCTTCTCTATTGCCATGATAGCTAGATGTATATTGTTATAACCTACTTGTTCCATACGCTTATTTTTTATACCGAGGCTTATGCCTCCTATTTTTTAGGCAAATATAATCAATTATCTCGATATAAGGTCATTACTTAGGCTGATTTTATATTTTTTTAAAAAATGTGCCGCCATCGCACGGCATCAGCCACCATCGCACAACTGATGGTGGCTGTTTTTGTATCTTTGCATCGTGATTCAGAAAGCGCTGGAAAATCACTTTCCTAGTTGGAGAAAAATATTTCTCCAGTTGGAAAAATGAAAAATGGCTTCTGGGGGAAAGACCGGATTGCTAGTATTAACAATTTAAAATCGTATTGCTTATGAAACAGAACATGAAAGTGAACATGAAGGCATTCATCAAGTATCTCATCGTGGCCGTATGCTCTGCCATCGCCACCTTCCTCACCAGCTCGTGCACGGCGGGGCTCGTGATTGGGAAGAACCAGCGGCAGCAGCAGGAGAACAATATCTCGACAAGGGCCGACTCTTCGCACTTCGTGCCTACTATCACCATTAGATAGTTTAGAGTTAAAAGTTTATCGTTTATAGCTTACAAAGTATTAACAATTTAAAATTCTAGGTATTATGGCAATTAATCTGAAGGCAAAGGAAACCCTCATCCAGGTGGGTGAGTTGAAAGGTAAGTATCGTTTCGTGCTCGGCACCGAACTTTACAGTAAGCTCTCTGAGAGCAAGGTGATTAAGGAGGCGGCGCTCCGTAGTGGTGTGAGCCGTGGAGTGATGCAGGCGTGCTGGGACGCGGCTGGCGAGGTGATCAAGGCGTGGGCCACCGAAGGCCATTCCGTAGCTATTCCTGGTTTGGGAACCATGAGATTCGGCGTGAGAGCCAAGAGCGTGGAAACCGTGACGGAGGTGGCTAGCGGACTCATTACCGCCCGACGCGTAATCTTCACTCCTAACGTGGATATCAAGGACGAACTGCAGCGCACCGCTATCCAAATCACTTGCTACGACAAAGACGGAAATGTAATCAAGAAGGTTACTTCCGGAGACAAGGGCGATGTGGAGGAGCCTGACAATTCTCCAAGCGGCGGTAACAATCCAAGCGGCGGAAATGCCCAGGGCGGCGGTGACAATCCAGGCGGCGGAACCGGAACCCCGGGAAGCGGCAATACCGACCAGGGCAAGACTGACACCGGCGGAAGCGACGGCGATTCTGCAGACGTAACCATCTAGCATAAAAATTAGAGATGCCACATGGCAAGCATTCATCATGCACCATGTAGCATCTCTTTTTTTATTCTGTCCCTAATATTCAAACAGCAGCGGCAGTACAAACGTCATGACCACGCCGATGATGATCTGCAACGGCAATCCCACTTTCACGTAATCCATAAACGTGTAGCCTCCGGCCTTCATCACCAGCGCATTAGGAGGGGTGGAGAACGGCGAGGCGAAGCACATGCTGGCTCCCAGGGTCACGGCAAAAAGGAAGGAGTATGGACTCACGCCCACTTGCTGCGCTGCCACCAGGGCTATCGGAGCCATCAATACGGCGGTGGCGGTGTTGCTGATAAACATCGTCATCAGCGAGGTGGTGAAGTAAATGCCGGCTAGCAGAGCCGTTGGGCCCATCGCCCCCAGACTGTCCACAAGCCCCTGAGAAACCAATGCCGAGGCTCCCGTCTTCTCCAGCGCCGTAGACATCGGCATCATGGCGGCTATCAGCACGATGCTCTCCCAGTTGATGGTCTTGTACGCCGCCTCCACGTTGCGGAAACAGCCGGCGAACACGGTGAGCAGTCCGGCTATGATTACTGCCGTTACCGGAGCCACGGGGATGAAATCGAACACCATCATGGCTATCATCAGGAGCATGATGGCTGCTGCCACGGGTGCCTTGTAATCCAGCAGCACCTTGTCGGCAGTCTTCTCGGGCTGATCCAGCACCACCCAGTTGGTGGTGTCGGCGGTGAGATGCGCCAGATTGGTCCATTCGCCCTGCACCAGCAGCATGTCGCCCACGTGCAGTTTGGCGGCTATCAGATTATCCGTGATGTATTCGCTGCCGCCTCTGCCTCCCTCAGAAGAAGAAGAGGATGATGAGCCTCGCTTCACGCCCAATACGTTGATGCCGAACCGCTTACGCAGGTTGGCCTCGCCTATGCGCAATCCGACAAAGTTGGAGGTTGGCATCACCACTATCTCGGTCAATCCCAGGTCGTAGAAATCTATCTTCACGTCCTTCATCTTCCGGAGCCCGTAGTCCTGGGCAAAGTGCTGCATCTTCTGCTCGTCACCTATTATATATAAGGTGTCGTGCACCTGGATGGTGCTGCTGCTCTTCGCCATGTTCTGGTTCACGTCCTTCACCAGTCCGAGTCGCGATTTCTTTTCGTTTCTTATCTCGATGATGCTCACGCCGTATTTCTTCTGGATGCTGAGTTCCTTCAGGGTCTTTCCCACGATGTCAAGCTGGTTGCCGTTTTCATCCCGAGCGGCAGAGGTGCGGCTGCTGGGCACGATGAATCGATGCAGATTGTCGAGCAACCGGTATTCATCCACCAGGTCGTCGAGCGACTTGGCGTTTTTCTTTTTCTTGTTTCCATGGCTTTTGCTGAGGAAGATTTTGCTCAGGGGCATGAGCACGATGATGCCGATGGCGATGACGATGATGCCCACGGGGAAGAAGCTGAAGAAGGCGAGCGGCTGATAGCCGGCTTCGGTGAGCACCTCGTCGATGACCAGGTTGGGCGGCGTACCGATGAGCGTGAGCATTCCGCCCAGGCTTCCGGCGAAGGCGAGGGGCATGAGGAATCGTGACGACTGCATGCCCGACCCTGCTGCCAGGCTCATGATGATGGGCATCATGAGGGCCACGGTTCCGGTGTTGCTGACGAAGGCTCCGATGAAGGATGTAACGAGCATCACGAGGAGGAAGGTGATGGTTTCGTTGCCTCGCGAGAGTGCCATGAGCTTATTGCCCGTGAGCTTGGCGAGGCCCGTCTGCATGATGGCTCCTCCCACCACGAAGAGTCCTATCATCATGATGACGATGGGCGATGAGAAGCCAGCCAGGGCTTCGGCGGGAGTAAGGATTCCGAGAACCAGCAGGGCTGCCAGGGCTGTGAGCGCCACGATGTCGGCCCTCACCCTGCCCCATATAAACATGGCAACCGTGATAACTAATATGATAAGGGTTATTGTCATGCTATATTTTTTTAAGATTTATATATTACTATTTTTTATTTTTCCGAGCTTCTGGCTTTTCCCCTGAAGCTGTTGCCAGCCAGGGCAGATTCGCAGTTCTGGCAGAGTTTTTCAGAAGCCGTGTGATGCTTGAATCCTTCTATCAGCGCCTGCGCCCGGGGCGAAGCGAGAATTTCTTCGAGAGATTGATGCAGAAGATTGCCCAGCACCACATCGCCATCGTGGTCGAGGCAGCAGGGCACGAGGCTTCCATCGGATAGGACACCTATCTGCTTGATCAGGGCCTTGCAGAAAAGCTGCTTCTTTTCTTTTTGGGAATCAGAAGAAGATTGCTCCTCCGATTTTCCTTCAGATTTCTCCTCAGATTTCTCCTCAGATTCCTCCACAGCCGTAGGCCACTCGAATTTCCGGTCGAATTCCAGATAGAGATGGTCAGCGAGGCGGAATCCGTCGGGGCGTTCCTTCCAGGGTTTCGGCACGTATTGCTCTATGAGCTTCATCACCTCCACGTTTTCCAGGTCTCTTCCGCCCTGGTTCCAGAGTCGGAGCACCATGCAGGTGCCCTTTTCGGCTGCCTGCATGGAGAAATTCATCACCTCCTGCATGTAGCTTGCCAGTTCGCCCCGGGCATTACTTTCGTGCGAATGCAGCGAGAGCTGGATTTTATGGGGCAGGGCTTCGAGCAGCGGCAGGCATCGATGGAGCAGGGTTCCATTGGATGTGAGCACCGTCTTGAACCCCTTTTCGTTAGCCATCCTCACGAACTGCGGCAGCAGCGGATGGAGCAGCGGCTCGCCCATCAGATGGAAATAGAGGAAGCACACCTTGCCCCTCACCTTATCCGTGATGAGATTGAACTCCTCTGCACTCAACTGCCTCTTCCTGCGATGATGCTTGGGGCAGAAATCGCAATTCAGATTGCAGGTATTGGTTATTTCGATGTAACAGCGGTCTATCATAATTACTATTTTATTATTTTTCTGTATTCTTATTTTATTCTATTTTCTGTTTTCTATTTTATCATTAACTCTAAATCTTCTTACCTGCAAAGATACGGCAAAAAATAGAAAAACGAGAAAATATTCAAGAAAAAAAACATCTTCCTACATTTTGTCACAAAATCAATCCCCTTTTCCTTCAAATTATTGCCATTTTTACCATTCCAATGCTAATAATCTCGAATCCAATGCTAATATTTCTAAATTTCATGAAGAATTTCATCAAAAACTACACTTTATCCATCAGTTTTCATTATCTTTGCAATCAGAAAAGCGACATTCGGCTATCGGGGAAGGCACTCTTCCACCTTATCCGATGGAACAATTCAATCAATCAATCAATTCAAAAAAAGTTTAGAAGACTTAAATAACTGTTTAATAACTGTTAGTAATGGAACAAAACAATGTAAAGCCAGCTGAAGGTAAGCTGGGTATCATGGTCGTAGGTTGTGGAGCCGTAGCTACCACATTCATGACAGGTGTTTTCATGGCTCGCAAGGGACTTGCAAAGCCAGTAGGTTCAATGACTCAATACGATAAGATTCGCGTGGGCAAGGGGGCAGACAAGAAGTATCTGCACTACAAGGACATCGTGCCTATCGCCGACCTCAACGATATTGTTTTCGGCACTTGGGATGTTTATCCTCAGAATGCTTACCAGGCTGCCATGTATGCCGAGGTTCTGAAGGAGAAGGACATCAACCCTGTGCGCGAGGAACTGGAGAAGGTGGTGCCTATGAAGGCTGCCTTCGACAAGAACTACGCCAAGCGCCTGGATGGCGACAACGTGAAGGACTGCAAGACCCGCTGGGAGATGGTTGAGGCGCTGCGCCAGGACATCCGCGACTTCAAGGAGAAGAACGGCTGCGCACGCATCGTTGTAATCTGGGCTGCTTCTACTGAAATCTACGTACCTGTGGACATGGAAATCCACGGCACACTGGCTGCTCTCGAGGCTGCGATGAAGGCCGACGACCGCCAGCACATCGCTCCATCCATGTGCTACGCCTACGCTGCCCTTACCGAGGGAGCACCTTTCATCATGGGTGCGCCTAACACCACAGTAGACATTCCTGCCATGTGGGAACTCGCAGAGAAGACCAAGATGCCTATCGCAGGCAAGGACTTCAAGACGGGTCAGACTCTGGTGAAGAGCGGTTTCGCTCCTATCATCGGCACCCGCTGCCTGGGCTTGAACGGATGGTTCTCAACCAACATTCTGGGCAACCGCGACGGTCTTGTTCTCGATGAGCCAGCCAACTTCCACACCAAGGAGGTGAGCAAGCTCTCTACCTTGGAGACTATCCTGAAGCCAGAGGACCAGCCAGACCTCTACGGTCACGGCAACGATGAGGACACCCAGTATTACCACAAGGTTCGCATCAACTACTATCCACCACGCAACGATAACAAGGAGGGTTGGGACAACATCGACATCTTCGGCTGGATGGGTTATCCTATGCAGATTAAGATCAACTTCCTCTGCCGCGACTCAATCCTTGCTGCTCCATTGCTGCTCGACCTCACTCTGCTGAGCGACCTTGCAGCGCGTGCTGGCCGTTACGGCACCCAGCGCTTCCTGAGCTTCTTCCTCAAGGCGCCAATGCACGACTACACCAAGGGCGAGGAGGCTGTGAACAACCTCTACCAGCAGTACACGATGCTGAAGAACGCCATCCGCGAAATGGGCGGTTACGAGGCTGATGAGGAAATTGACTAATCATTTGTTTTAATTAAGAAGTTGGTTTTTTGTAAAATATTCTTAATTTTCCCGATAGAGACAGATTCCTGTTCTTTATCGGGATTTTTTTTGCCCTTTCTTTTTTAAAAGGAAATAAAAAAGAATGGAAAAATCTTGCATAATAAAGATTATTATACTAACTTTGCAAAGAAAACAATAAATATTAGATTTTTAAATCATGACAAAGAAAGGTAAACATACGGTATTATTCATTTGCCTGGGCAACATCTGCCGTTCGCCTGCAGGCGAGGGCATCATGAAGAGCCTGGTGGAGAAAGCTGGACTGCAGGATGAGTTTGAAATTGATTCTGCGGGAATAGGCAACTGGCACGTGGGGCAGCTGCCTGATAGCCGCATGAGAAAATGCGGAGCTGAGCATGGCTACAACTTCAACAGTCACGCCCGCCAATTTCAGAAATCAGACTTCAAGAAATTTGAAACCATCGTGGTGATGGACAACGAAAACTATCGCGCCATCACCTCTATGGCTTCCAGCCAGGCAGATAAGGATAAGGTGGTTCGCATGGCTGATTTCCTGACGACTCATCGTGAATACACCAGCGTTCCCGACCCGTACTACGGCGACTACAGCGACTTTGAGCTCGTCATCACGCTGCTCGAAGATGCCTGCCAGGAGTTGCTGAATAGTATTATGAATCAATAGGAAATGCAGAAAAGGCTCATCGCAGAAAATGCCGATGAGCCTTTTTATTTATCTGTAAACATTAAAAGCTTATTTATCAGTAAGCATTAAAAGCGGAAGCTTACATCCACGCCACATTGGAATGGGTTGCCACGCTGGGCAAAGTATTCACGCTTGCCCGTAGCCGCATTATCCACGGCAAAGGTGTTGTAATTGGTGTCCGTAAGGTTCTTGCCCCACAGATTCAACTGCACCTTGCCCAAATCGAAGGCCACATGCGCACCCAACACGGCATAAATATCCTGACCATAACTGTTGGCGTTATCCCAATAAATCTTGCCCTGCATGTTGACGTTGGCACCCAGAACCATGCTGCGCAAGAGACTGGAATCAAACTGCAGGCGATAATCCGCCATCGCCGAGAGAGTGTGTTCCGGCACATAAGGCACCTTCTTATCCTTGTAGCTCACGGCATCATCGCCCTCGCCATCCGTGTATTCGTCAAACTCGGCTCGGGTGTAACCATAATTCAGCATCCAGTCGAGTTTGCCGTTGGCAAGCTGTCCGCGCAGGGCAGCCTCGATGCCGCAGCTGTGGCTCTTTCCGGCATTCACCATCATTCTTCCGAAACCGTAGTTGCCAGCCATCACGGAGAGCTGCTGGTTCTTCACCTTCATGTAGAAGGCACCCAGGTCGAAATGGAGCGCATGGTCGAAAAGATTGAGATGGGCTCCCACCTCGTAGTTCCAGGAAACTTCGGGCTTGTACGAAATCGTCTGGTTCACCTTTTCGTAATCTTCCGGCGTATGAGGCACGTCGTAATCGCCACGCATCGCCTGCTGGCGGTGGGCATTCAGTTCGGTTTGCAGAATGTCGCTGAACATCTGGATATTGTATCCTCCGGCACGGTAGCCCTTGCTCACGGTGGCGTAGAGATTGCTCTGCTGGTCGTCGAGCTGGTAAGTGATTCCTATCTTCGGCAAAATCTGGTTGTAATCATCTTTCGCCTTTCCATCCAGGGCACTCTTCAGGGTAAAGGTAGCCTTCTGCCCCATCATGTTTGCCGTCATCGCCATGAAGGCAGCCGACTGATAATGGATGCTGGTGTGCATCAGGTCGTAGCGGATGCCGAGCGTAGCCACCAGTCGGGAAGTGAGGTTAAAATTGCTCTCGTGATAGAAGCCCAGGTTGGTTTGCGGCGTATGGTAAACGCCCGGAGCACCCATGCTCACCGCCATGCTGATGCCGCCCGCCTTCTCTATCGCAGCCGCCGCAGCAGCATTAGCCGCAGCTTCTGGCATTCCCTTATCCATCATCGTCTTCACCATCAAAGCATGGATGGCGGAATACATCTGCTGCTGAATGCCGTTGCCTATCGGCGTGGTCATCGCCTCATCGAAGAACACGGGACCATTGGTCTTCAGCCATTGACGGGAGAAGAAGCCGCCCACGGCCCAATTCCAGAATCCGCCCACGGCACGATTGCTCTTGAAGGAGATTTCCTGGGTGAAGGAGTTCTGAAGCTGCTCCTGCAGGATGCGCATGTAAGGAGCAGAGAGATAATCCTGATCCATGAGCATGCGGTCTTTCAGATACTGGTAGCTGGAGACGGAGGAGAAGTCGAAGCCCCTGCCCGAATAGCCCAGTTTGAAGCCCGAGATGAGATTGTTTCTTCTATAGGTGCCTGGGAAGGTAGAGGCAGGAAGATCAGCCTTTCCGGTTTCCAGGTTCAGCTTGCCGTAAGGGAATCCATTCTGGTCTACGTATTGGTAATTGGCAAGCACATCCATCTTCCAGCCCGAATTGAATCGTGCCTTGAGCAGCAGTTTGCCGCCAGCCTCATCGTATTGGTCGGAGCGTTCGCCCGTAAAGGTGTTTCTGAAAAAACCTTTTTCTCCCTCGTAGAAGCCCGCCAGGGAAAGGGCGAGATGATTATTGAACTTATGATAATGGGCTGCCTCTACATTGCGATAATACTTGCTTCCGTAGCTGAGCTTTACCTCAGAGCCTTGATAATCAAAGGGATTGTGGGAATACATTTTTACCAATCCGCCCTCCGTGTTCTGGCCGTAGAGGGTTCCCTGAGGACCGCGAAGCACATCCACCCTACTCAACTGGTAGTTGTGGAGATTGAAAGCCGACTTGCTCATCACGGGGATTCCATCGAGATAGAGTCCGATGGCAGGACTGTTGACGCGGCTTCCGATTCCTCTTACGTAAACCGAAGAAGAGAGTCGGCTGCCGTAATTCGGCATCACGAAATTGGGAACAAAAAGTGAAATATCTCTCAGATCAGAGACTTCCATTTTCTTCATCAAGGAACTGCTCATAGAAGTGCTGCTGAGTGCCTGCTGGCGGAGTCGCATCACCTCCTTAGGTTGTGAAACGACCACCACTTCGTCAATATCAAATACCTTGCTGCTATCCGACAGGGTTGTATTTTCGGCATGGGCATGAGGTGCTGTTGTTGCAGCATCAGCCTTAGCAGCCGCAATTGCAGCATCTGCCGCATGAGCCACAGTTGCAGCATGAGCCGATACGGGCAAGACGATGCCGCAACCCGCCATCGCCATCATTACGATTCGATTCATTGTATCTTGTTTTTTATTATTTTTCCGTTATCTTTTCCGTTATCATTCTGAAATCGGGTGCAAAGGTAATAAGAAAAAAAGAAATGGGGAATCCCCATTAATTAGGAAATCCCCATTTTTCGAAATTCAAGAAGAAAAAGCTCCACCTTAATCTCATTTAACTACAGTAATCTCACCTTATATTACACCGTAATCTCGCCCGAACCATAGCAGCGATGATGGTTCTCATCATACACCACGCAGAACTGGCCGGGAGCCACGCCGTGGATCGCCTCTTCTGAATGTATCATCCAGCGGCCATCTTCGAGTTTTTCGATAGTAGCTGGATGATACTCCGGCGTATGGCGAATCTTGAACGTTACCTTCTGCATCGCCACCTCGCGGGTGAGGAAATGGAAATCCTGAAGGGGGAAATCCTGCTTGTACGCCGACTGAGGGTCGTAACCATGACTCACATACAGAATATTGTTCTCCACATCCTTCTTAATCACGAACCAAGGACCGCCGCCGAAGCCCAGACCCTTGCGCTGACCGATGGTGTGGAACCACAAACCCTTGTGGCCGCCGATGCGCTTGCCCGTCTCCATCTCAATCACATCGCCCGGGTTCTCGCCCAGGTATCGGCGGATGTAATCGTTATAGTTAATCTGACCCAGGAAGCAAATTCCTTGACTATCCTTGCGCTTGGCATTAATCAAATGCTCCTCTTCGGCTATTTCACGAATTTCATTTTTAATGTGATGACCGATTGGGAAAATCGCTTTTCGTAATTGCCAACTCTCTATCTGAGCCAGAAAATCGGTCTGGTCCTTCACGGGATCAGGACTCGTTACGAGCCATTTATCGCCGTTCTCATCCGTTTCGGTCTGCGCATAATGACCTGTGGCGATGAGGTCGTAGTTGTGCCCCATCTTCTCATCGAAGGCACCAAACTTGATGAGCCTGTTGCACATCACATCGGGGTTGGGAGTGAATCCCGCCTTCACCTTATCCATGGTGTAGCGAGTCACCTCGTTCCAGTATTCCTGGTGACAGTCAATCACTTGCAGTTTGCAGCCATACTTGCGTGCCACGGCTGTAGCCATCTCCAGGTCTTCCTCAGAAGAACAGTCCCATTCCTCCTTCTCTTCCGGTCCAATCTTGATGTAGAAGCAGTCAGGATGCAAGCCCAGACGGGCAAATTCCCACACTACCACCGAACTATCTACGCCGCCCGAAAGCAGCACGGCAATTTTCTTGTCCTTCACCTCGGCAAGAAACTGCTCGTCTCTGGTCTCCAATTCCTTTTCTCTTGGAGTATCTGTTATCATCTTATTATTATCCATTGTATATTCGCTATTATTCAAATCTGAAGGCAAAGTTACAACAAATTCCGCAAAATAGCGCCTACTTTCTCATAAAAATCTATTATTTCCACGAAAACTTTTCCTTTCCCCAGCAAAATCCCCATCCATCCGCTTTATTTTCTATCGAAAATGCTTATAGCAGAAATCGACTCATTCCAACGCCAATCCTTTTTTGCTTTCGATTTTATCCATACCTTTGCAATCGAAAATCAGAGACATGCGAGTATAGTAAAATACTACAACAAGCATAGAAGATGGCGAAAGTAGTTATGGTAGAAACCAATAACATATAAAAGAAGAAATAAAAACAAGAAATCAATAACATATAATATAAGAATATGGATATCTTAAAAAATCTGTTTTATGGCTTCCCTGACCTATGGGGAGGCGGAGTAGCCCACTCCGTGCTGATCTTGGCGTTGGTCATCACCCTGGGCTTGAGTTTAGGAAAGTTGAGAGTGAAGGGTGTTTCCCTGGGATTGGCTTGGATTCTCTTCATCGGCCTCATCTTCGGTCACTTCTCTCTCAATCTCGATGAGCATCTGCTCCACTTCCTCAAGGAGTTCGGATTGATTCTCTTCGTCTATTCCATCGGTCTGGAAGTAGGACCAGGTTTCTTCGCTTCGTTCAAGAACGGCGGCAAGAGTCTCAACCTGCTCAGCATCATCGTGGTGGCGTTGAGCATCGTTACCACCCTCGCCATCTTCTCGTTCTCGGGAACATCCATCACTTCTATGGCTGGTATTCTCTCGGGTGCCGTTACCAACACCCCGGGACTCGGTGCTGCCCAGCAGGCATTCAGCGACCTGCGCCACATCGACGCCCCTTCTATCGCAGCCGGCTACGCCATCGCCTACCCTATGGGTGTGCTCGGCGTTATCCTCTCCTTTATTATATTAAGGTACGCGTTACGTATTAATAAGAGCGAGGAGGAAGCTGCTGCCAAGCGCGGTATGGGACACCTGGAGGCGATGACCCTGAACACCTTCTCCGTGCAGGTGACCAACCAGATGGTATTCGGCGACACCATTAAGCAGATGAGAGAAATCTTGAAGCGCGACTTCATGGTTTCCAAGATTATCCGCAAAGATAGCGATAGGCACGATGAGGTGGTGAATGGCCAGACCCGGATTAACGAGGGCGATATTCTGCAGATTGTTGCCAACCCTACCGTAGTGGAGCCTGTCATCGCCCTGCTCGGCAAGAAGGTGCAGGTGAGCGAGGAGAAGTTTGGCGAGGATTTGATTACCCGCCGCATCCGCATCACCAAGCCAGGCATCAACGGCAAGAGCATCAGCCAGTTGCAGATTCGTTCAAGCCTCGGTGCCAACATCACCCGTGTTAACCGTAACGGTGTGGATCTGATTGCCACTCCACAGCTGAAGCTGCAGTTGGGCGACCGTGTCACCGTGGTGGGTACCGAGCTTGCCATCGCCCATACCGAGAAAGTATTGGGTAACCAGATGAAGCGCCTCAACTACCCTAACCTGATTCCTATCTTCCTGGGCATCATGCTGGGTTGCATCGTGGCAAACATCCCATTCTTCATCCCAGGCATCAACGAGAACCTGCGCCTCGGTTTGACCGGCGGCCCTCTGGTAGTTGCTATCCTGATAGGTTACTTCGGTCCGAAGTACAACCTCGTTACCTACAACACCATCTCGGCCAACCTGATGCTCCGTGAAATCGGTATCTGCATCTTCCTGGCTTGCGTGGGACTGGGCACCGGCGAACAGTTTATCCAGACCGTGGCATCAGAAAGCGGAATGACCTGGATTCTCTACGGCGTTGCCATCACCATGATTCCAATCATCATAGGCGGCATCATCGGAAGATACGTGTTCCACATCAACTATTACACATTGCTCGGAGTGCTGGCAGGCGCCAACACCAACCCATCTGCCCTGGCTTACGTGCGTGAGCAGACATCAGCAGATGCACCATCTGTGGGCTATGCGAATGTTTATCCATTTGCCATGTTCCTCAGAATCGTAACCATTCAGATTATCATTTTTGTATTCGGATAAATTAAATATATGGAAGAAAAAAACATGAAGACCTGCGACTGCGCAGAAAAAGGTATTGACAACTGCAACTGCAAGGAAATAGCAGAAACAGAACTGAGAAGAAAACTCGACTTGTTGTTACGCACCGGCAGCATCCTTATGGAGAGTGCTGCCGACACATCGCGCATCATGCGAACGATGAAGCGTGCAGCAGCTTTCCTCGGACTCGACGAACGCTACATGCACCTCTACATCAACTGGAATGTGCTGATGGTGAACTATAGCGACGAGGAGCATTCCTTCTCCAAATTCCAGCGCTGCGAGAAGCACGGCATCAACCTTACCTCCATTTCGCAGGTAAGTAAGCTCACCTGGCAAGCCATCAAGGAAAACTATTCGCTCGAACAGTATGAGCAGGCACTCAACGATATCAAGGCCACTCCACGCAGCTTCACCCCTTGGCAGGTAGCCATCGGCGGCGGATTTGCCTGCGGCGGATTCTGCATCCAGTTTGGTTGCGACTGGCCAGCATTC
>OBAC01000008.1_pt1 | contig 36691 bp, 55 predicted proteins | sample 1475741 | NCBI WGS metagenome assembly OBAC01 (sample SAMEA3360705, study PRJEB22359) | human gut metagenome | biome: ENVO:urban biome; feature: ENVO:human-associated habitat; material: ENVO:feces | place: Bangladesh | collected 2011 | reverse complement strand
GTTTTAACCACTGGAGGGATAGCCCTCACTTACAAGCTCTAACGAGCTTGTTTTTGTGTGGCTTGTGTTTGCTCCACATCCTGCTAATAACATACTACATACTGCTGCTGATAAAATGATATTTACCTCCGGTTTATCTTATTTCGTAACCTTAGCCTCGTCGATTTAACATTCTTCTGAAGCCCCTTGCTTTTGATTACACTTTTATCATAACACGTATATATTACTTGTCAACACTTTTTTGCTAAAAAAATATATTTTTGTGTAAAAAAATAAAAGCCCCTAAAATTGTCTTCTAAGAGCTTTTGAAACTTCTATGGTTAATTATACTCAGAACTGTTTAAAACGTCTGTATCGTCCTCTGAGAGCCTTTTAAAACTATTCTACATTGTTAATCAGTTTGAATATTTAAATTTGATTTTGCTTAAATGCTTCATTTTTTTTAGACCTCCTTTACTTTAATTTCAACTTCTATTCTTGGTTCGTCTGAATAATACTTATCGATTTCTTCGTGAACGATCATCGCGTCATCTGCCCATATAATCCCGTTTAAAGCATCTTCAAACGCTTTGAGACTGTTTGAAAGATCAGGTTTTACAATCGGTCTGTGTGCTCCTGAGGCCCGTCTGTCGTGTTCTTTTTTCGATATACTCTTTTGGATCTTTCGATAGAAGGCTACCTTAAGATAAATTTCGCCTTCAAGTGGTGCATCGTGATATATTTCTGTCGCCAATGCTCGCAACTGTTTCTTGAATTTTGCTGTTTTAGGTGGATCATACATTCGAATAAATTTGCCGCGCCCTGTTGCTCTAGGCCGTTCTTGCTGTTGTGGTTCAATATTAAATATCAATTTCATTTTTTTACTATCTCCTCAAAACTCATATAGCGTCGTTTAAGACGTTTAACGCGTTTTTGATATAATTATACTAGAACAGGTTTAAAATTGCTCTAGCATACCTTTTTGTGCGTCTGATGTGTTCTTTCTTTGATGTGCTTTTTGCTCTTGCTATTCAACGCTTAATATCAATTCCATACTTCCTTGCAAGTTCTCTTATCTCTCCTAAAAGTCTAGTTCTTTCAATTTTCATACCTTGCTGGATATAATCGCGCCTTAAGAATTCTTGTACTTCGTTCTCGTCACCTGTATCAAGCAAGCGTTCAAACTCTGATTTGTCGGCTTTATAGTATGCGTCTTTAATCAGTGCTAGCATATCCTTTTGACCTTGTTCGTATTCGTTAGTCATACAAGCCTTCCTCCTCGTTTTCTCTTAGCTCTTCAAAAACTGAAGCATCGCTATACGACAAGCCCCTTAAAACATCAGCCTGTAAACGCCTAGCTTCTTTAATTTCATCTTTAAATCTAGTCTGGTTGAAATACCTGGGTTCAAGGCTCATTTGTTCTCTAGCCATTCTTAGTAAACTGATAGCTACATCTAATTTTGTTTTGTTATCCATTTTTCTATTCCTCCACGTTCTTATGCTGTACGCTTCTATAATCCTTTATGCTATCTTTGAATAAAATATAGTTGCCTCTAGCGTGTTTCCTAAGTCTTGATATAGTTTGCTCACTGTAAAGATTAACTAATTCTTTAGGTGGAACATTGGTTGTGACAATCACATCTTTATCTTCCCTAAACCGCATAATTTCGTTAAAGACTTCCTTGTTCCAGCCACTATTCATTTGGCTTTCTGACCCAATATCATCAATGATCAATAAATCAGCCTGCTTGGCTTTATGAATAGCCTTATCCACTTTTTTACGTGCCTCGCTGTCGTTGATCCCTAGCCTTTGAGTTGACACAAGCAACGGATAATCAATAAATACAACGCTCCTCTTATAACCGGTTAAACGCCATACTTCGTTGATAATGGATACTGCTGTTCTTGTTTTTCCACGTCCTGAGCTTCCAGAAAATAACGAATGTGCCGGGCTATGCTGTGGCTTTGATAACCTGTTAGCTATATCTTTAGCAATTCTGGTAACTTCCTTGATATCGTTTGAATAGAGATCCAAGTTATAAAACGTTGCTCCCATCATCTTTAGGCTTGGCAGGATAGAATTATCTAAGAACGCCCCTGTGGCTTTGTTCTTTTGAGCTTCCGCGCTCCATGTTTCTTCTGTATTGTTCTTCCTTAAATTTCTATCACTGTATGCACAGGTTGGACACGTTGGCGGTACTGTTTGCTTCGCTTTAGGTACTAGTAGCTTACCCCCACATTGTGGGCAATCTCCTACTTCAATAAATAGTCTTTTCATCATTTGAGAGAAAATATCTCCTGTTGTTTTAATCGCCAAAAAATCGCCTCATTTCTTCTTCTTCAGACAGATACGTCCATTGTTTCGCATCGTATCCAGCTGCATTGCCTTTCCTAGTTTGTTTGTTGTATTTATTTTCTTTGTTTTTCTCGAATTGTTCTTGATCTGCTTTTAAGTCCTCAATGTTGTATATATGATTGTCATACCAGCGTTTTAAGATAGCTTTGATATACTTGATATTTCGTATTCCCTTATCAAGTGCCATTTTGATGGCTTCAAGTATCATCTCTTTAGGTTGTTTAGATACTTCCGACCAATCTTCATAGATAGCTTGAATTTCCTCATACAGATAAGGTGATAAGCTGCCAACGTTTGACTCCCAAAACTCGTATATTGATCCAACTTCAGTTGGCCCAGTAGTAGTAGTATTTATATTATTATTTATATTATTATTATTTATATTATTATCCTCGACATTTCTGTCTAGGGGTTTAAGACACTTTTGTCTACCCCCCAAGACGTTTTTGTCTAAGGGGTCTTTGACATTTTTGTCTAAGGGGTCTTTTGGATTAGCTAACGGATACAATCTTCTTTCGACCACTTCTTTGGAACCTTCTTTATAAATTGGCACATATTTTAAGTATTCGAGCTCTTTTAGGTGTTTGATCCAGCGTGTAATACTTCTGTCCGAAACATTGTAAAGTTTTGAGAAATATCCATTTCTAGCAGTACAATAACCGTGCTTATTGGATAAAGCAGTAATTTCACTAAATAATAATTTTTCGTTTGCACTTAGCCTTTTGTCGTACCTAACATTGGCAGTTAAGATAGAGAAATAACTTGGTTCATCTGACATTTATATCATTCCTTCCTAATGGGCTTTCCACCCGTTCGGTGTTGTAAGTTCACTGACTTAGCTTCTAAAAGATTATATCACTGCCCTCGTTTTCTAAGATGAAATTTGATAGCTTTTCTTGTGCAACTTCAAAATCTGATAACCAAATGTTAAACTTCGTTTCTGGTGGGGTTACTCCCATTGCTTCGCCATAAAGCAGATGCTTGTAAACGTCTATTTTCTGTTTTAGTTCAATCAATTCTGGTAATGTCATTATCTATCACTCCTAATTTAAATTGTTTTGCTATATCTTCTGTAACCTTGATAGGCTTTATATGGTACTTCAAGAGAAAGCTCCTCAAGCCAACTTGATGCTGCTCTGTGTGGTGTTCTCTACACAAAGTCATAATGTAGTTGCCTACATGGCTGATCTTATTCCGGTTCCTGCCAGCGCCTACCGCATGATAATGCGCAATATCTGCATGCTTGCCACATAACACACAGCGCCTATTTTTAAGGCACAACATTTGTTTTGGAAACTCACTTGGTAAGCTATCCCATGTTTTAGTTTTGAAAGGTATATCTTCTTCAAACAGGAAATTTAAAATTACCAAGATCATGTAATTCCCTGTTGTAACGGAGCAGTCAGACAAGCTGAACTCATCTGCTCCAAATGTTTCTCGTACTTGATACTTAAATACTGACTCCCAATATTCTGGAACGTCTCCAGTGTAAGAACATAGATCATTAATCAATGCAAATATTTTTTTGCGTTGTTCTGGGCTTATCTTCCTGTTATCGGCTATTTTCAGCTCGACTGTGGGCTTTTTACCGTTAGCAAGTCTATTTACCTTAGCTATATCTAAATCTTCGTCAGGGATGATTTTAAGCACGTTTCCTTGTATGCTGATCAACTTGCCAAACATTATTTATTAGCCTCGTTTTCTATGAGCCCTTTTAAAATCATGATCCCATGTTTGAACTTATCCGCTGTTTTTGTGTCATTAGGGAACATTTGAGTTAATTGGCCATTTATTCGAGCCTGTAAATCATCTTTATCAGTTCCTAGAGTTTCTAATACTTTATTAAATAAGTTGCTATACTCAACTTCTGGGCTTACCTGTTTCTGTTGTACTTGTCGCCTCGGCTGTTGATAACTTTGTTGATAATTATTTTGCTGATAGTTCCCTTTTGATGGTGTCTTAAAGTTTCCACTTCCAGCATCTCCATCGTCGTCAACATCTGAACTGACACCGAACGCTGAAGCTAATTGATAACGTTTGGCGTATGTGATAGTAGAGCCATAACCTTGAGGAGTTGCTTTTTCTGGGCGTAATGCAAGAACCCCAGTAGTAAGATATTGTCCACTTTCATGAGTGATGATTGTCTCAACTCCCACATTGCCGTTATCGTCGTTCTTAACGATTTGAGTATATGCAAGCCCTGTGCCCTTAATAGCTGCATCTATTGCGTTTTGAACGCCTTCAAGTGTTACGTAATTAGATTTAAAGAACGGGTTCTTTGCGTCCTTTGCTGGTTGTTTTAATTGACTTCTGAAGGTATTCATACCTTTGAATAACTTATCTAAATTTTCACTTTGCATATTATTTGTCCTCCTTAGGTTTCTTGATTGATACTGATACATAAGCCGGTTTAGTTACTGGATTAGCCCCATCTACAACTTCACCTGTTTCTGTATCGATTACTTTGTCTCCGATAACTGATAAGCGTTTCTTTAAATCGCCTTTATACAATGCTGATGTAGTTTTAACTAAATCAGTTCCATTGTATTTCTCAATTAATTTTTCTTCGTCAAGTTCAAAATCTAGCTTTTCTTTGTGACTTACAAAATTCCCGAATGGTGATTTGATCTTAACTTTAGGGTTTGCCATCTTTTGTTTCTCGTAATATGCAAGCAAAGCGTTCTTAAGGTTATCTACTTTGAGCTCTTCATACTTGATCTGATTTTCATAGAAGCTCTTAGTTTGCTTTATTTTGTCCTTCAAATTCTTAATTTTGCTTTGCTCGTCAAATATTTGTTCAAACGTCAGCAACGCCTCTTCCATGCTTGTGATCTCGTAAGCTTCTTTTTCAATTTCGAATTCTTCGTTTGGTTTATCTAGCATGTTTCTTCCCCCTTCATCTTCATGAACTTGTTGATAAAATACTGTTGCCCTTTACCGGTAACTTTAGTTGTCTTACGGATAGATGTTGAGCCATCACTGTGTATAACGGTCGACTCTTTAATCTTGAACAACCCTAAATCCATACTTTTCTGAGTTGGTGTATTGTAGTCCGTTCCTTTTCTACTGATAAGATAGCCTTGGTCTCTCATCCATCGGAACAATCTATTACCGCCAATATCAATTCCATTACCTCGTAAGATCTTAGCTAACTCGCCAATTAAAATTGTTGTATGGCTTGTTGCAACGCTATCCGCGAACAATGCTTTAGGCTTCATTTCAGCGATTTGAATATCTTTAGCTTTCAATTGGTCAGCTGCTTGTTGTAGTAAGTCTGCTAATCCACTAGCGTTGTGAACGACGTCAAAGGCTTTCTCGTCTGTCATGTAAGCACCGTGTTTACGGATTGCTGGGAGAACTTCAGATGTCACCCAACGTTTAAATTTCTTGGCTTGCGGTAACTTACTACCAATAATCAATGAGTAGAGTCCAGACTCGTTGATAATAGTTTGTTTTTGTTTTCCACCGAGGGTGTCGAGTTTTGCGACTCCCTTGTCTTCATCATCAACATGATGCGATAAAGCATCTCTGGTATTCTTGTATCCAAGGATGACTGCTACATCCTTACCTACAAAATATGGTTGATCATTAATAGTTACTGTCCTTACTTCGTTTCCTTCAAAATTAAATTTTTGTAATTCATTCATTTTTTATCTTCCTTTCTTGTTTCCTAACTCACGTTCTAACCAGCCTTGACTGTTAAGGTATTCTTGTCCTTTGTGTTCTAAATATCTATCATCTGGTAAGGCTGTCGTATCCTTGCCATATAGGTGTTCAATAGCTTGATCTATTTCTCCTCTTTCCATTGCTTACCTCCTTGTGTTATAATAAAGACACAAATTCAATTTTAAATTCTTATTTTAAATTTATGTCTTCCTGAAGAGCTAGGTCTTAACGATCTAGCTTTTTTATTTCTAATCGAAGAAAGTTCCATCTTTGATTGCATCTATTGCGGCGTGTAGTACATAGCCACCTAATACAGACAATCCTATCAAGACCCAATAACCAGCTGTTGTTAATTCAATCATTTTTCATCACCTCCTTTACGTTTCTTGTTCCATCTATAAAAATCTACACTACAGGCAAACGCCATACATGCAAATATTCCGTATATACACCACATTTACTTATTCTCCTTACTTTCCTAGATGCAAATATTCAATTGGTATCTTATAGACTTCAGACGCTTTCTCAGCTAACGAGAAAGGTATTTTAGAACTATCTTTCTCATATTTGGCTACTGTTAAGAAATGAACTCCTAATAGTTTAGCTGCTTCCTTTTGGGTTAGGCCCGCGTTAACTCTGGCGGCTTTCAATGTTATTTTTGGCATTTTGGTTGCCCCCTTATCTTTTATTGCGTTAAGGCTGCATCAACCTTACAAATATATAATATACTATACTTTGTATTTTGTAAATACTATTTTATAAAAAAAGTATATTTTATTTAGCCGATATATAATGCAAATAAAAAAAAGCTAGGATTAATCTCCTAGCTTATGCTTTAAACCCAAGACCGCTCAATGCGACCACATTATTTATCATCCCAATCATTAATTTTATCCTTGGCCCAACTCACACCGACAAACACAGCAATGTAAACCAGGCAAGCAATCAAAACTGCTAAGATAGGCGCCGTCTAGTCAGCCTCCTTATCCTTGTTAGGATAAAGATACAAGTCTTCCATACCTAACATATCGCAAAGCTGATACAACGCTTTTCTCAGCTCTTCTTTGTAATTATCAATATTTCCTTCTATATCATCAACGAAGATCACCGTTGCTGGATCGCCTAGTTCGAATAGGAAATTAATTACTTCTTTCACGTTTTTAAATTCCATTTCTTGTATCTCCTTTAAAATAAATCTTCTTGTGAGTTTATAGCTTCGATCTCTCGACTTAACACACATGGTGGATACCAGTTATCAATAAAATCTATCGCTTTATCAAAGCTTTCTTTTCTAAGATCTTCGTAACGTGAAATCACAAATGCTTCTTTGAATTCACGTTCTAAAACTCTAAATACTCTTCTTGATAAAATCTTGTTCTTATAAGCATTGCTATCTTTGCCGCCTAGTGTTTTGACTGCTTTCTTGTTTCTAGCAACCCAAAGCTTATATCGCTGATCTGAGTCAATTTCTGATTTGTTTTGAATTTCACAAACGCTGTTTTCAAGCCTTTTAACGCGTTTATCTAGTCTTGAAGCTACTTGCATCGTTAATTCAAGTTTCTCTTCTGGTGTTTGTGGTAGTTCGTATTGCTTTCTGAATTCTTTTTCAACTTCGATAAAATATTGACGTGCTTGTTTGCCTTTATCCGTTCGTTGGATCATAGATATTTCTTTTGCCATATCTAAAGTTATCGCGTGATCTGTGATGTTTTGAATTCCACCAGGGGTGTGACATTTTTGGGTCACCCTTACAAAATCTGCATTTTCTGTAAAACCATACTCGGTCATACGGTTAAACCATTTCTTATATTCTGTGTTAATTCCTAAAAATTCGTGTAAGTCTCTACCACTAACAACTGAAATACCTTTGTCATCTTTTGTTACTTTAATTAGTTCTTTCATTTTTTATCTTCCTTTCTAATTTAAAATCTTTTCAAGTGGTACATTCAAGAAACGTGCCGTTTTGATTGCAACTTCAACAGTCAAAGGCTTACTGCCATTTAACAATTGGCTTAGGTATGTGTTTGCAATTCCAATATGTTCAGCTACAAACTTTTGCTTTAAACCTTTATTTTTCAACTCTTCCTTTAAAATAGAGTTAGCATTGTCTTTTAATAACTCCATGTTCTCGCCTCCTTTAACTTTATGCTTTTATTATACTAAACTCTTCATAAAAGTAAATACTTTTTTGAACTTTTTTTTCAAAAAGTGTATTTTATTTAATCGATAAATAATGCAAACAAAAAAGCTAGGAGATTATTCCTAGCTTATACTGAACTGAATTTTCAGCTGAACTGTATAGTTACTTCAAACCAGATTGTGCTTTAGAAACTAAACTGTCATTTGTAAATTCTAATGTAATTGTACCCCCTTTAGTGCCGGTTACCCATGTTGCAGTAACATTTTTGTTTCCACCAATAATCATTTCACTTAAGCCATCAGGTTCACCATATTTGCTTACAACATCTTCATAGGCTGATCCATCCGCAAGGCTATTATAAGCGTCTAGAGTGAATTTAGAAGCGCGTGAGAACTTGAAACCTGTTATATGCTTAGAAACAGCCTGGTCGCCGTTAAATTCAACGGTGATGGTCACACCGTCTTTGCTCCAGATATAATTTTTAGTTTCTATTCCCTGTACAGTTGTCGCCGATGTTGCGGAAGGCTTGCCTAAAGCTTTTTCGACAGTATCAAGGGTTGTTCCGCCATCACCGTGGTTCATTAGGTCGCCAACAGCAATATTATCAAACGTCTTTCTAAATGCAGTATTTTGAGTGACAACCTTATTGCTTGAGCTTGAACTTGAGTTGTTCTCTGAAGTTGGCGATGTATCTGGATCAGATCCACTACCTACAGCTCCTCCGATAACTATAATAGCTAAAATGGCTAAAACCCAAAACCAAGCTTTTTTATAAAATGGTTTCTTTGCAACATAAACATTTTCGTTTTCTTTTTTAATTTTCTTTGTCATAATAATTTCCTCCTTAGAATAAGTTTTCTTGTGCATTTACTTTTTCAATTTCATTTTTAAGTTCAAAAGGTGGATACCAGTTGTTAATAAACTCCACAGCCTTATCAAAATCTTTCATTGGTAGATCGTTATATCTATCTTGATCGAATGCTTCGCGATATGAGCTAAACAAGGCACGATAGGCTTTAGCTCTGACCACTTTATCGCAATACGCATTTGATTTCTTACCGCCTAAAACATTGATAATCTTTGCGTTACGCTTTTTGGTAAACGTGTGGGCCATGTTGCCAGGCAATCCCATCCGATTTTTAATATCATCAACATCTATCGCAAGGCTCTCATAGCCCTTGGCGATCAAACTAATCTGTTCGGGTAAGCTAAGCGGTTTCTGTTGTTGAAGCTGTTTTTCCATCTGGTTGAAAGCATCAATGTATTTCAATTTGAATTGAAGAGCTTTCTTGCCAGTAAAGCCCATTGCTAATAATGAAAAGCCGTCGCGGTTCATATAATAGATACGGCGATCGCGTCCGTAACTATCTAATTCCGCGGACTCTATAAACATCTCCTCAAAATTGAGGACATCTTTGCGTAAATTTTCAATATCCCTCAAAACGTTATCGTGGCGTTTCCCAAAATTCTCTGCTACTTGTAAACTTGTTGTTACTGCTTGTTGATCATGCGTAATTACTAAATCACTCATTTTAGTTCCTCCTATTCGTTCTTCCCAAAGGCTTTTAGAAAAATCTCTTCCTTTGGGACTCCAAAATAATCCTCTACTTTCTGCATCATCGCGGGTCTGGGATTGCTTCGGCCCGTCTCCCACGATGAAATCACTTTTTGCGTGACTCCTAGTGCTTGGGCTAGGCTGGCTTGAGTCAAATCCCGTTCAGCTCTTAAAACTCTGAGCGTTGTGTACTTTTGCATATTTAATTGCCTCCTATCGTTCTTTGAAGATTTTGCTTAGATGATGTACAAGCTCGACAGCTGTTATTTCTTCATCATCTAATTTAATTGAAGTATCATCTACTTCAACGGGAACGATGTTGTTATCGTCCTTTATTTCGACGATAGCCCAACCATCGACACAATCGGGAACATCGAAAAAGACTTCAAAGTTGTCCCCTACCATGTTGATAATACTGATCATAGCATCATCAACTGGGAGTCCATCAACATCAAACATCTCTTCTGGATGCTTTTCTTTGAACGTCAATGGTGAATTATCTGGAATGTTTCCGGCCGTGGCTTTAATTTTGCTGACAGCTTTATCAAAGCTATTTTCTTCGGACACATCCAAGCTTGTACCATCCGTAAATTCAATTAAGTTACCAAAGAAATTAGAAACAAAAACTCTGGCAACTTTATTTCCTTCACGGAATACCGTCGTTTCTGGCAGGTATAGCCAGCCATCAATTCCGGTTTCCCCCTCGCGTCCGTCTGCTGTGGTAAACGTCTTGTTTACCAGATTTAGCTCTTCGGCTAAATCAAAGATTTTTTCAATACTCATAATAATGACCTCCTCTATTTATCTTACAAGTATATAATATACTATTATTAGGTATATTTCAATACCTTTTTTATAAAAAACGCGAAAAAAATAAGACCCTACAATTTAGTAGGGTCTGTTTAGTCAGTGCACCAACACTGTAATGCCTGCAACTATATTATACATCGTAATAAGCAAATAACAAGATAGAATATTTTATTATTTTTTCTTTAAATTGTTGGTATATACAAACCTGCATCTTGCATTTCTTTGACACTTGCATTGTGCCAATCTTTTTCATTTGTCTTGCGTGTCAAGGCTTTAGCATGCTTCAACAATTCAAGTGTTTTGACTGCATAACGTCTTACACGTTCACCTTTATTTGTAACAGAAATTATAAGTAAATTTCCGTTATATGCAATTTCTTCTAAGAAAACATAATCGTCATATTTGGTTAATGTTTCCACTGGTTTGGTTGTTGAAGTATCTTCGACTGTCAAAACTTGAACTTCATTTTCTACTTTGAATTTGAAAACTGGTTTTCTCATTTCAAAGTAGTTATCTAACAATTTAACAGTTCCTACTGTCAAGTTGTCAAAATCACGACTACCGTTTCTCAAACCATAAACAACAGTCTTGCTTAATCCTGTTGTTTCACTTAGATTTCTAATATCTAAGTCTTTATTTAATAAATTTTTCTTTATTTGTTCTAGTTTCACAACATTGTCCTCCTATGGTTCGTCTTATTTAACGCTTGCTAAGTCTGCTTTTACAGCATCAACTAAAGCAATTTGATATTCTCTAACATAGCGGTTAATCATCATGCAATGATTAAAAACTTCACCAGTTTTAGCATCAATCCATACTTTGATAACCTTGATGGCACGTTGGCGAGATGGAAAAATTTCTTCTCCATTCCATTTGCCGTATTCAAACATGTTAGCATGTTTGTAGATATTCAAGTATAAGCGATCGTGTTTACCATCAGCGGTAGTCCAACGGTTGTAGCCTTTGGATACCAAAGCTTTGATTTGTTCTTCTGTTAAGCCTTTAGTTGCTTTCCATGCCATCTTCAATGCCCCAGAAATGTATTCGATTGCTTTCCCACCAAATTTCTTAGCAGCTTTCTTAGCAATTTTCCATGCTTGTTCCATGATTTGCCTCTTACTCATTTCAATCGCTCCTTTAGTTTGTTTATGTCTTCCTTACAACTATATAATAACACATATGTGTAAAATTGCAATAGGTTTTTTGAAAAAAACACAAAAAAAATAAGCCTACCCCTTAAGGTAGACTTAAAACATTATTCAAAATTGCCCCAGCTATTTACACGCTTACCATTTACACTTACGCCGGTTGGCAAGTAACCATATTGTCCGTTGCCTCTAGGCTGCCTGATCCATACATAGGCGCCAGAATGGCAGAAAGCATCGTATTTAACGACTGAGCCTTTAGGCAAAGCACCGATCTTAGCTGAGTTTGTTGTTGCACCCCAGCGTAACATAATACCTTCATCAACAGTAACAGTAAATTTACCATCTTCCTTGTACCATTTCACGCCAAGTTCATCAGTCCATGAGTCATACTTAGCGTTATTTTGGCTAGGTGCTGGGGCTGGTTTAGGCGCTTCAGTTTGTGGCTTTGATCCAGCCTTAGCAAACTTATCCCAAGCGTTAGCATCCAGATACCAGATAGATCTATCCATATCTCCACCTGTATATTGCCAACCAGCAATTGAAGCAAAAGCACCACTAGACACATTCATATTTGGCACCGTCCAAGAGTTCCAGTCCATAGATGCATACTTGGCTACCCAAACCGCGCAATCTTTGGCACAGTTGGCTACTTGCCATAATGCAGACTCTGAAACGTAAATTACACACCATACACCAGTTAGGCGGTGTACTTCATCTACGAATTGACGAACCCAGTTAGTATTTCCAAATGCTGAATTTTGATATTTTTCCCAGTCAATCGCTAGCATACCTTGACCTACATAGTTCTTGATATTATTGATAAAATATTGTGCTTCTGCTACTGGATCACCACCGCCAGCATAATGATACAAGCCACGCTTTTTACCAAGTTCTCCGGCTAGATCCCATTGGTGATTACACTTTGGATTAACATATCCTGTGCCTTGAGTAGCCTTCACAATTACGCCTTGAGCGTGTGGATCGCGAATGATACTATCATCTGACCCTGAATAAACGTCTACTGTGTACATAACCATTATTATTTATCCTCCTTAATTTTAACGGTTGGTGTTAAATCTGATTTCTCGTAAGCTGACTGAACAGCGGTGTGGATAACTTGTGAGTCTAATTTATATCCTTGTTTCTTCATAACATCATTAACAATCATACTAGCTTCATCAAACTTTTCACGTCCACTCTTATCTTGGCCAACTAAGCTTGTAACTGCCATATCCGCCACTTGTTCAAGTAGCATCCAAAGTGCTTTAGATTGCTCAGTGGATGCATGTTCAGCCTTATTATCTAAAACTGGTTTGAGCTGTTTAAGTAAAAAAATAGCCAACACAGATAATAAACCCGTCTGTATTAACCATTCGATGATATCATTGATAATTTTCACTTTTTGCCATCCTCCAAATTTTCAATTCGATTTTTAAATTCAATCAATACGTCATGGTGCCTACCAACTTCTCTTCTTACTTCCTCTAAGTCTCTGTGCTGCTCTTCGAGATTGTTGTTAAGTTGCTTGATCGTATTGGTTAGTTCTTTAAACTGTTGTTGTAGTGGGAATGTCCCGGCATTAATTGCCATGTTTATCACGTCAGCACCACGTTTAATTAGCCAACAGACTCCGCCAAAAAGAGCAGAAACAGCCGCCAACATCGCCGCAATATCCGTCCATGAATATCCTAATAATGAATGCACATATACTCACCTGCTTAATCCTACCCGCCCACCCTGTCATTATCTTAAGCTACTGGAGCCTCTGGTGTATCATAATCTTGGCCAGTAATTTCTTTAAATTCTTTCTTGCCAAAATAATGAACTTTAACAGCTAAGCGGCAATCATCAACAGTAAATAATCCTAGTGGATAGTACGCCTTAAACATTGCATACATTGCTTCGTTTACTTCGCTTGTTTCTTTTGGATCCGTTGATTCTTGTTGTGCAGCTGCTGCTTGTAATGCCATAACTTGCTTAGTTAAAGCCGCTAATTGTATTTGTTCTGGTGTTGGCTTTGGTACTGGAACAGGATGCTTTTGGTCCCATTCTTCCTTTGTCAAACTATCCCAAGAATTTTTATTTTTGTTCCATGTTGGAGCATACAAGCCAGTGGGCTCTATTGTTGTGGCGTTAGCTGGAATTTCTGCAGCATCATCAATTACATCATAGCCAGCAAATTCCTTTGTGGAATTATCATAAAAATATACTTTCTTCATTTGTTCTCCTCCTAGTGTTCTATCAATGGGATTAATGCTTGGATATACATTCCTGATGTATCTGGTTTGTAGAACGTACATTTGCCAGTAGCAGAATTAATGTTCATATAGCCAATTCCTTTATTGTCTGTACGCCCAACTATTGAATTATAATCAAGCTTTTTTGAAATTGATACTGGTAAATAGCACGATCCATTCCCATCGCCAGTAATATACATTGTTATTGAGACTAAGCTCCCATCATTTCTAACTTTGTAAGAATTGGAATTACCAATCCCTTCTAAATTTACAAAGTTCTGTGGTTGTCCCCAAAGTAAGCCATTGTTTACTTTATCAAAATTTTCTTTGATTTTTTCTGGACCATTTTGCATTTCAGAAAAAATAGGTTCAAAATCTATTGCCATGGTTATGTTCCTTCTTTCTTTTTTATTTACGCCATTCTAGGCGTGGTGTATGTTGATCGATATAGCTAGCACGTAAGTCGGAGGGACTTGTTGGCTTGCTAAAGTAACCAGATCCGCCGGCAAGAGTGCTTTTTCCTTTGCCGTCTCCAGTCTTAGCAGCAGCATCATCAACATCACCTAGACTAATTTTAATCACTTTGTTCTCACTTCTCAAATACCAATCACCATACTTGTAGAATGGTGCAGCGTTCATGTAAAAATTGCGTGGTATGCGTACAACAATTGAGTTGTTATTTGTATACTCAGCTTCGCAAGGAATTAACTTAGTTAGAGTTTCACCGAATGAGCCAGAACCTAAACCACCGATTTCAGTACCAATCGCATTTTCATAGTAGAATACAGTTGGTTTAGGATAGTCTTTCTGATTATGCACGATTGTGATTTTGTAGCCGTACATTAATTCTTCTAAACTGTCAGCTGTTACTATACTTGCATTACGTTCAGCAACCACACCATTTGCTAACGCGATGACGTTAGCGCCATCTGGAACTTCATCCTTATGTTTAACGCGAATTTGCCAAACAGCTCCATGCCCATCGTCATAGTTGTCCCAGCCTTTTGTGATTGCAAGATCGCCTGCAGCTAGTGGAGTATAGGCTTGCATGGTTGGAACATCACTGAATTGCCATACTCGATCATGGAATTGGGCTTGCTTCAGTGTTTCTTGAATTTGTTTTGTCATTTCTAACAATTGATTATAGCGAATGTACAAACCATTTTTAGGATCATTGATTTCTGCCATTGCATCATTTAATGATTGCTTGTATTTAGCTAGCCACTCACTAAACTCTCGACTATATGTTTCGCCTTTTTCAGTGAGCTCACTTTTGATCGTTTCACCTTTGTTAGTTACTTGATCCAAAACTTTTTCGAATTCATCAATGTAATCTCTGCCAGCGTTCCCAATGTGTGCGAAAAACTGATCATCAATAACATTGAAATCCATATCAACAGTTGATACGGTCGAACCATCTTTACCAATAAATCTGACATAGAATTGTTGCCAGCGTCCAGGAACGTTAAACGTATGTTCGTCAAAGTGCAGCGTTACTCGTCCCAACATAATTTGGTCGTTACGGTCATCACCTCTTACTGGATAGATATGTTTATGCGCGTATCCTTGATTATCTACCCCGCCGTACTCATATTTCCAGCCGCTCATATTAACTGGCAAGCCGTTGCTAGTGATATACACTGGCAAATTGTCGTCTGTGTCTCCTACACGGCCTTTGAAATAACCACTAATATCTAAAACTTGGTCTTGATATCGTGTTAGATCAAGCGTTAGCCGTGCTTTCTCTCGTAAAGCCATTTATTCACTCCCTCTTTCATTGTTCATCTATAGTGTCTTCATCCAGCCCATACGAACTCAAGAAGCCATCCACTTTGTCCTGCTTTGCAGCTAACAGTTCAAAACCTTTTGCTATAGCTTCCCGAACATCCTTACCATATTGGGCCTTACGGATTGTTTCAGCGATGCTCTTCATCTCATCAGTAGTAGCCATTTAACCTTCTCCCTTCAACTTATCAACTTCGGCCTTTAGTGCATTGAAGTCCGCTTGTGATACATATCCTGCTGGAATTCTGTCATTGATAACCGTTTGCAGCTGTTTTATATCAAACTTAAGCTGTGTTACATCTTCACTGCTTGCTCCATTCTGAATGATTGTAGTAGTGCTTGATACGTTAGATTGTCCACTTGCTTGGACCTCAGCTACACGGCCAACAATAACCTTGACTCGCTCTAAATCTTGAGATTGTCGGTTTGTTTCTGCCTGATAATCAGTCAACCCTAATGATTTATCGCCAATGGTTAACGTTGATTTGTGCGGCCTTAATAGATCAATTTCTTTCTGTACAACTCGTAATGACTGAGTTTGTGCAACGTATGGATTGATAAACATATATCGGTCAGCAACTTTGAAATGGTTGAAATTAGGTAAATTCAGTTCGATTGCACTAACTTCCCAATTTTCTGGTACTCGTTGTGCGTTTATCCATGCTTTCGCTTGGCTCATTAGAACATTAGCATCGGTTACCTCACTGAACTCAACTGTACCACAGATAATACCGAATTCCTTTTGCAAATCTGGTATATCAATATAATCACGCCCACCATTAACACTAGTAATTGTTAGTTTGGGCTTAGCAGCATTTGAGTCACTAATCTCATCTTTTTTACTTTCATCTTTAGATTGTGAGCCATCGCCACCTTTTTTTATCAATGCTTGCGGGTCTAACCACGTCCCATCATTCGTGAATGATTTCCTGACAGCTTCGTAAAAGTCAGCTTTAGTAACGCCAATGTGTAAGTGGCTAGTATCTCGCCAACCAATAACATCACCAGTCTTGACTTTATCACCAATGCTTACTCGAATTTGGTTAGCACTGCTAAAAGCTTCTTGATATACGATATTAAAGCCGTCAGTACTATGTGTCACAACATAATTACCAAGGCCGCCCATATAGCCTTTGAAAACCACTGTACCGCCATGGATAGCGTGTATTTCACTACCCGGATGATCTACAGATCCAAAATCTAAACCGTCATGAAAACCATTGGGTCTAAATTCACCGCCGGGGTGAACGCCAAATAATTGACCTCCAGAGAAGCCACCTTCACCAACACTAGGAAATGGCCAACCCCAGCTGTTTGATGTTGTTGTCGTTGTGGTATCACTCACAGGTCCATTAACTCGTCGTGTACCAGTTGGGCCCCAACCACCAGCGCGTGAGATATCGGCTAGCCAATTAGAGTCATTAAACAATGCTAAAAGCTGATGAAAGCCTTTGTGGATATCTTCATATCCTTGTACCTTCCAAGCGTCAAAAGTTGGCTGAATATACTGAAGTAAACCGGTTGATGGATGGCCTGCTGCTGCATTACTGTCCCAGTTGTTTGTAACAGTCTCACTACCGCCAGACTCTTGATTAATACGCCTTAAAACGGCGCTCAAGCCATTCTGATCAAGGTTAACATTCATCATCTTTGCAGCATGCTTAATTGCTTCAGTCCAATCACCATTAATAGCGGTAGTTGCACCGCCGCCAGTCGTTACTGTTGAGCTTTCACCGTCAACTTCAACCTTGTTACTTTCTAACTGTTTTCCTAAAGGTATAAGCCTGGTTATAACTTTTGTGGGATCAATCGTAAGACTCGCGGATTGCATGTTGACCGCTAACTGAATAGGTGTATCGTTCTTATGATCGCTGCCAATATCAGTTACATAGTCAAGCACATTTGGCCCGCCTGGCCTATATTCTGTTACTAGATAGCCGCCTAACTCGTTAATTAGCTTGTCTTTGATTGCGTCCCGTGTTTTGGGATAATCAATTTGTCGGTAAGCATCATCTTTGCTGTTAACAACGTTACAGTTGCGCAACTTGAATTGTTTGTACTGTGGCACTTGGCTGTTGTGAACATCCAATAGTGACTGTAGAAACTCTTTTGGCTTCAATCCAACAGCTTCATAAAACCGCTGAACACTATCAAGCAGGTATGCTTCAATATCCTCGAACACGTACGTTCTAATAAAATTCCCGCTTGATTGCATTTCTTTCTTTGGCTTGATTGCTCGGCCTCGAAACAACAGCTTATCATCGTCGTATACTTCAACGTGCGTGTGCATTGGCCTAACGTTATCAAACAGCAAACTATCACGGTTTACAGTGAGCTCCAGGTCATCAATATCGGTTTCTTTGATCGTTAACTTGCCTTCGCTAACCGTGCGATTAACTCGTTGATCAAGCACGATAAAGCCATTCTTGTCGGTTGGCTCGTTATATCCGATAATTTGATACATTAAACCATCTCCTCGCGTTTAAAGATAAACTCGATTGTGCCGTTGCCAGACAAGTTGATTTTGTTATCACCAATATCAAGCACTACTTGTGTTTGCTTGTAGTTACTGTCATTTAACGACACTTCACCAAAGCTCCCTTTTGCTTTGACGTTCCCAGTTACCACAAAAGACGATAAAACCGGCCGTGAGCCAATGTTTTTGACGTTGACGTCCTGGCTACCATTGACGCTGAACTTGACTTGTTGCCATATCCAATGAGGAAAGAAAACGTCATCCCAATAATCAGCACCTTCATTATGGTTTGTGTAAGCATAAGGGTACGCTGTAAACACGATTGTCGCTTCTAATGTTTCATTATCGCTGTTATCGTCAATTTCAACACTCTTACACTTGGCCCGCCAATAATAAGTCGGCTCGTGTGTATCAACTAATTTGTCCCAATTGTGTGGCATTAGTTGACGCTTTAGTTCTTGCTCAAAACCTTTGCGATTGTGGTACTCTTCGCCAACATATAGCAACTTGTATGTGATTTCTCGGTTGTTGAAAAACCGTTCATTATCAATCATTGAGAAGTCATAACTGCCTTGACGATACGGCACACTTTCGGTAATCTCCTGTTCTTCAGGTGTTGGAGCTGTTCGTTCAGTTAACCACCAGCCATTTAAGCGTGTATCGTAATTGTTAAAGACAAAGCCTTCGCTTGCTATGTTTGACTTGGCTTTCTCCTCTATAGGATCGAGGTTTCTAAACTCATACTGCATTAGCTCCACCTACCTTTTAAATTTACTCGATTTCCTAAACGATTATCGTATCTATCGTACGTACTACCGACTAACACATCACCATCGAGATAAATATCCTGTTGTTTATCTGCTATTTTCCGTAATAGACTGTTATTTTCCTGTGCCACAGTAGGGCTATCAATTGTTAAATTGTCACTGAAAGCCCCGCCAAAACTTACTGAATGCTGTCTATAAAGACTTTGACTAGCACTCTGTAAAGCACTCATTGTCGCCATAAAGTTTCTTGTATCTGGGCTTGGTACTGCGATTGCTTCTAAATTGCTAGATACTGCATCAGAAACCGTACCAGCCATACTAGATACATTTGCCTTGACTGTTTCAAATTGGCCTTGCAATCCTTTATTAAAGCCATTCATGATTGCAATACCGGCAGGGATTAACAACTTACGGTCATAGCTGATAGGGCCTTTATGTTTCTTGATCCATGAGCCAATACCACTGACGAAAGATTTAACAGACTCCCATGCTGACTTTAAACCGCCAAGGAAAGAGTTCATGATTGCTTCACCTTGTGCGCTTAAGTCAATGTGAACGACTGACTTGATGAAACTTACGCCGGCTTGGAATATGCTCTTGATCTTACCCCATACCGTGCTGACAATAGAACTTAAGCCATTCATTACAGATGTTATCACACTTCTAACACCATTAATCCCAGCACTTACAACGGATGTAATGCTACTCCAAACGGAAGCAGTAATTGAAGCAATTGTGTCCCATACTGCCGACCAATTGCCTTGAATGGCTTGTGTAATAGCTTGAATTATGCTAGCCACTACATTAATAGCTGTTGAAATTACAGTTACAATCATATCCCAAACTGTTTGAGCGACTATTACAAGTACGTTCCAAATTGTTGACCAAACCGTTTGAATAATCGTAAGTGTTGCTTGAATTATAGATGAAATCATTGTCATTCCTGTCTGTATTGCTGTTGTAATCACACTCCATACAGTTTGAGCAACTAATACAATCGCATTCCAAACCGTTGACCAAATCGTTTGTAGTATTGTCATAACAGTTTGAATTACTGTTGATATAGCGGTAATCCCTGTTTGAACTACTGTTTTAATTGTATTCCATACAGTAGTTATAACTGTTACTAAACTATTCCAAATAGGTGTAGCTACTGAAACAATTCCTTGCCACAGATTTGAAAAGAAATCAGTTATACCACTCCATACACTTTTGACTTTATCAACAGCCACCGTAAACACGTTTGTTATCGCACTCCACACGCTTTGAGCAATTGAAACTAGTCCTTGCCATGCGTTAGATAGAAAATCAACAAACGCTTTCCACCATCTTTGACCAGTTTTTGTTTGTGTAAAGAACCAAACTAAAGCAGCAACAGCTGCAGCAACACCGGCAATTAATACAACCCACGGGTTTAATCCTAAAAGTGTAAAGAATGCTTTTAGAGAGTTCTTTGCACCGGATACCAATTGTACGAATGTCCGCAAGCTCTGCAAACCACTCATTAATGCTATAATGCCGTTCGTGGCAACTTTAACGCCTTTAAATGCAGCGATGAAAGTAACTATACCAGCCGCCAAAGGGCTAAGCCAATCTTTGTTTTGACTAACGAAATTAAAAATGCTTGACAGGGTTTTTAAAATTGTCGATGCTGCCTTTGTAATAACTGGGCCTATTGCTGTAAATGCTCCATTGATTGCATACTTAAGGTTATCTAATTGTTGAGCAATAGAACCAAAACCAGCTTTTGCAAATCCTTTGTCAATGGCCGTAACCATATTAGCTAAATTTTTAACTACAGAATTCTTTAAATTGGCGAATGACGTTGCTATTCCGGCACTGTTTTTCTTTGCCAAGCTGGCGAAACCATTTGCCCCACCGTTTAGCTTGATGAACCTATCGTTTAACTGCTCTACACTTATTTTGCCTTTTTGTAAAGCGTTGTATAAGTCTGTTTCTGCCGATTTTCCAGTATAGCCAAACGAATTAGCCACCTTGCGCAAGGCGATAGGCATGGTTTCCATTAACGTCCGCCAGCTCATCATATCGACTTTACCGGTAGATAACATTTGTGTGTATTGTGTAAGTCCACGGCTTGCATCTCCGGCACTTGCTCCACTGGCTAGGAAAGCGTTGTTAAGTGCTAAAGCTGATTTTGCAGCCTTTTGAGAGCTACCAACAAGGGGTGCTAACTGTTGAGCACTTGAGGTGATCTCATCTAGCGACGTTGGCAATCCATCAATTCCATTGCTTAACAATTTAGTTGACTTAGAGACGTCCCTCGCTGAATAGCCCAGAGCCTTCATAACAACCGGATACTTATTCAAAGTATCAAAACGACTAATGGCTCCATCTAATGAGTCCTTAACAACATCAAAAGCCTTACCAGCAATTTGAACAACTCCCATAGCTCCGGCCATCGATTTGAATGTGCTACTCATTGAGTTTGCGTTTTTGCTCATGCCGTTTGATGCAGTATCACTTGCTGATTGTAGCTTTTGCATTGCCTGCATAGCTTTGTTTGTAGTTGACGTAAAGTTTTCATCAACAGCCTGCAATACCGCTTTAACGCTGAATGATTGTGCCATTTAGAACTCCCCCCTTTCCTTTTTAGTTCTCATGTTCCAAGGAATAATCTTTCCTTGCTTCTTGAGCTTTCTAAACTCTTTGAGACGTTCTACAAACAAATTCTCGTTGGTTTGTAGTGTGTTTTGCTTACTTGTGGCCTTGTAATCAGGCTCAAAGTTTCCTCTGACTTCATCGACCATTTTGTTAGCATCAAAGAATTGATCAAACCTTTTAAACTTAGGCTTAGGGTTCTTAGCACTGCCTGTTGTAGCTTGCACTTGTTGATTAAGCCATGCTTGATAAGCTAGTTCCTCATTACGTTTAATCGTTCTGAGTTGAAACGCCTCTAAACGTATCAGATACTCGTCAAACGTCATTTTCTCAATCTCTTGCATATTCTCTAAACCTAGATATGCCAAAGAATTAAGGACTATCTCGTGATACATTTGCTCGCTTGATAGTCCCGTTTCTTCAGTATCTAGGCTTGTAGGTTTTTTGCTACAAGTTTTGTAGCTGTGCTTTCGTTGATTTCCTTAAGGATATCGTCAAAATACTTTTCTAAATCTTCAAATGAAACTTCTTTATCGATAAATCGTTCTACATCTTTCATACTTGGACGTGGTTTATTGCCATAAGCCGATGCATAAATTACGTTACACAACGCCACTGGATCATATGTTTGTAACGCTGGTAAAGTACGCATTAAAGCCATGCCAAGTGAGATGCCGTTGTTAGAAACACTTGCCACCTTATCCAATTCACGAACAAAGCGAATACCGAAATTTAGTTCGTATTCTGTATTATTAATTTTAATTTTCATTTAGCGATTTCCTCCCAGATTAAGAATGGCTTGCTTGTGCTGCTACTGTTGCTGAACCTGTTCCGCGGTCTGCATCTTTCCATGCTGTGCCTTTGCCTGTTGCGTCTGCGCTAGAAACAACGCCTAAGCCTCTAAATACATAAGCCAATTCTTCCTTTGCGCTTGCTGGCAATTCTAACCAGCCACGTTGTGGTTCTCCATCAACACTAAACGTTACGTCTCGTGTTGAATTATCATCTGGGTCGTTATCGCTGCTATCTTCTGTTACTGACCCTTGAGCATACCAAGAAAATACTTTGCCTTCAGAATTCTTACGTGAGATGTTTACGATCCAAATTTCAACCTTTTCATTCTTGATCAAAGCATCATATAAATCATCTGAAACTTTAGAAATGTTGTTTACAAATTCAACTTCGATCTCAGTTTCTAAGGAACTAGACGTACCAACAGCACCATCTTTTGTTTGAGTTGTGTCACTATCACGTTGTGGATCAAAAGATAAAGATGTTTGATAAGGAATTAATTGCCCTTCTTCTGTCGCTGCATTCTTTAGCAAACGAATGTATGCCAAGGTATCCATCCCTTGTAAAATTTGTGGTCTTGCCATGTTTTGTCACTCTCCTAGCTTAAATTGAATACAAGCGTCATCATACCGTGGTTTAACACAGTGTTCGGGACACTTGTGTCTTGAATTATTTGATTATCATACTGGTCTATACGTAATCTAACGAACGTGTTGCCTAGCTTTACCGGCTGCATGCACTGAATAAAGATATCGTTCATTATTTGAGAAACTTTAAAACGACTCTCTCCATCTCCCCACACGTCCACATTGGCCGTTATTTGGCCTTGTATTGCGTTTTTAGTCGTAACCGGTAGTGTTTGTACTGACCCGACTAAAACGAACGGATAAGGCGCATTTTCACTCTCTAGTGGCAAATGGTCGTATGTCGTATAACCTGAATTTAATGATAATTGATAAATATAATCAAAAATTAATTGATCTGGTGTCATAATTCCACCTACTTGAATAACTTAGTAATGTCTGCTCTAAACTGTGGCTCTATTTTGCTAAACGCTGGGCCTAATGTAGGGCGCCTACTCATATAACGAGTCCCATACTCAAGATACATCTGTTACCGTAAAGGCTTTTTATCCTTTACTTCTTACAGTCACCTGCAAGTTCGGCACACATTTTCAACCATATATATGGTTGTCGGCCACTCGTGGGGGTCTTTTATTCTGTGTAAAATGAAAACACAGGTTCAACCCCTGTGCTCTACGGTGACGCCAGCGCTTTAATTCTGGCGTTTACCTCGGTGTCCTCTTGGCTCGGCTGGTCTGAACAATCGTGGTGGAACGTCACCGCGATAATAGCGGTCTCGTAATGTGCCGTAATTAATCGAATAAATTTCGGACCATTCCGCTAACGTGTGTGTGTCACCATTCCAGAAAACGTTAATGTTGCTTCTGCGGTTGTTAGCTTGTTCTTTCATAGTTGCCCAACGGCAATTGTTAGGTTCATAATTCCCATTATTATCAATACGGTCGATAGTTAGATGCTTTTTATATCCATTATTGAAAGCCCAATCTCTAAATTTGCTATAATCATGGATCCAATCCGGATAAATTTTTATGCCTCTACCCCCATAACGATAATAATTTTTGTCGTTTTGGTTTAAGCATCTGCCTTTAATGTTATTCCATATGTCATACAATCGGTTTGGCGTGTGGTAACCTTTGTGAAATTTAGAAAGATTAATCTTATCTTGTTCACGCTTTAAGCAGCCACAAGAACGTGTGTTACCGTTTTTTAACATATCGCCTCTAACAGCTAATGTGTTCCCACAATCGCATTTGCAAGCCCAATATGATTTTCTCCCGCTTTTCTTAGGAGACAAGCCAATAACTATTAGTCTTCCGTAACGTTTTCCGGTTAGATTATTAAAACCGTTGCCTTTACGATTAGAAACATCAATAATATCCATAGTAATCACCTCACTATAATTATATCACGTTCCATATTCGTAAAACAATTATTAAACCAAGCTTTTCACCGATTTTGGTCGATGCTAAGTTACATATTACTATGCAACAGCCCTATCTTTGTAAGGAAAATAGCTAGTATGTGGTTGCACTTCAGCTCTGAATTTACCTCTTTCTAGAGTAACGCTTCGCTTGGTAGCTCCCGTACTATATCCAGCCGTATACGCTCTATCCATGTTAGATTGAGTTTGATCTTGCAATTTAGCACCGTGTTTTGCCACAATCTGCTCAACTTCATTCGGAAATCGTGAAACGTTTCCTTCTAAAGCAGCTTTCAATTCCTTGACACCTGTTATTTTAATTCGTGCCATACCCTAACCCTCCCCAACAATTAGAGTTGTCATTTTCTGCGTCTGTCGCATGGTCTGAAGCCGATATTTAGTATCAGAGTTTCCAACAGTAACGAACGCCCAACTTTGATAAGGCAATTCCGAAACTCTAATGACTAGACTGTTAACATCAAACTTGCCAAATAATTGAACAGCCCTGTTAGTTCCTATATCTGTAACGTTAGCCATACAGCTCCCGAGTAAGTCAATTCCCCCAACATATCCATGCGTTGAAGGATCATAATGCTTTTGGCTCTCGGAATAGAAGCTGACTAAAGTATCAAATCTCATACGTCATACCTCCTGTAAGGATCAATCGTATATAACAATCCATCTGAATTGTTTCTGCGCTTGTATTCCTCAATATCGCTTTCGAAGGCGTCAAAATCATTGTTGCTAAACGTGATAGATTCGCCTTCTTGAGAATAAGACGTCATACCTTCGTTTTTAACACGGTTAAAGCGACGCACAGCGACTTCTAGAGGTATATACGATAATTCACCAGGGATATCTTCATCAGCACTTAAACCTAGCTTAAATCGCAATGACAACTCTGTATTTCTAATGATTAATTGTAGAAGACTATCAGACTCCTTATTCTCATCTGATAGCCCCAACATGATTTTTAAGTCTGATAGTTCCATAAGTCATTAACCTTTCTTCACTTATTTGCCTTTGCCTTCTGTACCTGTGGATGGATCATTTTTGCCTGTTTCGTCTGTAGCTGGTGCAGCAAAAGTTCCTTTGATTACGCCGTTAGCAACTTCTGGGAAGATCTTAATGCCCCAATACAATGTACTTTGGTTTGTCAAGTTTGTTGTGTTATCATCACGAACTAAGGCGATTAAACCTGTTTCGTCTGTTGTAATAGACTTGTTTTCAAATAGCTTACGGCTTTCACCGTTAGTATCTAAGTACATCAAGTTAATGTTATCTTTAACAGTTGCATAGAATGTGTTTTCTGGAACACTAGAGTTCATGATTAAAGTAACGCCGCCTAAGAAGTTGTTAAGCAATGTTAAACCAAAGCCAACGCTTGCTCCGTTTGTGATATCTGCTGCACCTAAATACTTAGCTGCATCCATTGGGTTGATAAACACGATTGTTTCTACTGCATCATCATCAAACAATACTTGTAATTTACCAACTGATTGAGCGATTGCATTTTGTAAGCCACCTTGAGCTTTTAAATCTGTTGGTGCTGTTGCAAGAAAATCAAAGAAACTCTTACGAACATTCTTTTGGATTTCCTTTAAGATACGCTTGTCTGATTGTAGCACTGCCATATCATAACCAACACGTTGAACTTCTTCAATGGTTACTGCCTTACGCGCTTTTTCAAAGCCAACAGTGAAAGCACGATCTTTCACACGTTTAACTCCACTTAATGGGATATCTGCGCCTTCAGCCACAGTTGTTGTTTCGGCCATATCAGTAGTGAATTTATACATTTGAATAGTATTGCCTTGAGTCATTGCTTGTGGACGTGTAGTGCTCAATGCTTGAGTTAATTTTGTGATACTTTCTGAAAAACGTTCTACAAAGTCTTTTGCTTGTACATCGCCCATATCAGGTGTTTTGATTAATTTTGGATCTGCCATAATTTTGTTTCCTCCTAATTGAACAAGGCCCAGTTATCGCGCATTGCTTTTTGACGCTCTGCTGTGTCCTTGATGCTTCTAATTTGTTCTTTTGTCATTTTAGTTTTGACTCCTGTTGTTCGTGGAGTCTTGCCTGCTAACAATTCCTTGCGTGTATCTTCCTTGATTTTCTCAATAAAATTAGTAATCGCTTGAACGTTAGCGACAGTCTTTTTGTTATCATTCACAACAACCATATCGAGAACATCATCTGAAACTTGGATATCTGACTCTTCAAACACTTGTTTAGTTTGTTTTAAAGCTTCATTACGTGCTAAACGGTCTTCGAGTTCCTTGATACGTCTATCTTTGGCGTCTTCTTCCTGTTTAGCTTTCTCTTCATCTGAAAGTTCCTTGATACTCTTGTCGTTGTTTTCGTATTTAGCAAGTTTGGCTTTAAGCTCTTCTACTTCTTTCAAAGCTTGGTGCTTGCCTTCTTGCTCCTTGCTAATACGCTTTTGTAACTTTTTGGCAATCTTGTCAGCGTCTACCGGCTTCTTATCTTGGACGTCCTTTTCAACCGTTTCGACGTTTTCTTGATTGTCTTGAGCTTCAGTTACTTGTGTTGTTTCTTCTGTATCCATAATTGGACCTCCTGCTCGCATTTAACGCCTTGGGAGGCGGTTTACTCAAGTTGTTCTTTAATGACTGCAAGCATGGAAAAAGTCAAAATGTTAATTGCTGTGTTTGTACGAATTATTCTCGCCATCAACCCAGTAAGCACTAATCCCGCATCTGCAACATGGATGAGCTGGAACAATTGGACAATCGTCTATCTCATATACGCCTTTGCCACAACCATCGTCATTGTTCGCAATATCACTACAAATCTTACATGCACCAGGCTCAGCATGCCATTTACAAAATCTATAGTCTGCTTTAATCAGCGAGTTCTTTTGTGCCACAAACTGCACTCTAGCGCTCTCAGTACGTGCAATACGTTCGGCAACATATCTGTGGTTAGCAACTGTCGTTTTAACGTGCTTTTTAAGTAGCCTTGCCATCTCTCGCGGATTATCTCCGCGTATAATACCTGTGGATATAACTGCATCTAATTCAGCCTTTAAAGCGTCTATATTAGCCCATACGCGTTGGCTAAAATTAACACTACCTGTTTGAGCCATCACGACCGTTGCAATTTCCTTGCTAGTCCATAACGACGTCTTAGTTAAATCTTTGCCTAGGATACCGGACTGTCGCTTGACTTCGCCCATGTAATCATCTTGGATTTTTTCTCGCATCTCATCATCTATATTCATACCTAAATCGACCATAGCGAGCCCTATTTGTGATTTTAGATACTCTAGCCGATTAAGCCGCATGGTAGCATTATATACTTTCATACGTGCATTTTCTTCGCCTGTAAAGTCTTTATGCGACACTTTCTTGTCTCGGCTTCTAAGCCTGTTTGCTTTAGCTACAAGCTCTTTTGCTTCGCGCTCGTATCTTTCTATATCAAGCTTGTTAACTGCCTTGTAAGCCCCCGTAACGTTGATATCATCGCCATACACTTCGACTATCTTTTGATATTCTACATCAATTTTATCACAAATATTGTCAACGGCTCTCTCGTAATACTCAGCAAGCTTATCATTAAACTTCCTGTCGTTCTTCAGGTTCTGAGCTATCCACTTTTTTTCTGTTTGCTCCCTGGTTTTCCAGTACTCTTCATTCTGCTTGTTCTTCGGCTTCATCATCTACACCGCCTTTGAACATATCAGTAGCATTGATCGAGTTTTGTAATGATTGTTTGATGAGATTTTCCTTTTCTGTATCAATCTTTTCGATTTCTGCCTTAGGATCATCGACAATAGATAACACTTTAAGCTGAGTTTCCTTAGATACAACACCTTCAAGCGTTTTAGCTGTATTTGCCTCGTCTGCATCGTTTACCGGTATGTTACGCTTGAATGTGAACGATAATCCAGCCTTGACTTCATCGGAAGTAACACTGCCGGTAACCTTGCCTAGACTTGCAATGTTGCTTAAGAAATTAGTCAAAGCTATCGTGAATTTGCGTTCTTCTAACGCTGCTTGATTTTGCATACTTAGCAGCTTATATCTAATAGCCACACCACTAGAATTACCACTAAATGCTTCATCGTTTAAGTTGGCTACCATTGCTGTTTGGAAGATATCATTAACCAAGCGATTAAGCATGTTCTCTTGCATATTGTCGCTGTCCGGTTTAGATAAGAATTCAAACTTCGCATTGGCTGCTTCTGGCGATGGATCATTAAACACACGCTTGCCACCATTAAAATCAAGGATTGGCTTGCCTGTTTTAGGATCCTTAGGTAAATTAATGCCCAGCATTAGAAGGAAAGACTGATCAAAATATTCAAGTTCGTTAGCTTTTTGTGAGATTGCATTATCGTACGTGTCAACTAAGGTTCTGATCTTGCCAACTAAAGATAAACGTTCTTCGTTCGCATAGAACTCTACCGCTGGAACTTCTTTAAATGGCACAATATTTCCTGTTTCTTCAAGTGCTCCATCTCTGCCAATACTATAAATCTTGCTGTCAGTATAGACTTCTCCGACTAATTCAGAATTAAAATAAGCATATCTAACAAACGCGATAGGTTTACGCTTGATGCTTGTATCATAGATGATGAAGCCTTCATCTGGCGGCACTACCGCAACGCAAGTATTGCTATCTTCATCTTGATACGCCAACATATAAGACGAACCATAGATTGCCACCTGCTTGGCTACCTCTGATAATTTGTCTGTAAACGTGTTAGCCTTCAACCAATTCTGCAGCAGCTTATTCTTGTTATCGTCTTCTAATTGTATCTTAACCGGCGTTCCCATAAAATAACCGATGTACGTATCCACAACATAGTTAGCCCAGTTGCTAATCACTCTGTTATCTGGTCTAAAGCTGTTAGGATCAAACTTTTTCTTTAAAATAGAATGTTCACCTGTATAGTAACGGTAGTTCTCTCCATACGTTGTGATACCTCTGTTATAGTTAATAAACGTTAAAACGTCTTCGCCTGTTAGTTCTTCATTTGGATAAAGATACAAGCCTTCCTTGGATATATAAGCACTGCCAGCAATCTTTACACTGTCTGCCACGCTACCACCTCCTAAATATAAACTGAATTAATAAATTGAGCGTCGTTGTTTAGATGTTCGTTAAATATCGCATATTTTGTGCTGTCAAGTACGTGATCCTTCTTCTTAATCGGCACCCCTTTGTCGCTATCCCAAACATATTGATAAATTTCATCAAGGAACTTATCAGGTGCGCTCTTCAGCACATAGAAGTGCCCAGTAGTCATCAGCTCTGCAACTGACTCAATCCCGGCCAAAACATCCTTCCTTGCGTTTCGAGCTTGTATACCATTAGTGACAAATTGAGACACATAATCAACGCGGGCGCTATCAGCCCAAAAGGTAATGTTGTATCCATATCTCTTCTGAATACCTTTAGCTACCTCAATCCAGTAATCAATGTACTTGCGGTTTGCGGTATGTTCTTCAACTAAATAAGTGTTGCCTTGCTCATCGTCGGCCCACACTGTAATTGATGTATCGTGCCCTTCAGCAAAGCCCCAGTCAACCCCACAATAATATTTATATGAGCGGTTAGGCGGCAGTTTATCAATCATCATTCTGTCTTTATCAAAGTCACGATATACTAGTCCTTCCCCAGATACCCAAAGACCATAGATAGCCCTATCTGTAAACATTCCCGAAGGGGTTTGTGCCTTTAAAGCTTTTACATATTCTGGATCAAGAAACGTATTGTCATCAATCGTAAAATTAAAAACTTTAATCCTAGCCTTGGGATCGTCTTTCTTGTCAATGTAATTCACCTTTAGCCAGTGGTTAGGGCTATCCGGTCAAGGGTTGGTGTCACATATAATTCTTGAGCCTTCAACTGAACAACGCTGTAGTATTTCTTGAAACACGGGCTGAGTAGCTAACGAGCATTCGTTGATGTAGCTACCGAATACCGTTGCACCTCTGATACTATTTACACCACGCTCAGTGCCTGTGTAGCTCGGAATGATTTCTACATTCATAAAGTGATAATGGCCGTGGCGGTCCGGCTTTAGTTCTATCCCAAATTGATCATAAAAAGACGCAATAACATTTGTATAGATAGAATTACTTGAGAAACCAGCAAGGATATACAAGGGATTTTTTATCCCACGTTGTTTAGCGAGTTTTGATACTCGTCTAAGTTCCATTAGAAACAGCCAATTATCAATGTACGTCTTCCCACTCCGAACAGCACCGTTTAAAATCATCAAACGCCAATCATCGTGTAAATAACTTTGTAATACAGATTGCTGCTTTGCTGTAAGAATATCTGATAACGCCAACCTTAACCACCCCCTTTCAAATAAAAAATCACTCATAGTGAGTGCTCTTCTTATTTATTATTATTTCCTTTGTTGCTTTCACTGCTAAGCTTATCCATAATTCTATCAAGTGTTTCTTCAATATCAGTGCCATTTTCTTCAAGTGACTTGTTACGTAATTGAACATTCTTAGTTTCAACTTCTAATTTCTTCATACGTGCAATAGCAAGTTTACGTTCTTCTGGCGACAACTCACTATCGTTGTATTTATCGCGCCAATTGTTCTTTAGCCAAAAAATCATAGCAGTAGTATTACCATTAATGGCCTTTTGGAACAACTCTCGTTCAACAATGAAGTTGGCCGTTTCGCGTCCCACTTTTAGAGATTGCCTTATCTGCTTGTATTTTTGCTTCCAATGGTTGAGAGTGTGGACGCTTATGCCCATATTATGAGCAATTTGTTCATCAGTTAGGCCATTTCTTTTCCATCCCTGGAGTAAAACTAAATTATCATCTTCTAGCCACTTTTGATACAATCCTTTTGCCATAGTACCAATACTCACCACCTTCTGCCTTAGCTTAGTTGATTTAATCCTTCCGAAACCATGTAAAGTTGCTCATACTTCTTATTTACGCCTCCAGCAAACGAACCACGTGCCGTTTTAAACTCCCAAACAACCTTAAAACGCGGATCTGGAATGCTGTAGCTGGAAATAATTACAATATTTTTTTTTGCCATCTCAACACACCAGTCATAAAATAACGAATGATTGAACTCAAATTTATATCCATTCATTGTGTTTTGGTATGGCGGGTCCAGATAAAAAATAGCATTCTCAACATTTGAAAATGCTGTATAGTCATAATTAGTTATCTCTGGGCCTCGCGCTTCCTTCAACTGTTGTAGTTGTTCTAATTGTTGTAGTTGTTCTAATTGTTGTAGTCGTTCTAACTGCTCCGGTCGCCATGATTGTTTAGCGTTTCGATAGGTTCCCGTTTGCTTGTAGCCACTAAACACATCATGTTTTTTTATAATTTCAATTGCGAGATTGTATTTTGCCCTGGACTGTTCTTTGCAGTACAAGTAATTTTTTGAATTATTCGCAAAAGAATTGACCAGTAACTTCAAATTGTCATCAACTGTTTTTCCTTTTTTATCACGGATAGTTAGAAACTCATCGCGTGAAACAGCCAATGTTTTGATCCATTCTCTATCTTGTGAGATAACTCTGGTAAACATACTTGTAACATCGCTGTCTAAGTCATTGTAGTGGGCCTGCATATTATTCAATAGCAGTTCTGCAGTAATTGCGCCACCACCGCCGAAAACATCGTAAACTGGTATATCAGTTCCGAAGTTTTGTTTGATTATCTCCACGATTTTTTTTGATATTTTTTTCTTGCTTCCAACATATGGGAGTCCAATAGGTTTTCCTTTTCGAATTTTTCTTTCGTCTAGTCGTAAAATTAGTATTACCCCCTCTTCTCTGCAAAATAAAAAGACCAGCCTAACAGACTGATCTCTAGTAAAGAAATGGAATAAAATGAAAAATGATAGTTAAAAACCAAACATAAATAACAGTAGGAATTACAATTATAACCACATAACGCCGTGGTTGCGGTATAGATAGTGCTATACACACAAAGCAGTGTTCCGGGGTCGAACCGGAACCACACTCCAGTAAATATCATTCTAAAGGAGGCTTATTCTCAGCCATGAGAAACTAAAGAATATCACGCTAAAGTTATTTAATGTCAGAGTGCGGTGTTCCTACACACCACATAAGAGACGAGTCGAACTCATCTCACTGTCTTTGAAAAGCAAACTATTTAATTTTGAAATGAATGATTAACTATGTCTTTCGACAATAATATAATAACACCTTTTCCGTTTGATTGCATCCTTTTTGTTTTCAATGTACGTTTTCAACAAATCCCTTTGACCTCCACTTTTATGCAATATTCAAATATAAGCATGTAGATCTGGGCAATGCAAATTTTGAACTTCTAAAATATCGGCAAATTCATTTAAAGCCTGTTTTCTAATTAAGTAGTATCTTGTTTTTTCATAGTGTAGCATTCGCATCGCTTCAACCGCACTTATCTCTCCGGTTATGTTACTAAACACTACTTTTAACTCATGCGAACCCTTGTCTATCGTTTGCCTAACTCCATCCACAATTGCCTTTGCATACAAATATTTGATCATTTTATTTTCGTTGCTGTTTCCAACACTACCTCCAGGCATACCACTCAAACTTGGACTCTGTAATTTCTCTGGATTAGCTTGCATGTATATATCATACAATCTAGGGTAATAACTTCTGTTTGTCAGGAACTTTACAACGTTATCAGCTGTTCCATCATAATCAATTTGAGGTAAATCTAGTAACATATCTTCCACAAAGCCTGCACTCCTTATGATATAATTGTTTAAACTAATATGATCCGCGTACTTCTTTATTGTAGGAGTACGTTTTTTTATACCCTATTACTCTAAATAACTAAAAATACCAATTGTGACAACTACCGCTGCAGATGCAACACATACAACTTCTCCAATTCCTATTAGATAGAAGCCTGCTCCACATAAGCCAAGTGCATCAAGTATATATCCTGTAATGACTCCAAACATGCTTACTCCTGAAATTATTGTAAAAATTAACGCCATGATCTTTTTCATATTAAAACCTCTTTCTTTTCTTGAATGTTCTGTATCTATAAATCTTGTAGCTTGTTCTTGGAATGAGCAAAGCTCTATCAATGTATTGTGGCAATGATCTATAGTCTTTTCTTCCTAGAAACTCAGCCGCATCTTGTAACCTATAAAACTGATGTTTTTCTTTAGTAACAGGGTCTATCAAATAATACGACTTTACCCGCTTGTAATAATTATCAATCACATCTTCCATACCCAGTCTCTTGGCTAGGCGTTTGGCATACTTGATCCCATATCTTCTAAATGCTTCAGTCGGTAGCACATCATTGTTTATCAGCTCGGATATTTCTCTGATTTCGGTTTGTGTCAACCCTAATCTATCCATCAGCCCTATATCTCTGGCTTGTAAAATTCTATTCCAGCTTTCTTTTAACCCGTCTGGCAGCTCCTTTATGTGATCGTCCCACTCCATAATCGGTTTCCATTGTTCTAAGTTGTGAATTGCTGTTATAAGCTCCATTTTTACCTCTCCTTATCGTTTTAATATTATACCGGTATAAATACCTTGCCACGCCCTCAAAACGTGTGACCGGCTCAAATCTTGCGGATACAAGGCAGATTAGTTGCAAACAAGATACGAAGAATATACGAAGGCTTGAACCTTCTTTCATAATTTTTTTGCTCACAATTTGCAGTCTGCAACTAAGGATAGTCTAGTTTCGGCAATAAATTTGCTTGGCTGCTACTGCATGAATTAATGAGAAAGGGAAATTACACCTACCTTTTTAATAAATTTTTGTTTTATAGCTTCCTTGCATCTTTACCACCTATGACTCAGCACCCTTCGACAGATGCTAAGCCTGTACTGTGTCGTTATTTGCGAGATCCTGATTTACGGTTTTTTGTGAATGTATACCGTTCAAATAACCACGTCAGTATTTAGCAGTTTAATGACGTGCTAAGGTCAATTGATTTAACATTCCTCTGAAACTAAGGTCAAAATTTTAATTATTTATCTCCTAATTTGATACCTGAGATCATAGATAAAAGTATTAGTTTGTCTTCTTCTTTCAAATTTTCCAAAATAGTGTATACAGTAAATAGCACATCTTTTCTGCTGCCAAAAACATTAGTCGCGACTCCTGTGCCTTTGCCTAACGCTATTACTCCCGCTTCATAGCCCTCTTTTTTCAAAATTTTAGCTATCTCAGTTGTTTGTTTCTGTATTTCTTTAACTTCTTTCATATCTACTTTCTTTTGATAGTTCATGCTAATTTCTCCTTTGTTGATATTTTTAGAATGACGTCTTGTGAGCATCACGCGCAAGGCTTCCAAGCTGTGTGATAATATTTAATTCAGTTACTAATGCACCTAAATCTTCAATATCGTTTAAAGTGCTAATACGTTGTTTTAGATAGTTTACGACTTGTTAAGGTCAAGCCTTAAGATTTGCTCGTTTCTTGATCTTCTATTGAATATCCAATAACGTTACTGCTTGTTAGATTGAAAACCATCTTTTTGGTTTTCCCTGTTTTGCTTTTGCCACAAAGTTCAAGTGCAAGCCCGCCACGTTCGTTAGTGTATTCACTAACACTCAAAACGTTGTTAGTTACCATTTCTGTACCATTGGCTAGAAAAACCGCCACTTTTTTACACTTAATTTTTTCTTCTTCTGATTTAACTTCAGCAAAATCGGTGTTGCAATTGATATCTGTTTCTGAATTCATTTGTTTGTCCTCCTAATTTGGTGTCTAAAATGTAGTGTCGTAAGCATCAAGCATAAGTTTTCCAAGCTGTGTAATGGTGTTTAATTCGGCCACCAGTGGATCCAACTCTTCAATATCGTTTAAAGCCTTAATACGTTGTTTTAGATAGTTAATATCTTTCTTTGCTCGTTCGTGCTCTCTAGTTATTTTATTTTTAAATGGTTCTAGTGTTTTCGAGCCTTCCCAGCCTTTGACACTATCTAAAAATCTTCGCACTTTGAGTAAAGAATAGTCGCTAGGTGTAGCCATACCTTTTAACCATCTGCCAACCGTTGTATCATCAGCTTCAATCCTTCTTGCTAATTCTGCAATTGGTAAATCTTTATCTTCTTTGTATTTTTTAAGCTCTTTAATTTCTTCCATCAATTCCATTGTTTTCTTCCTCCTCTGACTCAAAAACCTTATATGATACATGCGCTTTGATCCCTACTATTGCAAGTGTTGCTACTAACTCAGCGATCCACAACTTGAATAGAAACATATCAGGGAAGTAGAATATTTCTAAAACCAAGATTATACCGTTTGCTAAAATTGCAATTCCTACTAGCCAAGTTAATAATTTATTTAGCATTTTCATAACTATCGCTCCCCACATTCATCAATTTTTCCATCTGAAACATACACTTGTCTAACTACTCCACCAGTTTCTTCAGCGATTTTTCTAGCATAACGAATTGATGTAATTTTCATCGCTTCATCAAATGATTTACAGATCATATAATCACCATTTATTTGTGATCTATAATAACAATTATTAATTTTTACAACATATCCTACAAATTCCATTTTTATCGTCTCCTTTAGTCTTCACTTTCTAACTCGATTAATGGCAAGAACCCGTTTTGCTTCAGCAACTCATATAAGCCCAGGCGTCCTTTCTGTGTCCATTTGGTATGCATCACAGCCTTCTGTGTACCGTCTGGTTTAGGAGCCATAAACGTTTCTGATTGGGTCCAACCTGTTCGTTGATACTTGCTATACAATAACCAAGTTTTACCTTGCCTATAGATAACGCCTAGCTCATGTAACTTACGGTTTAGCTCTTGGCCACTCATACCATAGTCTTTGGCAATTTGTGTAATTGTAACCAGCGTTTTGTTTTGTAGAACAAGGTCATAATAACTAGCTTTAGGTGTCAGTTCGTTAACTCGTTGTTCAGCAACTAGTCGTCCTTCACGTTCTACTTTTAATTGTGTAGCTAATTTGATAATTGTATCTGGATCTGATAAAATTTCATCGATCTTGTCCGGCGTCATATAGGTACCATGTTTACGGATGGATGGTAGTACTTCACTAGTAACCCAATCTTGGAATTTTTCGGCAGCTGGATTATTTGCCTTAATTGCTAATTTGTAGAACTGTGGTTCAGTGATAAAATCACCTTTCTCCACTTGTGGAGAATTTAAATACTTTCGCACTCGTTCCCAACGAACATATTTAACGCCTTGTTTTTCAAGACAAATTCCAAAACCAATAGCAGCTTGTTCAGCATCAAATTCAATTGAACCATCATTATTTGTTCTCACTGGTAATTCAACATCGTTATAATTAAATACTTGTATATCTTTCATTGATATAGTGGGCGAGATACCAGTGGTTTTAACCACTGGAGGGATAGCCCTCAC
>OBAC01000007.1_pt1 | contig 38935 bp, 19 predicted proteins | sample 1475741 | NCBI WGS metagenome assembly OBAC01 (sample SAMEA3360705, study PRJEB22359) | human gut metagenome | biome: ENVO:urban biome; feature: ENVO:human-associated habitat; material: ENVO:feces | place: Bangladesh | collected 2011 | reverse complement strand
AAAGTTTTATCATACGACAAGCCCAACACATCTGCCATCTGCTGAATATCTTCATGCATTTCTGTCACAAGTTCCTCCTTGGTAATGCCGCAAATGCCAGCATATTCAGTATCCATACTCACATTTGTGATATTATTGAGTTCACTGAAGATACTAAACTGCGAGAACTTGGTAATGCCTGTCAAGAAGACGAAACGCAGCATACGGTCGCTATCCTTTAGGGGACTATAGAAATTGCGCATCACCTCTCTCAATATATCCAAGCTAGTATCTTCATGCACCACATCAAGCAAAGGAGCATCGTATTCATCGATGAGCACAACGACCTTCTGCCCAGTCTGTTCATATACTGTTTCTATTAAATTAAGCATACGGACATTCGGGTCGGGAGAATCCTTTATAACTCCAAACTTTTTCTCATTTTTCTCTAATATATACAAGAGATAGCGCACTAATTGGTCTTTCTCCATGTGCTTACCACCAGCCAAGCTAAAGTGAAGCACAGGATATTTCGTCCACTCCTTCTCCAGTTTTTCAATAGCAAGTCCCTTAAAGAGTTCCTTCTTTCCCTCGAAATAGCTCTGCATAGTAGAGACTAGGAGTGACTTTCCGAAACGACGTGGACGACTCAAGAAGAAATACTTTCCACTCGTATGAGTCATACGATAGATGTACTCCGTCTTATCTACATAGAGAAAGTCCTCCTCTCGAATCTCAGAGAAGGTCTGCATGCCTATTGGATATAACTTCGTTGCCATATTATCAACTATTTACTATTTACGTTGGCAAAGATAAGCAAAAATCCCGAAACCGCCAAGCGATTTTGGGATTTATTCAGTATAGAACTGTGTACCCAATACCTTGAAGGGAATTTTATCACTCTATCAACGTCTATTAAAGAGCTTATATGATGTAACAAGTAAGAAGAGGGTGCGTCATGGACTTATGACACACCCTCTTTCCATATTTACTCAGCTCCTTGATGATTTTCTCAAGTTACTTAATATTCAATAGAAACATCCAGTTTCTTCAAATCCTTATCAGCCGAACTGCTGCCGTAATAAACCTCATACTTTCCTGCCTTGGCACGGACGGTATTGGTTGCAGCATCGAAGAGTTCGAAGTTTCTGCTATCCAGCGTGATGACAGCCTCAGCAGTCTTTCCTGCCTTCACCTCCACTCTCTCGAAAGCCTTCAAGCTCTTCAATGGTCCATCAGCATCAGTTGGATCCTTCACATACACCTGCACCACCTCGGTTCCATCTTTCTTGCCAACATTACTTACAGGTACCTTCAGCGTAATCTTCTCACCCTTCTTCAGGATAGAGTTGGAAAGTGTAGCATCGCCCATACGGAAAGAAGTGTAGCTTAAACCATATCCGAATGGGAAGAGCGCATCGTTCATATAACGATAGGTTCTGCCCTTCATGCTGTAATCCTTGAAATCAGGCAACTGCTCTGAATTTTTATAGAACGTAATAGGCAACTTGCCGGCAGGATTGTACTCCCCGAAGAGTACACGAGCCACTGCCTCACCACCTTCCTGACCAGGATACCAGGCCTGGAGAATGGCATCGCAACTCTCTGTCTCTGGAGTCAAGGCGATAGCCGAACCCGAGCAGTTGACAAAGACAACCTTTTTGCCCGCCTCCTTCAAAGCCTTCAGGAAATTGCGCTGAACCTTAGGCAATTCGATGTTGGTGCGGTCACCACCCTTGAAGCCAGAAATCTCGATAGGCATTTCCTCACCTTCCAACTGTGGAGAGATGCCACCTACGAAGACTACAGTCTCGCAATCCTTCAACTGCTTGAGCGAAGCCTGATAGTCGATAGGATTCTCATGCCCGATATTGAACTTCATGTCCGCATTATAGTTAGGCATCTCGTGATAGCGAATCTCTATCTTATACTCCTTGCCCTTCTCGGCTTGGAACTCGATACGACTCTCGGTAGTGCGCCAGATAGAATGCTCTGCCTTCTTCTCACCATTCAGATAAACCTCGTAGTGACCGCAACCAGCCACGTCGAGCAACACCTTGTCTGTCTGCTTAGGACGGAACACGGTTTCATATTTTGCAGAGAAGCCCACCAGCTTCACATTAGGAGCGAAGGAGTGCTGACCATAGGTCGTTACCTGCACAGGATTCTTCTCCTGGGTGATGACAACAGGCTTGCCTTCCATCTTGCGATTGTTCCAGAAAGTGCCCTTAAAGCCCATCTTGCCATCCATGCTACACTGGTCGAAGTAAGAATTCAAAACTTGGTCGTTCACCAAGTCGCATCCATTAAAGGTGACAACCTGGTTTTTCTTCAAACGACTCCTGATACCATCCAGGATGGTAATTGTCTGTCGTGGAGTACCATTATAGTTTCCCCACATCATCGGTTCGTTATCCACATTCGGTCCGATGAAAGCAATCTTCTTTACTTTTTTATTGAGAGGCAAAACCTCATTCTTGTTTTGGAGCAGCGTCATGGTCTGCAGAGCCATATCGAGCGAGAGCTGGCGATGCGCCTTGCAGCAAAGCACCGATACAGGAATCTTCGACCATGATACGATCTTGTTGTCATCCATCTCGCCCAAATCGAAACGACCTTCGAGCAGACGAATCACATGCTTATCAACTTCATCTTCAGTCAAGGCACCATACTTCACAGCCTCAGGCACAGACTTATATGCATAATTATATCCACACTCCACATCTGTACCAGCCAGAACGCCCTTGGCAGCCGCATTTCTGGCATTACTAGAAACTTTATGGCTGGACCAGAAATCAGTAACAGCGCCACAGTCGGAAACTACCAGGTACTTGAATCCCCACTCATCCCTGAGAATCTGCTGCAAAAGGCGGGTGTTGCCGCAGCATGGTTCATCATCCCAACGCTGATAGGCACACATCACCTCACGCACCTTGGCATCCTGCACCAGTGATTTGAAGGCAGGCATATAAGTTTCCCAAAGGTCGCGCGGTGTAACATCGGTAATATTGTCTGTATGGCGAGCCCATTCTGGTCCACTATGAATTGCATAGTGCTTGGCACAAGCCCAGAGTTTGCGGTATTTCGTATCTTCAGGACCCTGCAATCCACGTACCACGGCACATCCCATCCTACTGGTAAGATAAGGATCCTCGCCATAGGTTTCCTGTCCACGTCCCCAGCGAGGATCACGGAAGATATTCACGTTTGGAGTCCAGACCGAGAGAGCATGGAAACGGGTTACATCTCCTCCCTTCTGCTGCAGTTCATTCCATTTGGCACGCATCTCATCAGATGTTGCATCAAAGACTCTATACACCATTCCGTCGTTAAACGATGCTGCCATTCCGATAGGTTCCGGAAAGACGGTTACATCTCCCATGTTCGCCACACCATGCAGTGCTTCGCTCCACCACTGGAATCTCTTGATTCCCAATCGTGGGATAGCCGGCGAATCATCCAGCATCAGAGAAGCTTTCTCTTCCAAAGTGAGACGACCACATAAATCTACCGCTCTCTCATGAGCTGAGAGAGCAGGATTCTGATAAGGCAACTGCTGCGCTGAGGCATTACCGGATGACATAGTCAGCACAAACATCAAAGCTGCGTATATAACCTTCTTGTTCATTGTAATTACTATTAAGCTATTAATATATTAAATTGTTATTCATCATGAATTTATTGTTGCCTGAAATTCCATTTAGAATTATCGCTGTTGAAATCGAAGGGAGCCAAGCCTGGGGTACAATCGCCGAGTGAAACCAATGCCAGTTTTTCTTCTGTGCCTGGCACAGCCTTCGGCATAATGCGATAGGTGCCATCGGTAAGCTGCTCGATGCGCCAAAGCTGGGCATCTTCACCCGTAAACTCAGGTTTGGCAATGACATCATGCTGAGCGGTTGCGGTTAGGTAGCGAGTAGTGCCTTCTATGCAGATTTTATAATAAGGACCACCCAGATAACCACCCTTTCCGGCAGGCATGATACTCCACTTCTGATGAGGACGGAACATGTAATCGTTCATTCTTACCTTTACCTCGCCCTTAGGCCATTTTGCCTCTACCTCCTTCAATGTCTGAGGTTCGATATTCTTCAGAGGCTTGGTTGGCTTAATCCAGAAAGGTTCGATATCACGTTGCATTCTCACGAAATCTACGGCAATCTCCAGGGCATAGCCTCTTCGTTCCGATTCTATCTCGTAGGTTCCGGCATGAAATTCATCACCAGCCACAGGCCAGTCGTTCTTCCACAACAAAGGACGGATAGCCAACACGCTTCGTCCTCCCTGTCTGAAATCAGACTCATAATGGAACGACATCTTTTCCACACCTTCTTCCTCAATATAGCGTCCGAAGTGACCGGGACCCGTCTTCAGATTATTGGCAGCAATCACCATCTTTCCACCGCCCTGCAACATCTCTCTGCCCACATTATCTACGTATGGACCGGTTATCTTTCGCGAACGTCCCACCACGATATTGTAGGTAGAATTAGGACCATCGCAACAGGTGCCATGAGTGCCGAGAAGATAATACCAGCCGTTGCGGTAAATCAAATCAGTAGCTTCGCAGTCGATGGCGATATTGACGGGTTCGTTGCCTTCCATCCGCTTACCTGTCTTCGGGTCGAGTTCTACCAGACGGATAAATCCGAAATAGGTACCATAGCTGAGCCAGAGTCTGCCGGTAGTAGGGTCGAGCAACAAGCCCGCATCAATGGCATCACAGTCTTCATCATCCAATGAAGAAGCTACTACCACCGGTTCAGTATATTTGAAATCAGGCGATTTCGGATCGAGCGTTTTGTTCCACATCGTCAGGACATCACCGCGATGACTGCCTCCCAATCCACCACCCGTAGCACTGTAGGCTACAAGATAACGGTCGCCAATCTTCAACACATCAGGAGCCGCTCCTCTGCCGGGACGAACAGCACCACCCTGCCAGGTCCAGCCATCCTCCGACCAGAGTCCGCCTTCACCCGTTCCAAAGGTATAATACTTTCCATCACACAGGGCAATGGTAGAAGGGTCATGAATGAAAGGTTCGCCCACCTGGGCTTCTGCCTCGTAAGCAGAGGAAGACAACAAGGCAACCAAAGCAGCGACATAAAGTTTCTGCTGAGCAGCAACCGGGCTAAAATATCTGAAAAATATATTGTTCTGTTTCATAACTTTCTTTATTGATTGCACTACTTCACGTGAATAGACAGGTTTCTGACAGGCTTGCCTAGTCCGTCGATGAATCGGACACAGAAGTCACTCATGCCAGGGCCATTGATGACTGCACCACGAAGGATATTTCTACCCTTCTTCAAGGTAAGCTTCTTAGAAACCACATCATCGCGAACCATTCTTCGGTCGCCTTCGAGCATCACCGCCTCCTCACCATTGAGCCACCACATGGAAGCACCATTCGAGCCAACAGACAAGCGGACGTCTTTCATCTCCTCAGGGCAATCGATAATGGTAACCGCCCAGAACAAGACACCATACTTGGACTTCTTAAACGAAGTAGCGAAACGGAAGAGCTTCACATTAAACAGTTTACTATCCAGCGCATGCCATTTCAGTTTTTCCTTGCCCACCTTCACGACGGCTCCATCCTTAGGAACTGTTTCCATCTGTTTAGGGAAATACTGCGTATGGAATATCTCCTTCAGATAAGAATCAGTAAAAACGACATTGCTCTTGACCGGCATCGAGATTGGCTCCAGAAGCAACCATCTCTGAATAAAGCCAGCCGCATTGGGCACGACGGGCTGCTTGCCGACAGGTCCGAAATAAGGATTAATGTCTACAGGTAATTCCTTATTTTGGGCATCCGCAGAGGAATGTCCAAAAAGGAATACACATAAACAAAACAATCTTACTATTTTATTGAAAAAGTTGTTCATAGACTATTCTTTTTATTTTTGAGGTTCGATAATCTGATAAAGCCCAGCCAGTCTACCTCAACATCGGCTCCACTCTGCAAGGATACATGGAGATCATGAACGCCCAGAGGAGCATGGAGCACCTGGGCACGGACATTCTTCCAGGCTGCCGACTTCGGAATCTTCACCTTAGCAATGATATTACCCTTCTTGCCATCAGCTCTGACTACGAGCACACCGCCCTTAACCGACTTGGCACGAACGGTGATTTCTTCCACCTTCTCGTTACCGAAATCCACCTTATTATATATAAGAGCAGTATTCGATTTAGAGAAGAGAGTCTTCCATCCGGCAAAACAATTGTTTTTATCCAGATATTCAATACCAATACCCTTGCCTTGCAGCGCAGAATAACGGTCAATCTGAATATGCGAATGTGCCTTCGTCAATCCCACACCTCTTAGCGTAGGTATCACCTTCTGTATCGTTCCGTCAGGATTGAAGTTCAGAGAGTCGATTCGCACCGAGCGGTTCTTGTCGAACTTAGGCGAATAATCATTATGATGATAGAAGAGATACCACTGTCCCTGATATTCCACGATGCTATGATGATTGGTCCAGCACTTCGTAGGCGACTCATCCATGATGATGCCCTTGAACGTGAAAGGTCCCATCGGATGGTCAGCCATGGCATAAGCCAGCGTTTCAGTTCCATTCTTTTCACGTACCCAAGGGAAGGTGAAATAATATTTGCCGTTACGCTCGAAGGCAAATGGGCCTTCCTTGAATCCCTCAGGCAATCCCTCTACAGGCTTAGGTTCCGAGGCAAGTTCCATCATGTTTGGTTTCAGCTTAGCCATGTGCAAACCTGCTCCCGCCCAGTAGATATAAGCCTGTCCGTCCTTATCTATCAACACACAAGGGTCTATGCCGTGCACCCCCTCTATGGGTTTCCACATCGGCATAAATGGTCCTTCCGGATGGTCGGCAACCGCCACACCTATTCCGAATCCCTTCTCCTCCCCTTTCGGAGCGGCAGGGAAATAGAAGTAATATTTCCCGTCTTTCTCTACACAGTCAGGAGCCCACATCGTATAACTGCCATCCTGTACCCAAGGTACTTTATCCTGCGAAACGATGACTCCATGATCCTGCCACTCCGTAAGATTAGTGGAAGAGAAAACGTGATAATCTGCCATGCAGAACCATTCCTTCAGTTTCTCGATAGGACTCGGAATGTCATGAGAAGGATAAAGATATACCTTCCCGTTGAATACGCGAGCCGTAGGATCAGCAGAATACTGTCCGCTGATAATCGGGTTCTGAGCCGAAGCTCCTGTCGATAACGCCAGCATCAAGGCACACATCCATGTTTTCATACACAAATTCCTTTAAAGAAGAAAAAAGGGGGTGCTTCTTTTCAAAACACCCCCTTAATTGTCAAACAATCTATAGTTCTTTAAACTTAAAACGTTTTATTTAAAAACAACTTCATGATTACCAACCAGGATTCTGCTCCAGGTTAGGGTTCATGTTCTTCACTGTTTGTGGATAAGGGAAGTAATCATGTTTTCCCTCTTGGTAACCAACAGTGAAACCAGCATCCTTTGCTGCATGAGAAGAAACGGTATAGAAGCGGCTATTTGCCTCTGTACCATGCTCCCAGTGCAACTTCTCGTCAGAAGGCTGAGGTGCGCGGAACAACTTGTCAAAGAGGTGAGGTACATCAGAACCCGCATTCTTGATGCGATTGATGGCAGTGGCATCCCTCCATCTCTTGATGTCGAACCAACGACAACCTTCCATCCACAACTCGTATGATTTCTCCTTCTTCAGCACATCCATATCTACGGTTTGGCTGATGGTCTGGGAACCTGCACGCTCCTGAATCATATTAATATACTTCTTGGCCTCACCCTGATCGCCAGTCTGGAGACAAGCCTCAGCATAGTTCAAAAGAACCTCGGCATAACGCATCACGAGATAGTTGTTCAAACGGACGTTGGCATCATATTTCTTACCATCAGAGTCAGCTGCACGCATCACTGTCTTGAATGCCAACCAAGTAGAGTTACCATAAAGTCCCTGAACCTGATCCTTAATACCAACAGCCGTGCTTACCTTCTTCTGCTCAACCGTCAGATTGTTTAGCGAATCATTAGCATACTTCATTTTATAAACAGCATCATCAATGTGCTTCAAGGTTGCCTTAAAACGGTAAGAGTCGCCATCGTTCTTATGGAACTCATCACCAAACCACTGAGGTACACCTAAGCCACCCCAACCATCGATGCCACTATATACAGACTGAGGAGAAACTACGAAGTTACCAGCACGCCAGTTCATTGCATTAGACTCCATCCAGCTAGAACGCTGAATCATACCGCTCCATTTACCCTTACCCGCATTGTACTCGAAGTTGATTTCGAAGACCTTTTCCTCGTTGCCATCACCCTCAATATGGAAGTTGTCCATATACTTGTCGCCTGGAACAAGGGCATACTTGTCTGAGTCGATAACCTTCTTGAGGGCAATTTTAGCCTTGTCATACTTGCCAGCGAAGAGGTAAGCCTTACCAGCCAATGCATTAGCAAAGCCCTTGGTTACCTTTACAGCTCCATCCTTGTCTCCCTTGCTCTTGCGCTCATCAAGATCGGCCGCAGCTGCCTCACATTCAGAAGCAACCCACTCTATCAACTGTTCGTGGGTCATAGGATTCTCAGGATCCTTATCGCTGTTGTATGGAAGCGCATCAGCTGTCAACTGCTTTAAGACGAATGGAGGAGTGCCCCATAAGTTTGCCAACAAGAAGTAGTCGAAAGCACGAAGCACACGAGCCTCAGCCACACAACGCTTCTTGACTGGTGTATCTGGATTAGCAAACTTGTTAACGACCAAGTTGCAAGTATACACTGAAGAATAGAGACCTGAGTACATCAACTTTGGAACCAAGGCATCAGTATCATAGCGGAACTCATTGAGGCAACCAGCGTCCTCATGGTCTCCATAGTTACCACTGGCATAGTAAACATCATCACCACACATGTTCAGAATCAACTTGTGAGGAGTATAGATACCCAAACTTCCCTGGACGTCTGGCTGACGTCCTACTACATTACACATAAAGCCTTCGTATGCTGCCACCAAAGCAGCCTCTGCATCGGCATCAGTCTTATAGAACTGTTCCTCATAAGTAGTACCCTTCTGCTCAATATCGAGCTGACTCTCACAGGAAGTAAAAGATACTGTTCCTGTCAACGCAAGGGCTAATATACTAGAATATAATAAATACTTTTTCATTGCTGTATCATTTAATAATTAGAATGTTACATTGATACCAAATACCATCTTCTTAGAAGTAGGATAAGTACCATTATCAAAACCACGCGACTGAGCGCTGTTCATAGAAGCTGTCTCAGGATCGGCTCCAGGATACTTGGTGATTGTGAAGAAGTCATCCAAAGAGCAGTAAACACGCACACCATTCAGACCAATCTTGCTCGTAATGAGACGTGGCAATGTGTAACCCAACTGAATCTGCTTAATCTTGAAGTAAGAACCGCTGAAGACAGCTGCGCTAGAACTGAAGAATGTCCAGTCAGTTGCCACCTTCTTCATATCAGGATACTTGGCGTTGGTATTACTCTCTGTCCAAGAATTCTTCCAATATTCATCGATACCATTCAAGAGTGGTCGGTCGGCCGATACCATCAAGTTGTAAATCTTGTTGCCAGCAGAGCCTGTTCCAAATACGGTGAGGTCAAAGCCCTTGTACTCAGCATTGAGGGTGATACCGTAAGTAAACTTAGGAATACCCACACCCAAATCCTGCTTATCATTATCTGTAGGCGCATTGGTGGTATTACCATTCTTGTCATAATACAACGCACTTCCATCCTCAGCTACACCTGCATACTTGTAACCACGGAAGTACCAGATAGAGTGCCCCACCTCGAATGTTGGCTTCAAACGGCTGTTGAAGCCATCGATACCTATACCCTCGATACGGCTGATGGATGAAGAAAGATCCTTTACCTCATTCTTCAAGGTAGAACCGTTGACTGAAACAGAGTACTTGAAATCACGGATATGATCTCTCCAACCCAACTCGAAGTCGAAACCTGTGTTAAGCACCTTACCAGAGTTGATGATATACTTGCTTACACCAATTTCCGGAAGAAGATTTATCTCTACCAAGAGGTCCTTGGTGTTCTTGCGATACCAGTCGAGAGAGAATGTCAAACGGTCGTTCAAGAAACGGGCATCAAGACCCAAGTCTACCTGTTCTGAAGTCTCCCAAGTCAAATCTGGGTTAGCAAGACCTGTTGGCTTAGAACCATAAGACAACTTACCATCACCGCTAGATGGATTGTACTGATAGAAGCTCTGGTTCATGGCAATAGGAGAAGTATACGGGTAGTTGCTCAATACATTGACATTACCATTCTTACCCCAAGATCCACGAAGCTTCAAGAAAGAGATGGCATCACGACTGATGTTGTCCTTGAAGAACTTCTCATTGCTGATAGTCCAACCAGCAGATACTGATGGGAAGTTACCCCAACGAGCATCCTTTGAAAGCTTAGATGAATCGAATGCATCACGACGGAAGTTGAACTGCAAGAAATAACGATTATCGTAGCTATAAGACAAACGACCGAAGTATGAAAGTTCCGTAGCGTCGTTAGGAGCATTGCCTACGCTCTTTGTAGCATCAGCGAGCAAATAGTCGATGTAACGATAGTTAGGAGCATAGTTTGAAAGAATATTCGTACCCTCAGAACCAATAGTAGCATTGTCCCAATGATTCTTGGTGAACGACATACCCACCATGGCTCCTACTGTATGCTTGCCAAATGTATTCAAATAGTTTGCAAAGTTCTCCCACTGATAGTAAAGACCATTGTTGGTATGAGCCTCTATCTTGTACTGTGAGGAGTTAGAGAGGGAATTGATGTAATATGGCTGCTCATAGTTGTGGTAGTTGCTCTGCGTGATGCGGTAACCCAAACGAGATGTATAGGTAAAGCCCTTGAATGGCTTGATGTTGGCAGCAACGGTACCACGTACATTGATACCCTGGTTGTAAGAGCCTACACGGTCGCGCTGTGCCAATGGGTTACCAGTAGCATCCTCCACATAGTGAGATGTACCATAGAAATCATTATTATGGTCAGCATCTCTCATCACAGGGGCGCCATTCTGATAAGCGTTATAAACATTGGTTGGCAACTTAGCAGGGTCGCTTACGTAGCAAGGTGTCAATGGATCTACAGAAACTACAGAGTTCAACACAGAACCATAACCTTTGTTCACACCCTTGGTCTTCCACTTCTCGAAAGAGGTGTTTGTCGAGATGTTCAACCACTTATATACATCGTAGTCTGCATTAATCTGACCTGTAAAACGCTTGTAAATATCCTTGTCTCCCTTGACGATACCATTGTTATTGAGGATATTCAAGTTGGCAAGGAAACGACCCTTACCATTGCTAGCCTGGATGGTAAGGCTGTGCTGATGAGCCAAACTATTTTCAAAAGCCTCATCATACCAGTCGGTGTTCTCTCCATTGTATCCCTCAGCCTTCAACTTATCATCCGTCAAGTCGCCCAAGTACTTATGGTATGAAATATACTCTGGAGCGTCGAAGAGCTTAGCCTTTCTACCAATAGACTGGATGGTAAACTTGCTGCTATAAGAAATCTCAGCCTTACCGCCATTGGCAGCACCCGTCTTGGTTGTGATGATAACGACACCATTACCTGCCTGCGCACCATAGATGGCAGCAGAAGCGGCATCCTTCAATACCTCTATGCTCTGAATCATAGATGGATCAAGATACTGGATGTTATCCACCTTCAGACCATCGACGATGAGCAACGGACTGATATTTCCACTATTGGAAGAATAACCACGCACACGGATATCGGCAGCCTCACCCGGACCACCCGAGTTGATAATCTGTACACCGGCAGCCTTACCCTGGAGGGCAGCACCGGCATCGGTAGCTGACAAGCCCTTGATGTCATCGCTCTTGATAGATGCAACTGCACCTGTCAGGTCGCTCTTCTTCTGAACGCCATAACCGATGACAACGACATCATTCAGAACTTTAGCATCATCCTTCAAGGTAATGGTAAGCGTTTTACCAGCCTGAGCTTTCACGGTCTTAGGCTCCATACCCACATAGGTAATCGTCAATGTTGCATCAGGTGCAGCATCAATGGTAAACTTACCATCCAAATCAGTAATCACACCCAGCTTGCTGCCTGCAGCTTTCACTGTAGCACCAATGACAGGTTCACCACTTGGATCTGTAACTACTCCTTTTACAATACTCTGAGCCGACATTCCCGCTGGGAATAAACAGAGAAAGGATAGCAATGCTAACGGCTTTTCAATCTTTCTTAAGTTCCTCATAAGAGAATAGATTAAAATTGTTATTTTATTAGTTCATGATTGTACGTGTTCAGTAAAAACTTACTTTTTGCAAAGCACGCTGCAAAATTAACAACTATTTCGTAAAATGACTTTCTTTTATGTTACAATTACTTTGCGAAACATAAAAAAAAGCAAAAAGAAACATAAGATATTAGAAATATAACAAAAAGAAATCCCGAAACTGCCAGGCAGTTTCGGGATTTCTTTATATTATCTTATTGATTTCATGTCTTGTTACTTGAACAGATGTGGCACAAATTCCTTCAGGCAGCGGCGCCAGGTAAGCCACTCATGATGAGTACCAGGTGAAACATAGACATCAAGCTTGATGCCCAGGTCCTTCAATTCCTTCGCCATCTTCTCCGTGCCAAAGTTCTCTTCTGAACCGCAGCCCATGAACATATAGTTTATCTGGCTGTTGAACTTCGCTGCATCGGCAAAGACACCGTTGAAGCAGGTCTTGACATCCACACCGAAAAGTGCTCCGCTGAAGGTTCCCAGGGCTGAGAACTTATCCAAGTTCGGCAACACGGTGTTGAAAGTCTGGCAACCGCCCCATGACAAGCCAGCCATCGCACGATGCTCTCTGTCGGTATAGGTGCGGAACTTCTTATCTACCATCGGAATCAGATCTTTGATAATGACATCGTAGAAAGATTCTCCATAATGCTTGCGCTCCTCATCTACATCCTTGCCAGGACGTGGCACGAAAGGCTGCTTCACATCACCGCTCTCCATCACCACAATCATAGGCTCTGCCTTGCCTTCGGCAATGAGATTGTCCATGATGTGCTGCATATAGCCCTGATGGCTCCAGCCCGTCTCGTCCTCACCCATTCCGTGCTGCAGATAGAGCACAGGATAGCGCTTGTTCTGATTGGTTTCATATTCTGCAGGCGTATAAACCATGGCTCTGCGGAATTTACCCTGAGATGCAGCATAGTAAGATACCGAACGAACCTGACCCTGTGCCACTCCCTGCTGAGGACGATAGTAGTTGCCTTCGGCTCCCTCAGGAACCTCCAGACCACTCGCCTCCCGGCAGCAGCCGAAATAAGTTTCGCTGGCAGGATCTACTACCTGTACACCATCCACGTTCAGGAAATAATAGTGGAAGCCCACTACCAATGGGTCTGAAACACCATACCAGTCGCCGTCGAAATCCTTCTTCATCGGATACTTCTTTCCGCAGATATCGAAGATAACCTGCTTTGCCTCCGGTGCATGGAGCTTGACGTAGGCACGGCGGTCTTTGTCCACACGTGGATAATTGGCATCCGGAATGATGCCGAGCAGCGAGAGCATCATGTTGGCATAACGCTTACCCATGGTGCGATAGCTTTCGGCAATGAAATGCAGACCATCGCCACGCTGCGGACATCCCTTGGAAGAGATGACGTGGGCAGTAGGGATAGTCTTGGCGATGTTATCCACAATGGCGATATGCTGCCAGCAGCTGCCACCCTGGTCTTTCTGAACGGTTTCGCCCACGAGCAAAGGTACATCCTCTGCCTTCAGGTGCAACTCTTTCAGAATATCGTTATACACGGTCTTCACACGGTTAGGCCAGTTGGCATCACCATTGTTGGTTTCTCCCTGATGCAGCAGGATTCCCTTGATGACACCCTGCTTCTGGGCAATCTTGGCAAGCTCGATGAGTCGGGCGTATGGATTGCCGTTATACTGGGAAGCGAAGTTCTTCATCCAGTCGGGCTGCTTCTTCAGGTAAGCCTTGTAGGTACGCTTGTCGAAGAGGTCGATGCTGGCACCGCCCACAGCCACGGTGATGGTTCCCACCTTGATGCTATCAGGCAGATTGTCCACCATCTTTCTTCCGAAATAATCTACAGGAGTGAGGCCAGTGGTTGGTCTTGCCTGCGGAGGGACAGCGGTATGCCACTGTCCCTTTTTCCATCCTGCCTTCTCATCATCCACGGCATACATTGCCATGAATCTTGGATTCACACCTGTTCGGTCGATGTCTTCAATGGCGGCATTACCCTCCATGTTCGACTGTCCGAAGCAGAGATAAATCTGAAAGTTAGGGTCGGGCTTATCCTGCGCCTTCGCCCCGTTTTTCTGTGCCATCATCGTCATCGGAAGGCACATCATCAGCATTGATGCTACGAATGATAATTTATTCATTATATAATTTAGATTAACCCTTTCGTTAAGTTTTTAAAATTTATAATTGTTTATTATTTAATCACGATTTTCTTACCACCATGGATATAAATACCCTTGGTAGGACGAAGAACCTTTACTCCCTGAAGAGTGTAGTATGCCTTATCCGCAGATTTCATCATGGTTGCCACAGCTGGCTTCTCGATGCCTGTTGATGCATAGGCATCGTTGGCAAGATAATAGCTTGGACCATTCCAGTTGGTACTCCATCCCTGAATATGCTTTGCAGAGAAATCGGCGTTGGCTATCAGATTCTCTGATGTTCCTTCCTTCACCAACATCATGTCGTCAATATCGAGTGTACCACCGTATTTGCCAAATACAAACTGGAAGGTATCCAAGGTGAAGTTGGCTGTGAAATTCCAGGTCAGCGTCTTCCAGTCACCAGCCTCTACAGGATAGGCTGCCAGATACTGCACATCATCGCTTCCACCCCACTGGTTCTTGTTGTTGCTTGCATTCCAGATAGGCCAGAATCCCAGTTCAGCGCAATCTGCAGAAGTTCTCACCTTCATGGTCAGCGTATACTTGGCATCCTTCTCCAAAGCCTTAGGCAAGGTGTAGATAGCCTGACGGTCCCAGAGGTTCTCGCCCGCAGTACTCTCATAACGGATGTAATAGTTGCGGTTTTCCACAGGCACAGAAGCCTGATTCAGCTGATGGCGCTTGAAGAAGGTCCAGAGTTCCTTAGTAGAATTTACCCCATTAGGTTCATTAGAATGCCAATGTCCCTTGCCGTCGATGGCAATCAGGTTCACCTCTACTCCTTCGTTCACATTATTATATATAGTACGTGTAGCTTTGGGACCTGTGCTGCCGGCAGGATAAGGACGGATTACCTGCGGATTGCTTACATCGCAACCTTCGTAGGCAGCCCACTTCTTTACATATTCCTCAATGCTAGGATAACCGCCAGCCATGTGATAAGGATCGCCCGTATATTTGAACACATCATCAGCGGTTCCGTGAATATGCATGATAGGCACCATGCGGTTAGCTCTAGGTTGCTTACCGATATCCACACCGCTCACAGGTCCGAAGGCAGCAATCTTATCGCCAAGCGTTTCCAGACAGTGGTAACCCAGCCAGCTACCCATGGAGAAGCCCGAGAGATAGATGCGGTTCTTGTCAACATTGTACTTCAGCTCCATATCCTTCATGATAGCCTCCACAAACTTCACATCACCCGTACCGCCGGTATCCCACATTCTGTTATTACCCAGCGGATAGGTAACGATAAAGCCCTCGGTATCGGCCAGCGAATTCCATTGCGTCTGTTTCTGCTGATACTCTGGGTCTTGATTCATACCATGAAGAGAAATCACCAAGGCTGGTGATTTCTCTACATTCTTTGGTACATAAGTGAGGGTCTTGCGAATAGAAGTCCCCACTTTCACCTCTTCCCAGGTCTGTGCCGCCATCTGGAGGCACAGAACCATGAGGAGAGATGCGAGCATTGAAAGTCGCTTCATCTGTTACTTGATAACCATCTTTTTACCATTCTTGATCACGATGCCCTTGTAACCCTTGGCTACCTGCTGACCAGCAAGATTGAAAACCTTGCCATCCTGCAGCTTGACATTCTCGATGTTAGAGATGCCTGTGGTTGTATTAATCAACCAGGCACCGAGCACAGAAACCTTTGCAGGATTATTTTCTGGGTCGGTATACTGGATACCCATGGTCTTGATGACAGCATCTTCCTTAGTGGTGAAGGTTGTCTCGTCGCTGTCGTTGAATGAAGGCCACTCATGAGTATCATCCTCGTAATCTACACACATTTGGACATTTGGGGTTGGCTCAGCCAGTTTCACCTTGACTGTAACATTATTTTTGCCAGCCAAACCATTGATAGCAAGCTGCTGCCACTGTTTATCGAAAGAAACTACACCCTTATAAGATACGGTGTTATCAGTACCAGCCCAACCTGTGAAAGTGGCATCAATTTTCTTTTCAGTACCGTCAGCAGCAACCAAAATCATCTTCTTCACCTTCAGGTTCACTTCCTCAGCATCTGTATGCTGCACGGATACACCTACGATGTAAGGATGCTCAGCATCGAAAGCAAGTTCAAACTTCTTGGTTGCTCCATCACCCACAGCTCTTCCGTAGGCAGGAGTTGGATCGCCTTCGGCATCAGCAGAAGCCTTCCAAGTATAGTTTACCTGGCAGTTGGCAGGAAGCGGCTCTTCGAACTCGAGGATATACTTAGGATAATCTGCAGAGTTGACGTTGCAGGCAAACTCTGCTGCACCCCACTGCTTGGAGATAGTGAAGTCATAAACATCAGCATCACCAGCAAAACCTGCATTCCAACCACCACCCAAAACAAGAGGAGTCTCTGTCTGAGCATTCACACTTACAGCCATCAGGGCTGCTGCCATCAAAGTAAACAACTTTTTCATAAGCTTTACAATTTGTTATTAAGTTAATAAATCATGTTATAAGATTGAATTGTTTCTCAAATCTGTCGGCAAAGGTAGTATAAAAAGTCGGTTATAACTTTATGTGGTGTTACAAATAGTTTATGAAAAAGAGAAAAGTGATGTAAAATGAGCTATTTTCTAATAAAGCAACATTTTATACTATATAAAAAAGGTTGACCGTGTCATCACAACACAGCCAACCTTAACGACTAACATCTGCAGCCAAATTAAAGATTCATTACGTTTGAGCAGCGTTTACATAATTTATGGAATATTCCCTCATAAAAGTATAGTAAGAAACGAGAAAAACAACAAACAAACGTTAAAAACAACATTTAAACGTGCGGAATGTGTTTTTTTTAATCACCTTCCGCACGTTTAAGCAATATTTTTAGTAATTTTGCAGCGCATTCCCTCATAAAAATGTATGGACAGCAAGCTGATTCCCTCATAAAAATGTAGGAAAAGCAACAATATTCCCTCATAAAAATGTAAACAGCATGAAAAGAGAAATATATAACAAACTAAAAGAGTGGCAGTTATCTAGCAATAGGAAACCACTCATTATGTACGGAGCAAGACAAGTAGGCAAGACGTACATCATCAAAGAGTTTGGAAACCATGAATTTGAAAACATGGTTTACATCAACTGTTACAAAAACAAGATGATGGAAAAACTTTTTGAAGGGGATGCCAACCCAGATCGCCTATTGATAGGACTTTCCGCTTTTGCCAAACAAGACATCACGCCAGGCAAGACTCTTGTGTTCCTCGACGAAATACAAGAGATACCTCCCGTATTGTCTTCGCTAAAATATTTCTGCGAGAACAAGCCCGAACTACACATCATCGTAGCAGGCTCACTTCTGGGTGTCATGAACATGAAGGGAGAATCTTTTCCCGTAGGCAAGGTAGACATCATGCATCTCTACCCCATGACTTACGAAGAGTACCTACTTGCCAATGATGAAAAGCAGCTCTTAGACATCCTTCAAAATGGAGATAAAGAACTTATTGATACCTTCGCTACAAGATACATCGAGTATCTCAGGCAATATTATTTCGTAGGTGGCATGCCCGAAGCCGTATTGCAATTCACACAGCATCATAATCCTGTAGCCACAAGGCAGATACAACAGAACATCTTGGCTGCATACGAAGCCGACATCAGCAAACATACTGCAGAGCAAACTCAAAGAGTGAGAATGGTCTGGGAATCCATACCTGCTCAGTTGGCAAAGGAGAACAAAAAGTTCATCTATGGCGCAGTGAGAAAGGGAGCAAGAGCCAAAGACTTTGAGATAGCGATACAATGGCTCATAGACGCAGGGCTCGTACATAAGGTAGAGCGAACTAGAGATGTCAAAGTGCCTTTGAAATTCTATGCCGACATAGACGCATTCAAGCTATATTTGCTAGATATAGGTCTCTTAGGAGCACTTACACAGACCCCATCCGACCAGATTCTCATAGGCGACAACGTATTCAGCGAATACAAGGGAGCATTCACCGAGAACTTTGTCCTCCAACAACTGAAAACACTGGTCAATCTACCTATATATTATTATAGCAAGGACAATTCCACCCAAGAAGTAGACTTCATAGCCCAGGCTGGCAGCAAAATATTGCCAATAGAGGTAAAGGCAGAAGATAATGTAAAAGCCAAGTCGTTGGCAGCATTCATAACCCACGATTTCGCTTCCTATCACCTGAAAGGCATCCGCTTCTCCATGTTAGGCTTCAGAGAGCAAGACTGGATGGAAAACGTTCCCCTCTATGCAGCCAGAGCCTATGTGAAAGATTTTGGCACGAAAACGCACTTTTTCTCGAAAAAAAAGTGAGAAAAAGTGCGTTTTCGTGCCATTTTAAGCAAAAAGGTCGGTCGTGTCTTCACGACACAACCGACCTTAACGACTAACATCATTTCGGTTAATCCTTTATATGATAAAACCTAAACTAATGTTTCTTTATATTAGATGGCGTGAGCCATAGGATAGGCTCACACCACAAATATTACTTAGCATCATTCCAGTACTCAGGAGCACCGAGACCAGCAGCGAAGCCACCATAGGTGTGCTTGCGGTAGTAGTCCTTGTCCCAAAGACCAGTAGGAGCACCAGCACGCCATCCGCTATTAGCAGGAGAGTCAGTAGGACACCACTGACAGATACCCCACTGCTGAGCCTCAGGGATGATTTCGAAGTACTTCTTGATGACGAACTCATAAAGCTCACGCATCTGCTTGTGCTGCTCCTCAGTCATATCGTTGGTGTTTACGCTCTTGCCAGTTTCATCAACGTATGCCATATCCAACTCAGAGATACGAACCAACTTGCCAGACTCAGCCATCAACTTCAACATGTTGACAATAGCATTCTTCTTTGACTCCTGAGTCTGAGGATTACCATAGCAAGAGATGTGCATCTGGCTACCGATACCATCAATCTTGGTAACACCATCAGCCTCCCAATCCTTGATCCACTGAATCAAGCTCTTGAGCTTACCATTGTTATCCCAATCGCTCTCCAAATTGTAATCATTGATGAAGAGTTTGAGTTCCTCTGGGTTGCCACCATTTTCCTCAAAATGCTTGCGAGCAGAAGCTACGGCTGTGCGAACATAGTCGAGGTCGCCGAGGTAATCCTGCCAGTAGAAGCTGTTAGGAATATCAGCTTCTGGGGCTGTACCACGAGTTGCAGACTGAAGGTCATACTTACCGTCACCGTCAGTATCAGCACCAGAGAGAGCCTCGTTGACAACATCCCAAGCCTTTACCTTGCCTTGTGTTGCCTCCATCATACCAGCAATCCACTTATCCATGGCTGTAGTCAAAACCTCCTTCTTTTCCTTGTCTGTCAAAGGAATGCCACTACCAATCTTCTCACACTTGAAGGTAGGACCCTGCCAGTTGCTGCCCCAACCTGCGGTTGCATTCTGGGCGAAGTCACCATTTTCTACAAGATTGTCCTCAGTGCCTTCTTTAACGAGAGTAATATCATCCATGCTTACGCTCTCGCCATCTTTCAAGTTACCGAAGCAGAACTGCAACAGATCATGAGTAAACTGAGCCTCAAACTCCCATGTAAGAGTAGTCCATTTGGTAGAGATTTCTTTGTCCTCACAATACTGGACATCATTACTGCCACCCCACTGGTTCTTGTTAGGGCTGGCGTTCCAGATAGGCCAGAAAGCAAACTTGGTCTTAGAAGTAGACTTCACCTTCATGGTTAGCACATACTTAGCACCCTGTACCAAAGGCTTAGCCAGTTTGTAAGTAGCCTGATGATCCCAAAGGTTAGCACCATCCTTAGTAGTAGTATACTTGATGCAGAAATTACCTCCAGCACTAGCTCCAGAACCTTGCTTGATAGCATAAGCAGGACCCTGCCAGTTGTTGCCCCAAGCAGAGATGTCATCTGTAGCGAAATCACCGTTGGCTACCAAATTAGCATCAGAACCATCCTTAACAAGTTTGATATCATCAAAATCAATGGTGCCACCCAACTTACCGAAGCAGAACTGCAACATATCATGAGTAAACAAAGCATCAAACTTCCAAGTAAGAGTAGCCCATTCAGTAGTAGCTTTTTGAGCCTCGCAATACTGAACGTCATTACTACCACCCCACTGGTTCTTATTAGGACTGGCATTCCAGATAGGCCAGAATGCGAGGTCACAATCAGCAGATGCCTTCACTTTCATAGTAAGCGTATAAGTAGCTCCCTTTTCCAATGGTTCAGAAAGTTTAAAGTTGGCTTGGTTATCCCACAAATTGGCTCCAGCTGCTGCCGTTGTGTAGCGAATATACTTGTTATCACCACCAGGAACCTCTGGAGCAGGTCTATCTGCGATCAAACCATTCAGATACTTCAAAGGCTGCTGTGAATGCCATGCCAAAGTATGTCCATACACGGAGAGACCTGCATCAGTGGCATTATTCACGTATGTGCTGACTTTTTCGAAATCCATGCTTCCATCATCTGCCACACAAGAAGCCATTTTCATGGCATTGCCTGCCACGGTCTCATTGAAGTTGCTATTGGTCAAGGCATATACCAACTCTTGTTTGTTATACTCATCAACCGTAGTTCCAATACCGAGATGGAAGTTTGGCTTGTCGGCAATGTACTCCTTGAGAGCGTCATACTTTTCCAAATAGCCATATTCAGCCAACTTATCAGGACGCACAGTCTCGAAGTTCTGGTCGAAGTGGTCTGCACATGAGGCCAATAACATGGCCCCAAATGCAGATACTATGATTTGTTTTTTCATAACTTATACGATAATTAATTATTATAGGTAAATGAGAACTCCTCCTTGGTTACTCCACTACGCCACCAAACGAGTTTCTCGTTGAGATTCTTCTTCACCCCACCAGCGAAGGTAATCTCAGCATTCAGTTCCATCAAGTCACGATTCTTGTTGTTCCAAGACAACAAAGCATCGTCAGCCCATGAACCAGAACCCGTAGCAGTAACACCATCTGTCAAAGAAGTGATGGTACACTTCTCATTGGCATCGAATGTAAGCAAGAGGTCAGCCTTCAAGATTTTGTCACCTTCCTGGAACTCTACAGAATAAACAGAGCTGTTCAAGCTGCGAGTGGTAATCTGAACTTGTGAAGCCTTCTCGATGTTGTCAGTGCTTGTATTATGATTGGTCAACCACCAGCCACTATACTTGTTCTGGAACTTCACGCAATACATTACATAATCCTGAGGAGCTTTCTCCCAAACAGAAGCATTGGTACGAGAGCCTTCTCTTCCCTCCTTCAAAGTACCGGTAGCGATTCTATCGAAACCAGTCTGATTCTGCATGACCAAAGGAATCACGTATGTATTCTTGACAGCATCAGGGTCATTGAAGAAAGCATCAGTGAGCTGCACCTCTGTACCTCCCCACATACCTCCATTGAAATTGAAAGTAGTGGTTGCGAGCTGATAATACTCAGCAGGCATAGCCTTCACAGGAGTGCCATCGGCAAATGTCAAGTGATCACACAAGCTGTTGTCAACGGCAACATTAACCGCTGCTTTTCTGCCATTGTATGAGCCACCGAAGGTTGCCAAGATTTTGCACTTGTGCGCCTTGTCCAATGTTGTATCATACTCATCATCACCCAGTACAATGGTACGAATTGGCGATTGATAAGCAAAGTAAGTAGTAGTTCCACCCTCGTAATCATCGAAAGTCTGGTCTCCATTCTCACATGCAGTGAAAGAAGCCATCAGTCCTAAGAGGACAGCTACCATTTTGATATAACGTTTCATAATCATTAGTCTTATTTTAATATTAGTCGTTTATTATTTCCATCCCTCGTTCTGCTTGAGATTGCTATACTTCAAAATCTCAGAATAAGGAATAGGACCATAGAACATATAGTCATCATACTTACGCTCCTCTGCATCGAAGGTCTTATAGACGAAAGCACCAGTTGCCTCGTCTGTTGTGATGTTGATACCCTTGGCAGCCTCATTGAGATTAGCCTTCCAGCGACGCAAGTCCCAGAAGCGATGGTTCTCGAAGCAGAGTTCCAGGCGACGCTCATTGCGAATCAACTCGCGCATCTTCTCCTTGCTCTGTGCGCACTCTTCCAAGTATGGGTCTTCACCAAACTCACCAATGCCTGCACGCTCACGGATAGCCTTGATGACATCGTAAGCAGAATAGTTGGCTCCACCTACATTAGCCTTTGGACCCTGAGCCTCATTAGCAGCCTCAGCATAGTCAAGAAGAATCTCGGTAGAACGAATGCGAGCGTTCAAGTGCTTCTGCTTGGTGGTTGAGTTAGGGTTGAGGTTGATGTCTGAGCGGAGCAACTTACGGAGATAGTAACCCGTCTTGGTTGACTTACCATTCTCCTTGTTCAGACCATCAGTGGTCTTAGAGTCAGCTGCTGAGTTAACCACACCATCAGTAGACCCCATCTTATCGCCATTTACCAGGATGTAAGCCTTCAAACGAGGGTCACGGTTGGCGAATGGATCATTGGCATTATACTCAGAGTTGGCATCAGAGATAGGATAACCATTAGCCATAGGGAAAGCATCCACCAAGTTCTGGGTTGGGTTGATACGACCCTTACCATAGAGAGAAGGAGGATAGTTGTCGCCTTCCAATGAGTTGTTCTCGTCAATGGCACCACGCCAAATAATCTCCTTAGGATTATCTGTAGTAGCACCCAACTTATCGATTACGCTCTTATTGTTGAACCACTTCCATCCATCAGGGTCACAAGCTGTCAAGCCACCAAACTTATTCAAACAGTCAGCAGCAAGCTTGGCTGCATCCTCGTATGTGAAAGTCCCAGCAGAAGCGTAGGCTGGAGAAGCAGCCATGATGGCAACCTGAGCCTTGAAGGCAGAGATGATTCTGCCATCAATCTTACCACGATGGATAGAACCAAAGGCACGGTTATACTCTGCATTAGAAGCACCTTCCTGTGCATACTTGGCAGGAACCTTGTCCTCATCCACATCACCATACTGCTCTGGGAGATACTTCAAAGCCTCGTCAAAGTCGGAAATAATCTGGTCGATGCACTCCTTGAAGGTATTACGAGGCAGATTGAAATCAGATGAAGAAGTCTCTGATGCGAGATGGAGAGGCACACCCATCAACTGTCCATCTACCATTCCGGCATGTGCACGGAGCAGGTAGAAGAGGTGCAAGCCACGCAGTGCATAGGCATTGCCCTTATAGTTGTCGGCATACATCTTATTGAGCACCTTACTAGAGTAAGACCACTCCACCTTATCACAGTTCTCCAACATCAAGTTACAGTACTGGATGGCGTGATAACGACCATCCCACTGTGATACAGGGTTCATATTTGCAGCCCAAGAACCTGTAGCCATCTTTCTGTAATTGAAGAGGTCGCCAGAGTTGTCGTTGGTGACAGCATCATCGGTAGCCACATCGGTAGATGGAGTAGTGCTATATGGCAAAGCCAAGTAAGCATTGTCAAGAATGCCACGAGCAAACTGTGGATCCTTGTACATCTGGCTGATATCTTGGTTATTTTCCAAGGCAGGTTCAAACAAGTCATCACAAGATGTGAGTGAGATTGCGACTGCACTTATCAATAATAATCTTGATAATTTCATAATTTTATTCTTTTTATAAATCTTAGAATGATACCTTAGCACCGATGCTATAGAAGCGATTCAAAGGTGCTGCACCTGAATTGTTAACATTCATCTCCAGTATCTTGCGCTCCTTGGCGATGGTCAGCAAGCTGTTACCATTTACAAAGAGTTGGAGACCACGAACGAAGCTCTTCATGAACATTGACTTAGGGAAGTCGTATGTAAGCTGTACCTTCTGCAGGTCGAAGCGGTCTGTAGAGTACATCCAGAAGTCTGATGTCTGGTAGTTGTTTGTACCAGCCTCTGTTGTCAGACGTGGATAGGTAGCAGTAGCTGCTGTCTCTGGAGTCCATCTGCCACGCATTTCTGCTGTGTACTTAGCGTCACCGCCCACCCAGTAGTAGGTGGAGTTCTTCACTGCCTTGGCACCGAAGTTGCCTGTACCGAGCAAGAAGAGCGTGAAGTTCTTGTACTTCAATGTTACGTTGATACCGAGTGTGGTAGGAGTACCATACCAGCCTCCCTTGCCCAAGTAAACTTGGTCCTTGCTATCGATAACGTTATCACCATTCTGGTCCTTGTACTTCAAGTCACCAGGACGGATGGTACCACCGATAATCTGCTTAGGAGAATTTGCGATATCGTCATCATCCTTGAAGAAGCCTTCGCACTCATAACCCCAGATGGCATCCAGAGGTTGTCCCTGACGATACTGATAAGCATCAGCATACTGTGAGTCATCACGCTTGGTTGCCTTGGTGGTGTAGTAAGTCAAGTTAGCACCGACACCAACACCAAACTCGCCAATCTGCTTCTTGTAGTTCACACCCAAGTCAAAACCTGTACGCTTATCCTCATTGTAGTTCATATATGGTACGAATGAAGACTCTGGATAATAGCTAAACAAATAGCTTGGCATCTGATTGCGAGCCTGGATGATACCATTGGTCAGTTTAGAGAGGAAGTAAGATGCATCAAAACTCAAAGACTTATCGAGCACCTCTGCATGCAGATTGACCGAGAATTCCTTGCGATGCAAGTAGTTGAAGTCATCATTTCCACCTCGCTTAGCCTGAACTGCTGGATGGCCAGAACCACCATTCCAGTCCCACCAGCCACCATTCTGATAGGTGCCCAAGTACATGTAGTAATTATCAATACCCAGGTCGGTCTTCATATCGGTGTAGCTTGCGCTGAGTGTCAAGTCATCGAAGAAAGAATTCTCCATGAACTTCTCCTTAGACAAGCGCCAACCCAATGTAGCGGATGGAGACAAGCCCAAACGCTTGGCAGAAGGCAACTTGGCTGACCATGGTGTAGCCAACGCAAAGTCGGCATAGTACTTATGGTCGTAGTTGTAAGAGAGCTGCAAGCCCATGTTGGCATTGCTGGTCTTATGATACTCACCCGACTTAGTCTGCTGATAACCATTAGCCACCAACATAGCACTTACATTGTGCACATCATTGAAGGTGCGGTCGTAATCGAAGTGAGCATTGAAAGCGATAGTCTGATTATCGGCAGAGCCAGAGATGTTCTGCACACCCGACTTTTTATCCACTGTACCATTGTTGTTAAGACCTACGATAACATCCTTGCCATTATAGTTAGCCCATGTTGGCTGGAATGTAGCGTAAGTATTATTAAATGATGTGGTGTAGAGCGTAGCATAGTCGATAGCCACCATGGTGTGGAAGCTCAAGCCCTTGAGTACAGAAGAAAGGTCGAAATTAAGACCTACATCAAACTGGAACTGACGGCTATGATATACATTGGTACCAGAAGCATAGATATCACCAAAGACATTGCTCTGGTCCAAGTTGGTTCCACCCAAGAAATACTTGCCATCAATGAGGTTGCTTGTAGCACCGATCATGGTCAAGGCAGACTTGGCATTCAGATCTATCATATCGACAGGAATCAGCGGAGCCACACGGTTAGGACGGAAGGTACGAGCCAACTCCCAATACTTATAACTATTGTTGGCAGACTTAGAGCTATAATAGGTAGCATTGGCATTGACGTATGCACTGATGGTTTTGCTCAACTCGATATCCACGTTACCTCTCACGTTAAAGCGATCGGTATAGTCATTCTTAGCCTCACCAAAGTTCAAGTTGTCGCCTGCACGGTTATAACTGATATTGGCATAGAAGCGCGCACGCTGGTTACCACCTTCTATCTCTGCAGACACCTCAGAGCGATTGAAAGCCTTCTTGATATAATCAGAAGAATAGAAATCTACGCTAGGGTAGCGATAAGGGTTCTGACCAGAAGCATAATTATAGATGCTCTCTGGGCTGTATGGCAAGTTGTTTGGATTACCTCCATCGTTGAGGAAAGCCTCGTTGTAAAGGCTCATGTACTCGGCAGAACCGAGATACTCAGGATAAGCCTTAGCCACATTCCAACCCGTATTGGCATTCACCTTTACCTTCAAGCCATCGCTTACTCGACCACGCTTGGTGGTAATCATGATTACACCATTGGCAGCACGGCTGCCATAAAGCACAGAAGCCTGTGCACCCTTGAGGAAAGAGATGCTCTCTATCTCGGCAGGGGTTACGTTGCTTGCCTCACGTGGCACACCATCAATGAGGACAAGTGCGTTAGAATATCCCCACATGCCGTTGCCATTGTAACCTGACACATAGCCTTGCATATTGTCAAGGCTATAGGTATTATAGTTTTTCTCTGTCAATTCTCTGACATCGACGGTGCTGACACCACCGAGCACGTCACTCTTCTGAGCCTTCTTAAAGGCTACGTTGACCATTGCGCTGTCAGCAGTCTCCTGTGCAGTTGCTGGCAACTGGGCAAGTAGAGCCGTCACTACTGTCAAGGCAGAGTATATTGTTTTCTTATTACTTTTCATATATGATATGATTATTTCGAAGTTTATGTTTTAGAAAAACACTAAGCTGACGAATTACCATCCTGGATTCTGTCCGAACTCTGGATACAAGTAGACATCGTCTTCCTTGAGTGGCAAGAGATAATGCTTCTCTGTGAAATCACGAGTTACGATGGTCTTCTCACTCCATCCTGTTACCTCAGCGTCACGTGGGTCGTTCTTGGTGAAGTCATAATCGCCTACACGCTTAAACTCCTGTGAAGTCTTGATGTTGTAAGGATATTCGGTAAGGAGCAACCAACGCTGCAAGTCGTTCCAACGGAAGCCCTCGAAAGCCAGCTCAACGGCACGCTCACGACGAACCTCGTCCATAAACTTATGCTGATCAGCAGCAAATTTAGCAGCCACATGACCTGCCTCTACACGATCACGAAGTACATTGATGGCATCTTCTGCTGTCAGATTACATTTGCTGCTCTTATAGGTTGCACCCTGAGCGGCTGCACCAGCCTCAGCATACATCAAGTAGATGTCGGCAAGACGCATATAAGGCAAATCGCACTGCAAAGCACCACCCCAGTTGTACATACCATCATATTTGTTAGCCTGATGAGGAACCAACTTCTGGCAGTAATAACCAGTACGGCAACCATTATCAGAAGAACTGCGCAAATTACTGCCAGAATACATCTGAACATACTTGAACTGATAATCAGGATCCTCCTTGGCAATCGTTGTATTGATGTATTGGAATCCATCAAACACGATGTCGTGATAGAAACGTGGATCACGATTCTTGAACGGATGCTTTGGATCGAAACCAGACTCTGGGTCATCCAATGGAAGACCATTTGCCATACCATAATAATTAACATAGTTGGCGGTAGGCTGATGAATCAAAGCATCATGCTCCACAATACCATTCATCTTGATACCCCAAAGCTTGGTAAAGTTCCAGTTAGAACCATTCGCACCAATATAAGGAGCACGCAGGATGGCCTCGGTAGAACCAGGCTGTTTCCAACCCTGGCCTGTTGTACGGAAGATGTCAGAGAAGTTGGAAGAAGAACCATCGGCAGCCTCATGATCATAAATATTAGAATATTTATACTCAGCCAAAGCATAAGGAGTCTTTCCTGAGTTTACCTCAGAAAGAGCCTCACCCAAAGCATCGGCAGCCTGAGCAGCCAGCTCTACATTATACTTATAGGTATCGCCATTCTTAGAAGCACCTAACTCTGCACCAATGTTATTCAATGGAGAAGCAGCCCAAAGAAGCACCTTGCCCATATAGCCTAAGGCACAAACCTTGGTGATGCGAAGGTCGTTCTTGCCCAATGTTTTCTTACCAGTTGTGGTCTTATCCCAATCGTTTGGCAGAAGATCGGCTGCAGCTCTAAAGTCTTCAGCACATCTCTTAGCACACTCTTGGAAAGAGAGACGAGGCAATGTCAATGTCTGGCTACCATCCAATACGGTATCTACGTATGGCATACCACCAAAGAATTCCATCATCTCCTCATGCCACCAAGCACGGAAGAAGAGCAATTGACCCTTGATGATGTTCTTCTCTTCCTGAGTACAGTCTGTCATCTTGTCCAGATTCGCAAGACCTAGATTACACTTACGAATGCAATACCAAGAATGCTCCAAAGAATGTGCAAACTTGTTGGTAGAAGTTGGGTCTAGAAAGGTACCTGGATCACCACTCTTTGGTCGGAACAAGAAACTCTGGTTATTGGTGTACCAGTTACGATAGTCTCCCAAATCAAAATGGGCTGTTACATGGCTATCACCCAAACCTGTATTCATAATTTCATCTTCACCCCAGTTAAAAGTAGTACACCATCCGTTTGACTCCTTGTTAGGAATACAGTTGTACATTTCCTCTACATAACCCTGGAAATTGGTGAAGTTCTTGAACGCCTGGTCAGCACTCACGGTAGAATCAGGACTCTTGTCCAGATAATCTGTACAAGAAGCGAATCCACCCATGAGACTCAGCGCACAAAAAAGTTTTACTATATTTTGTTTCATTTTATTTATGCTTGTTTAAATATTAAACTTGACACCGAAGTTCACACGCTTCATGGTAGGATAAGCACCATAGGCACCACCATTACTTGAGAAGTTTGACTCACGGTCGTCTGGCAGTCTGGTCCAAAGCCAGAGGTTGTTACCACTTACATAGACCTTGAGATTGTTCAGACCCAGTTTCTTGATCCATCCACCATTCCAAGTGTAAGCTATCTCTACGTTCTTCAGACGGATATATGAACCATCACAGAGATACTGTGTGCCATAGTAAGCCGAATTGCTCATTGGCTTGGAATTATAGCGAGGTGTTAACACATCTGCATTAATGTGATCATCGCTCCACCATGTACCTTGGTTGTAAACGTTAGCCAACATAGGATCAACAAGGCTGATCATCGTTACATCACGAGTTACATTGGTTACACCATAGAACTGTGCGAAACAACTGAAGCCCTTATACTCGAAACCGATAGTGGCATTGTATGTATTCTGTGGACTGCTTGTATAGCCGTAAGGCACAATATCGTTCACATTATCTACCTTACCATCTCCATTGAAGTCTACGATATAGTAGTCACCTGGAAGGCGATTGCCATCATTTGAATCCATCTTTGGTGAGCCATAGAGTTCATCATAGTTCTGGATGAAACCCTTGTCCAGATAAGTATAGGTCTGTCCGATTGAATGACCTGCCTGCTTGCGATAAGAAGGAAGCAATGCTGCATCATCCTTAATCTTGATCTCATTGGTAGCATGGGTCATGTTGAAGTTAGCCCAAAGACGCATCTGGTTGGCAAATACCTTATTGAACTTCACTTCCAACTCATAACCACTGGTAGTCACCTTACCCAAGTTGGCAGCAGGAGCTGTCTGACCAAAATAAGATGGCATAGAGCGAGAATTGCCTAAAACCAAAATGTCGGTACGAGTATCATGGAAGAAATCCACGGCACCAGTAATCAAGCCGCCCAAGAAGCCATAGTCAAGACCGAAGTTTACCTTCTTCACTTTCTCCCAGTGTACATTAGGATTACCTACGGATGACTCACGGTACCAAGTATAGATAGACTCCTTGTCACTATCTGTGTTACCCATAAAGGTCTTGCCACCGTAAGCCCACTGGCTCATATAGAGGAAGCGGTCGCCTACGTTGTCATCACCTATCTCACCGTATGAAGCACGAAGCTTCATCATATCCACAATCTTATGCTCACGAAGATACTTCATGAATGGTTCCTCTGAGATCATCCATCCCAGCGCACCAGAACTGAAGAATGCGAATCGGTTGTCGGAAGAGAACTTCTCAGAACCATTGTAAGCACCATTGTACTCGAAGAAGTAACGAGAGTTCCAATCGTATGTGGTACGGAACACCCAGTCCTCACGATAAGAAGGAATCATAGGTCCCGTAGCATACTCCTGACGTCCGAAAAGACCCATGGCAGAAATACTGTGTTTGCCAAATGTGCGAGCCCAGTTGAGCTGAGCCTGATAGTTGAGGTTGCGCTGAGTAGCCCAGTTGTTAACCTCACCACCTTTGGTGGTCCACTTGTTACCTACCGTATAATCGAACTTATCATAATCCTCGTATGCTTTCTTATAAGATACAGCACCGGTCTCTGGATCAATCCACTTGAGCTGTGGATCATGGTTCATATCATCGATACCACGATTCTTCTCAACAAAGGTATTGTCCCAAGAAATCATACCACGAGCAGAAAGTCCCTTGGTAATGAAGTCAAGTTTCTGCTCCAACACGAAGTCGGTAGTGATACGAGTGGTCGTAGAATTCATCGTACCGCCAAGAGCCACCTGCTGAGCAGAGTTAGTTACATTAGTAGAACCTGGCAAATATCCCCAAGATCCATCGCTGTATCTTGGCAAGAAAGCATCTGGAGAGATATTATAGGCTCCAGACCACTGCTGGCTGACTTGCCAATCGCTATAGCCGTCGCTACTATTTACCCAAGGAGCCTTGCGCACACCATTGGAACCAGCGAGGTTAACCTTGAACACCGTAGACTTGGTGATGCTAAAGTCGAGGTTAGAACGAACGTTCACACGATTGTAGCTATAACCTGTGTTATAATTACGTCCATTACCGAAATCCCTGTAAAGGTCACCCTCTGACACAAAGTCAACACCAGCGAAATACTTCACAAACTTGGTACCACCTGCTACATTGACATTGGCATTGTAAGACATTGTATAGTCCTTGAACAAATACTTCTGCCAATCCACATTAGGATAACGCTCCTGCTGCTCCAAGGTAGCCTGGTTGCGATAGTTCTCGATGAAGTTCATTGGTTTCATCTTGTCAAAACTACCAGGAGAGATGTTCAACTCATGCTCGATGGCTGTATTTCTAGCTCTCAGCGCATCGTATGAATCATATTTATCAGGGAGCTTAGAAGGAATCTTCATCACGGCATTGGCAGTAACACTAATCTGCGCCTTACCTTCGGAACCACGTTTGGTAGTAATCAAGATAACACCATTGGCACCCTTCACACCGTAAACGGCAGTGGCAGATGCATCCTTCAATACAGAGATAGTGGCAACAGACTGCATATCCACGCTCGACATAGGACGCTCGATACCATCCACGAGGACGAGAGGAGAAGAGTTGTTCCAAGAAGAAGTACCACGAATCACAATCTGTGGTTCCTCCTCACCAGGCATACCGCTAGATGCAGTAGTTACGACACCAGGAAGGTTACCAGTCAGGGCAGAACCGATATCGCTGATACCAGCCGCACGCTCCAACACCTTACCCGTGGTCTGGGTAATGGCACCTACGACAGAAGCCTTCTTCTGCTGACCATAACCAACCACTACCACTTCGCCGATGGCGTTGTCGTCTTCGAGGGTAAGTTTGAACTCTCTCTTCGTACCTACCTTTACTTCCTTGGTCTTCATACCCACATATGTAAATACGAGGGTAGAATTCTCTGAAGGAACACTGATACTGAAATTACCATCTAAGTCGGTGACAGCACCGACACCGGGATTTCCCTTTACCTTTACAGTGGCACCTATCAGAGGCTCACCTGTACCGTCAACAAGATTACCCTTGACCTGGATCTTCTGTGCCTGAGCATTCAGGCTGCAGAAAGCTCCCACCAAGCATAAGGCTGCTGTCCGTTTCATTGTTAAGACTTGTTCAATCATGTTCTATTCATTTTTGATTTATGCTTAATTATTTTATGTTCACGTTATTGTCAGTTTCACGGGTGCAAAGATACTTGTTTCAGTTCAGATGCACTTTGTCTCTTGTAACAGATACTTTGCCGTTAATAACATACTTTGTAAGAACGGGCATTTCCGTCCTTTAACAATTGTTTTACTACATAAATGCCTTTTTCAGGTTTATTCACTTTTACACCAGCTATATTATAATAATAGGTGGCGACAACCTCTGCATCGTTCACTTTCTGCTCAATTCCCGTATCCGTCTGTTTCATGTACCATTCCTTGTACCAGTTCATGCAGGCATAGCCGCAGCACTCTTCAAAGAGATTGTGCTTCTTGGCATTCTGGAATCCCGGAATCACCTTGCCGGTCTTCAGATACTCGTCTATGTCGTAATACTCCTGAGGATGGGTAAGGGTCATACCGATGTTGCCGTAATGGTCGTGAACTGCCTTCCATGCCATTCCCCATTTCGAGGTGGATGCCGTTGCCCAACTGCCCAGGTTAGGCTGAGTCCACTGGCCCCACTCGTTGTAGTGACCTTCGCTCGCCTTGTCAGGATCTTCCGGACTCCAGTCTATCTCCGTTACCATGATAGGCTTTGTCTCTACCATCGGCACCTGACTCTTGAAGTTGCGGATAAAGGTATCGTGATTGCAGCTCTTGTCGGTCATGTTGCCATACCAGCCGGAATATACATGCACGGCATACGAGAAGTTGTTCTCGCTATCGGTGATAGGATGCTTGGCGTAGTCCTGATACTGGCTCTGATAGCCCGCACCCGGCACCCAGATGATTCCCTTGAAGCCCTGCGCGCGAATCTCGTCAACCACCGGCTGGAAGTAATCATGCAGTGCTTGATCTGAATTAGAGCCATCACCCAGATGAACCCTCACCGGCTCGTTGGCTAGTTCGATAGAGATGATGCCCGAATTCTGCTGGATATACTCATCGGCAGCAAAGGCCTTCCATATCGCCTTGAGATAGCGGTTGTACTTATCGCCTACACTGACATCGCCAGGACATACACCCGGTGGACGCACGATGACGTAGAGTCCGTGGGCAATGGCATCCTTAATTATTGGGATATAGAGTTTCTGCAGATAGAGGCGGTAGCGCGCCATCTTGAACGCCGAGATATCAGCCTCGTTCTCTGCCTTCTTCGATGGATCGTTGGTCCAGCAAGGATCCATGTGCAGACGGAACACGGTGCAGTAAGCGCCCTGCTCCTTGTCGGTGATGGCTGCAAACTGCTTGGAGAAATATTCCAGGCAAGGCTTGATGTCGGCTTCCGAATAGTCAGCCTTCCACTGTTGCCATCGCCAGCCGTTGAAGTAGCGGTTGGGCGTATCCATCACACCATGCAGCACCACGGTCTTGCCATTGGCATCAACCAGATTCTTGCCTTCTACACGCAGAGCCGGCAAATTTCCGTCAGTCGTCTGGGCTGGATTGGCAGCCGCATTCCCCACCATTGCAAACATCGCAAGAGCCAGGGACATGAAAAATTTCGTTCTGTTCATGTTATCTTATTTTTAGATTTTATCACTTTTCCAAATTGTCAATTAATTGTTAAGCCCGAAAAACAACCTTAGTTACCTTTAAAGAGAATGGCGCGTATCCCTACGCACCATTCCTAGAAAACCAATTAATCATGATCTTTTCAATCATAATATGTTCATTTAAAATTGAACTCAAATGCTATAAACCTATATTAAACTAACTAAAACCATTCTAACTAAAATCATTCAAAAAACTGCTGTTTCGCATATTTCACAATAAACCTAACCTAATGCCAATGCAAAATTGGCTCTGTTTGACGGGGCAAAGGTATGAAAAAATCGGGAAACAGGCTTTATCCTGCGTAACCGATAGTTTATGAGGAGTTTAGTCGTGTAACATATACTTTCCGTCATGTAACATCAACCGATAATGAACGCCAAAAAGCATATTATTTGTTTCCTGTAATCAAAAAAAGAAAGAATTATTGGGATATTCCAACTAAAAATCGTACTTTTGCAAGCAGAAAATAACAGTCTAAATATAAACAAGGAACATGAAAACTATAAGCCAATTAATCATCACGATGATGATTTGCCTCTTCTCCATCCAGGCATGGGCACAGAGCGGCAAACTCTTTAACACAGACAATCAGCTCTCGAGTAACTTCGCCACGCAGGTGTTCCAGGACAAGAGCGGATTCATCTGGATAGCCACCCGCAACGGTTTGAACACCTACGATGGTTACCACATCACCGTAATAAAGAAGGATATGTCAAATTTTTTAGGTCTCAACAGCAACTACATCAATAGCATTGCTCAAGACGAGAAGGAACATATCCTGCTAGGTACCAACAACTCTCTATTGGAATTTACGGGAAGCGAATTCCTAAAAATCCCTATGCTCGATTCCAAAGGCGGAGAACTCGCCACCTACGTAAAGCAGGTATATCCCCTGAAGAATAAAGACGTAGCCGTGGCTACATCCGGTTATGGCATCATGCTCAAAAAGCAGGATGAACAAAAATGCCATGCCATGAAGGGAGAGGTGGAAAAACTGAAATATATCCTCAAACTCCTGGAAGACAAACGGGGCAGACTCTGGATCATCACCGAAGACGGAAAACTCTACCGCAAGGAAACTAACGGCAGAGTCACCTCCCACTTTGCCGGTACCGAAGGCGTGGGCGCACAGGATATCCTGCAGGATGCCCTGGGCAACATCTATCTCGCCAGCAAGAACCAGGGCGTATATCTGCTCAGGGTAGGAAGCAACGCCTTTACCCGAATCAGCAACATCGGAAACCTACCCATCGAGAACATCTATATCAGCCGCAACAACAAACTCTATATCGGCTGCGACGGACTGGGCATCTATGTATATGACCCTCAGACCGGATTCCTGCAGGATAACCCGCTCTTCAGCCGACTGGTGAACCTGGCAAAAAGCAAGATAACCAGCATCATAGAAGACAACCAGGGCAACATCTGGGTGAGCATGCTGCAGAAAGGCGTGTTCATGCAGCGCAACATACAGAACGACTTCAACTACATGGGCTTCCGCCTGGGCAACCGCAACGTGATTGGCGAAAACTGCGTTACCAGCCTCAGCATCAACCAGGGCAACCAGGTGTGGGTGGGTACCGACAAGGATGGCCTATACCTATTTAATATAGCAACCCGCAGCGTAGAGGGACATTTCCTGAACCAGAACACCGTGCTCACCCTCTGTAAGGACCAACAGGGCAGAACTTGGGTGGGAACCTATACCGACGGTCTGGGCTATATGGATGCAGCCGGAAGCTTCCACCCCGTTGATTTGGGCATCAGCAAGTCGGTGGGCATCTTCGATATCAAGCAAGACCCACAGGGCAACATCTGGATAGCCACCATGGGCGAAGGTCTCTTCTGCCTGCAGAAAGACGGAAGCCGAAGGAACTACAAGGCTAAATATGGTGCAGATAACAACATCAAGGTCAACAGCCTGCCCAACGATTACCTCATCAAGATGGCCTTATCAAAGGATGGCAACCACGTGTATATAGCCACCTCTGTGGGACTGGCGTGCCTCGACCGCAAGCGAAACAGCTGGGTTTCCACCTTCAAGGGCATCAACTGCCTGAACAAGAACAGTTTTTCGCACTGCGTGTTTGTAGATAGCAAAGACCACGTATGGTATGGCACCGAGGATGGAGCCTTCTGCTTCGACTTCAGGAAAGGCATCAAGCCAAAACTGTATACCACAGCCAACGGACTCACCGACAACTGCGTGGCAAGCATTACCGAGGACTACCAGGGCAATATATGGTTAGGAACCATCAAGGGACTCAACAAACTGGCTCTCAAGAGCGGAACAATCACCAAGTTCTATGCCGAAAGCGGACTGCAGAGCAACGAGTTCAGCGACGCTTCCGTATGCACCACACAGGATGGAAAAACCATCCTGATGGGCGGTTCGGGCGGACTCAACTGGTTCCAGGCAGACCAAGTAAGACAGCACCCATGGCAGGCAAAGGTAGTTATCTCGGGTTTCATCTTGAACAACAAGATGGTGACTCCGGGCATGAAGTCGGGCAGCTATACCATCACGGACAACTGGTCAACCTTGTCCCGTGATTTCCAGCTTTCTCACGAAGACAACACCTTTACCCTGCAGCTCTCTACCCTCACCTATAATGATGTGGAGCAGATAAGCTATGTGTACAGCATCAACGGCGATGCCTGGCGCACCGTGCCAGCAGGACAGAACGAACTTGCCTTCTCTCACATGGCTCCAGGCAGATACAAATACCGCATCAAGGCCATCTGCAACGGCTACGAAACACCGGTGAAGGAGTTCACCATCACCATTCACCCAGCCTGGTATGCCAGCATCTGGGCAAAGCTCTTCTATCTGCTGCTTCTCATAGCAGCCATCATGCTCTACCTGCGCCACCGCAAGCACCAGATGGAAGACCAGCTCATCCTGCAGCAGCACATCCACGCCGAAGAGATGGGCGAGGCGAAGATCAAGTTCTTCATGAACATCAGTCATGAAATCCGTACGCCGCTCACGCTCATCATCACGCCGCTGCTCTCGCTCATCAAGGAAGACAAGGAGCCTCACCGTCAGGGCATCTACGAGATTATCCGAAAGAACTCGGAACGTATCCTCCACCTCATCAACCAGATGATGGACCTGAGAAAGATAGACAAGGGACAGATGATGATGCGCATGTGCCAGACCGATATGGTGGCGTTCATCAACGAGGAATACGAACTCTTCAAGCAGCAGGCTCTGGCCAAGAACATCGACTTCGAATATCAGCACGACAGCGAAGAACTGCCCGTATGGATAGACCGAAACAACTTTGACAAGGTGATTATCAACATCCTTTCGAACGCCTTCAAGTTCACCCCTACGGCAGGCCACATCCTCCTCTCGCTCACCCACACCGACCACCATGCCTACATCAGCATCAAGGATAGCGGCATCGGCATCCCGAAGGATAAGCTGGAAACCATCTTCCAGCGCTTCTACCAGAGTCCTTCCGACCCTAACGACCGCAACATAGGCACAGGCATCGGTCTCGACCTCACCCGCTCGCTCGTGGAACTGCACTACGGCTCCATCTCTGCCCGCAACAACGAGGGCGAGAAGGGAAGCAAGTTTGAGCACGGCAGCGAGTTCATCATCCGCATTCCGCTGGGCAAGGACCATCTGAAACCCGAAGAACTCATCGCCGAAGAAGAGGTGAAGGAAAAACAGAACCTGGAACTTGCCGAGGTGAAACAGCTGGAACAGGAGGTGAAGGAGACGGAAAATGCCGAAAAATCCGAAAGCGCAGCCGTAACAACGGATATGCAGGGCAAGCTGCCTGCCTCAGCAAGGGGAAACAAGGCTGAAATCGTGATTGTGGAAGACGAGGAGGATATCCAGGACTATCTGAAGGCACAGCTCGCCAGCGACTTCAAGATACGCACCTATCCTAACGGCAAGGTGGCACTGAACGAGATTCTGAAGAACAAGCCAGACCTCATCATCAGCGACGTGATGATGCCTGAGATGGATGGTACCACCCTCTGCACCAAGCTGAAGGCGAATATCAATACCAACGATGTGCCTATCATCCTGCTCACCGCCAAGAGCCGAGAAGAAGACCAGCTGGAAGGTTTGCAGACCGGAGCAGATGCCTACATTCTGAAACCATTCAACATGGACATCCTGCGCCGCACCATCATCAACCTGCTCACCATGCGCCGCACGCTGAAAAATAAGTTTACGGGCAAAGAGAGTCAGGAGGAGAAGGTGGAACAAAGGAAGATTCAGACTCCAGATGATGCACTGATGCAGCGCGTGATGGAGGTGATTAACGAGAACATCGGCGATTCCGACCTGAGTGTAGACATGATAGCCCAGAAGGTGGGCATCAGCCGAGTGCACCTGCACCGCAAGATGAAGGAGCTGACCAACCAGACTCCTCACAGCTTCATCCGCAACATCCGACTGCAGCAGGCAGCCAAGTTGCTGAAGGATGGCAAGCAGAGCATCACCGACGTGATGTACATCTGCGGTTTCTCCAATTCGGCAAGCTTCAGCACCATGTTCAAGAATCTCTACGGCTGTTCTCCTAGAGAATACATGCAGAATGCCATAAAGGAGTAGAAACATTTCTAAAAAGGATAGATAAAAATTATATGTAACAATACAGACTGGCTAAGAAACATAGCGAAAAGTTTTGGTTACATTTCAAAAAGAAAGATTATAAAGAAAGCAGTAACTTTGCAGCGGAAAATCCAAAGGCTTATCACCCTCTTGGTTTTCCGCTGCTTTGTTTTTATCAAAAGAACAGAAAATCAGCAGCTTTTGAAATATAATCTTTGAAATATATAATCTTTAAAAATTAACGGACATAATGAAGAAATTAGCAATCTTATCGCTTTCGATGATGCTTGCTGCCGGAGCTCAGGCGCAGAACGCTCAGTTCGACTACTTCAAGTATGCAGGCAACGATGCACGATTCAACGTGCCTATCGACAAGACTCATCAGTATTACAACCCTGTGCTGGCAGGTTTCTATCCTGACCCATCGCTCTGCCGCGTGGGCGACACCTATTATCTGGTGAACTCATCCTTCACCTTCTTCCCAGGTGTGCCTCTCTCTACCAGCAAGGATCTGGTAAACTGGACTCCTGCCGGTCATGTGCTCACCCGCCAATCACAGGTGCCCCTGAAGGGACAGCATGTATCAGGCGGTATCTTCGCACCAGCCATCAGCTACAACAAGAAGAACAAGACCTTCTATATGATCACCACCAACGTGGGAGCCGGCAACTTCTTCGTCAAGTCCAAGGACCCATCCAAGGGCTGGAGCGAGCCTA
>OBAC01000003.1_pt1 | contig 48504 bp, 41 predicted proteins | sample 1475741 | NCBI WGS metagenome assembly OBAC01 (sample SAMEA3360705, study PRJEB22359) | human gut metagenome | biome: ENVO:urban biome; feature: ENVO:human-associated habitat; material: ENVO:feces | place: Bangladesh | collected 2011 | reverse complement strand
ATCTGGTACGGATGTAAAACCAGTCAGCCTCTCTTTACAGGGTATCAGACAAGGCGTTTATCTGTTGCGGGTAGAAACCGGTATGCAAAGCAAGACATATAAACTGCTGCTTTAAACGGATGTTCCTGTTTCGGAAACAGAACAGGTTATCCGATGTAAGTATAAAAAGAAAGCTCAGGGCTATCTGCCCTGAGCTTTTTTCATTATCATGATTTCTGTATCATTTACTTCTGGCATTCCTTGCAAGGAGTCCAAGGCTTCAACTGCTTGAAGAAGTCGTTGCCCTTGTCATCTACGAGGATGAATGCTGGGAAGTCCTCTACGGTAATCTTCCAGATTGCCTCCATACCAAGCTCAGGGTACTCTACGCACTCGATGCTCTTGATAGAACTCTGAGAGAGAACGGCTGCTACACCACCGATAGTACCGAGGTAGAAACCACCATGCTTCTTGCAAGCCTCTGTAACAACATCGCCACGGTTACCCTTGGCAATCATTACCAAGCTAGCGCCGTGATCCTGGAACTCATCTACGTATGGGTCCATACGGTTGGCTGTGGTAGGTCCCATAGAGCCACATGGATAACCCTCTGGAGTCTTGGCTGGACCAGCATAGAGGATAGGGTGGTTCTTGAAGTACTCTGGCATCTCCTCACCAGCATCCAAGCGAGCCTTGAGCTTGGCATGAGCGATGTCACGAGCCACGATGATGGTACCCTTCAAATTAACACGGGTGCTTACTGGATACTTGCTCAACTCGGCACGTACTGCGTCGATACCCTTGTCGAGGTCGATCTCGATACCCTTGGTACCCTCACCTGGGTTGCGGAGCTCCTCAGGAATCAACTCTGTTGGATTCTCGTCCATCTTCTCCAACCAGATACCGTCCTTGTTGATCTTAGCCTTGATATTGCGGTCGGCAGAGCAGCTTACACCCATACCGATAGGGCAGCTTGCGCCGTGACGAGGCAAACGGATGACACGGATATCGTGAGCCAGATACTTACCGCCAAACTGTGCACCCAGACCAATCTTGTGAGCCTCTTCAAGGAGCTTGTTCTCCAAGTCGATGTCACGGAAAGCACGACCGGTCTCATCACCTGTAGTAGGCAACTCGTCGTAGTACTTGATAGAAGCCAACTTCACGGTAAGGAGGTTCTTCTCAGCAGAAGTACCACCGATGACGAAGGCGATGTGGTAAGGAGGACATGCAGCTGTACCCAGACTCTTCATCTTCTCTACGAGGAATGGGAGCAGTGTACCCTCGTTCTGGATAGTAGCCTTGGTCATAGGGTAGAAGTAGGTCTTGTTGGCAGAGCCACCACCCTTAGCTACCATCACGAAGCGGTACTCGTCACCCTCTGTAGCCTCGATATCAATCTGGGCAGGCAGGTTGCAACGGGTGTTCACCTCATCATACATGTTAAGAGGAGCGTTCTGAGAGTAACGCAGGTTGTCCTGTGTAAAGGTGTTATATACACCCAGGCTCAAAGCCTCTTCGTCCTCGAAATCGGTCCATACTCGCTGACCCTTCTCACCGTGGATGATAGCAGTACCTGTATCCTGGCAGAATGGGAGGATGCCCTTAACGGCAGTCTCTGCATTGCGGAGGAACTGGAGAGCTACGTACTTGTCGTTCTCTGAAGCCTCTGGGTCGCTGAGGATCTTAGCCACCTGGAGGTTGTGCTCACGACGGAGCTTGAACTCTACGTCGTGGAAACCCTGCTGAGCCAGCAAGGTAAGAGCTTCCTTAGAAACCTTGAGGATAGTCTTACCCTCGAACTCTGCTGTGCTTACGCCTTCCTTAGAGATAAGGCGATACTCAGTCTTGTCCTCTCCAATCTGGAACATTGGAGCATACTTAAAATCTGGAGTTTTTGCCATAATGTTTTTTGTTCTTTAAAAACTGTTGAAATATTCAATATATTCTTTTTCCTATTTAATATCCGAAGATTTCTTCCTGAGAGAGACGCTTGATTGGCGCAATCTTCTCCAGGCTCTTCATATCGAGATTCTTCTCGTCACCAAGAATGATGATGCGATGAGGCTTGCCCACGATGTTCTGCTTCTCGAAGTTGGTCACATCCTGCAGGGTGAGCGATGGAATCTGCTCGTAGTAGAGCTTGGTGGCATCATAGTCGATACCCATCAGCTTGGCGTTGAGGTAGGCATTGATAACGCCATCCTTCGTTACGCGGCGGCTCTGGATTGACTTCATCAGACTCTGCTTGGCGAGGTTGAATGATGCCTCGTTCTGTGGCAGGTTGTTGGTGATTTCATCAAACACGTGGATGCAGTCCATCATCTTGTCAGTCTGCGAGATGATGTGCTTCACGAAGTAATCCTTCTCGTCCTTGCGGGTTGGAGTAAGGTATGAAGCCCATGCATTGTAAGCCAGACCACGGGTTTCGCGGAGTTCCTGGAAGACGATGGCATTCATGCCGCCACCGAAGTACTCGTTGAAGAGAGAAACCAGTGCCCCGTCGTTCACGCTGCTCTTCTTGCCCTCGTTCTGGTAATAGCGCAGATAGATGTTCTTTGCCTCGTATGGAGCAATGTAAATCTCGTTCTGCTTGATTTCTTCCATCTTATACTCCTTGCCTTCTGGCACGGCGGCGAGCTTCTTGGCTGTCTTGTGCTCCTTGGCAAGCATGGCGTTCAACTGCTTCTCGCTGTATGGACCGTAGTAGGTTACGGTGTGCTCCATGTTGTTCAGTCCGCCCAGCAGGTTCACGAGTTCCTGTGGATCCATCTTGCGCAGGTCGACTGTCTTGATGGCATTGCGGGTTGGGTTGTAGGCACCGTATGTGCTGTATGCCCAGAGATAGCTGAAGTTCGACTTCTGGTTAGCCTTGGCATCGGTCTGCATCTTCTCGATGAGGTCGATAAACTGGTTCCAGGAGTTCTTGTCTGCCTTGGCATGGTGCAGGATCTCCTCCATCAGGTTGAGGGCAGCAGGAAGATTCTCGTTCAGGCCGTTCAGACTGATCTGCAGGGTCTTGGCACTCTGCACGATGCTGTAGTTGCAAGCCAGCTTGTAGAATGCCTGCTTGATGGCTGATACACTCTTCTTGTCGGTGCCGATATAGTTGAGATACTGCGCTGCATAGCTGTAGCGGATGTCGTCTTCATCACCAAACTCATAGCGGAAGGTGAGGTTGAAGAGGTCGTCCTGGGTGTTCTGCTTGTAGATGAGCGGCAGCTTCTTGCTGGTCTTGGTAACCGTGAGGTCTTTCTTGAAGTCGAGGAATTGAGGCTGGATGTCTGGCACCTGGGCATTCTTGATTTCCTTCACGAAGTCACTCTCATACTCGCGGTTGGCTGGGATAGGAGTGATGGCTGGCTTCTCTATCTTCTTCAGGGTAGTATCTTCGCCCATTCTCTTATAAACGCAGACGAAATTGTCGTCGCGCAGATACTTGTTGGCAAAGTCAACGATGTCCTGCTTGGTCAGCTTGCTCTGTCGGTCGAGCTTGCTGGCTACATCTTCCCATTTCTGGTCGTTGATGAAGGCATCCACCATGATGTTGGTACGCTCCTCGTTGTCGTCCAGACTCTTGTAGTAGTTCAGCTTCTTGTTGGCGATAACCGAAGGCAGCAGGTCGTTGTCGAACTCGCCACGGCGCAGCTTCGCCATCTCGTCCAGGAGCAGGGCACGAGCCTCTTCCAGCTTCTGGTCCTTGTTAGGAGTACCGGCTACGATGAAGGCTGAGTAATCGTGCAGACCATAGATAAAGGCACTGGCTGCAGCTATCTTCATCTGCTGCTCCAAATCTACCTCCATCAATCCTGCCTTTCCGTTGGTCAGCATTTCGCTGATTACGTCGAGCACATCGTTTTCCTTGTCGTTGGCTCCCTTGAACTTCCAGGCAAGCATCACGTTTTCTGCATCCTTGCCCACCACGGCTGTATCCTTCACGGCTGTGAGGTCTGGCTGTGCGCTGAACTCAGGACGTGAGAGGTTGTCGCTCTTCTTCCATGAACCGAAGTACTTGTCAATGATGGCGATGGTTTGGTCTGGGTCGAAATCGCCCGACATGCAGATAGCCACATTGTTTGGCACATAGTAGCGGTGGAAATAGTTCTGGATATTGATGATGCTAGGATTCTTCAGATGCTCCTGCTCGCCGATGGTGGTCTGGGTGCCGTAAGGGTGGGTAGGGGTAAGAAGCTTCCAGAGGGCAGCAAACTCCTTGGTGTTGTCGCTTGCCATCGAGATGTTCTTCTCCTCATACACAGCCTCCAGCTCGGTGTGGAAACCGCGGATTACCATGTTCTGGAATCGGTCGCTCTGCACCTTGGCCCAGTTCTCAATCTCATTGTTCGGGATATTCTCCACATAGCAGGTCACGTCGTTGGAAGTATAGGCATTGGTGCCCTGGCTTCCGATGCTCGCCATCAGCTTGTCATACTCGTTAGGGATGTTGTATTTGGCAGCCAGCTGCGAGATGGAGTCAATCTCGTGGTAAGCCTGCTTGCGCTGAGCCGGGTCGGTGAGCTTGCGGTAGCTCTCATATCTGCGGGTAATCTCGTCGAGATATGGCTTCTCCTTGGCATGGTCGGTGGTGCCGAATTTCTGGGTACCCTTGAACATCAGGTGCTCCAGATAGTGGGCAAGACCCGTGGTTTCGGCAGGATCGTTTCTAGAACCGGTCTTCACTGCAATGTTAGCCTGCAAGCGAGGCTTCTCCTTGTTCACCGACATATACACCTTCAATCCGTTGTCGAGGGTATAGATGCGGGTTTTCATGGCATCACCCGCTACGGTGGTGTAATGATAGTCCTTGGCTGTGGCGTTGAGGCTTCCCATCAGGATAGCCGCCATCAATACATGTTTTAAAGTCATTTTTAATGATGAACTGTAAACTATAAATTATTAATTATCAATTATCAATTAATTCTCGTAATCCACTTCCTGGTTGAGGCTGTTCACGAAGTTTCTGAACACCTCTTCTTCCACATCGCCCATGGCGTATTCCTTCTCGGCATCCTTCTTGATTTCTGCAATCCAGGAACGGCGTGCCTTGATGTAGTCTTCGTGGATGCGGTTGGCATCTTCCAGTGTGATTTCGCTGATGCCGTAATAGTCGCACACCATCTTGTAGGTCCATGCCCATTGATACTGGCGATAGTTGGCATCGATTTCCTCAAATCGCTCGATGAGCTGCTGGATGCTGTCGATGGTGCCATCCTGCAGGTCGTTGACGATGCGCTCTTCCTCGCTCACTGGCAGCAGGAGTCCTGAAAGGTCGTCCCAGTCGCCGATGCCGGTCTGGGTGGCTGGAGGGGTGATGGAAGGGTCGCGCTTGAGTACTCTCTTCAATACGGCACCCATGTAGATGCGCAGGGCGATGTCGTAGTACTTGATGCCCTTGTGCAGCGATGAGGCTGGGATGATGTACTCATGATAGAGATACTGCGATACGTTGTCGCCCGTCACCTCGCGCAGACTTTCCAGAATCTTCTTTCCCTTCAGAATCTCACCCACGGAGAAAGGAGAGAGCCAGTCGAAGTTCACGATGCTCTTGCGGTTTTCCTGTGCACGGAGGTCGCGCTTAGGCCATTTCTTGATGTCACGGTACAGACCCACGGTGGTGATGTTTCTGCCTGGAATGAGGAACATCTTGTCGCCATCGGCTATCAGATAGGCAAATGGCAGGTTGCGGGTGTTAGGGTGGTGCATCAGCTTGCCGAAGCATACCGAGAACGAACCCAGGGTGGCTGGCATCAAGAGATAGGCTCCACTGGCTGTCTTAGAACCGCGCTCCAGAATGCCCCAGTGCATAGGACCCATCTTGTAGGCATGGTTGCTGAAGTTGGTGGCTGAACCAGCATTATAGAATGAGAACATGCCGCCGATGAGCAGACTGCTCTTATGATGCGATGCGGTGAATGGACCACAGAAGGCGGCACATGCCTCGCCGTTGCTCATGTAGCTGTTGGCGAAGAAGATAGAGGTGGATGCCGTAAAACCATTGCTCAGCTGGCAAGCCTCGCCCACGTAGCAATCCTGTATCTTCACGCTGTTGATAACCGAAGCGCCCTCGGCGATGATTGAGTTCTCGGCAATGACGCCGGTGCCTACATATACGTTGCCATGGGCAGAACCGAGCAGCGTACAGTCGCTGAGACGTGCTGCACCGTTCACTTCGCAGAAGTCGTTGATGATGCAGTTGGTTATCTCCTTGGTATTGACAATCTTCACGTTGTTGCCTATCTGACCTCTTTCCGGCATCTTGTTGTCGATATCGGTCTTGATGAGCTGGCGAATCTTCTCCTTCAGATCCTTGTCGGAGAAATGCTTCACCATGAAGGCAGCAAGCTGACTGTTCAGGTCGCTGAACAGAATCACGTTGCCTTCGCCCACCTCGTTGAGCACGCTCACCAGGTTTCCCTCGCCATAGGTGGCACCCTCGGTGGTCTCCAGGGTCGAGATGTTCGAGATGTAGCAGTCGTCGCCGATGGTATAGTTGTTGATGAAATTGCCCACGTTTTCGATGAGGCAATCATCTCCGATGGTCACGTTGCGAAGGGTGGCATTGTTGATGCCAGCATGCTTCACGAATCCTTGGCTCACCTCCACATTCTTGTTGAAGGCACCGATATTTACCTCGCCATAGAGCATCACTCGGTGCATGAAGTTTGGTTTGAAATCTTCTGCAACATTAACGGATGTCCAGTCTTCTGCCCAACAGTCGTTGCTCTTGAGCACCTCGATTTCCTCGGAGGTCAGAGGTCTGTAGTCATTCATTGTTGATACGTTTTTGGGTGAATGTTTATTCGTAATCCTGGTACAGGAAGTCGTTGTATGGGTACTTCTGTACGTGGAGCTCTCTTACTTTCTTGTATAGCACTTCGCGGAACTCGTCGATGTTCTCCTTGTTCTTTGCCGAGATGAAGAGACAGTCGTCGTTGAGTTTCGCCATCCATGTCTTCTTCAGGTCTTCCAGCGGGATGTTTTCCTTTTCCATCGGGGTCAGGTCGTCCTCTTCCTTCTCCACCCACGAGTAGTTGTCTATCTTGTTGAAGATAATCATCGATGGCTTGTCGGCGCATTCCAGTTCCTCCAGGGTCTTCTCTACCACCTGAATCTGTTCCTCGAAATCGGGGTGCGAGATGTCAACCACGTGCAGCAGCAGGTCTGCCTCTCGGGTCTCATCCAGTGTACTCTTGAAGGAATCCACCAGGTCGGTAGGCAATTTGCGGATGAATCCCACGGTGTCGGCAAGGAGGAATGGCAGGTTGTCTACCACCACCTTTCTCACGGTGGTATCAAGTGTGGCAAAGAGCTTGTTCTCTGCAAACACCTCGCTCTTGCTGAGCAGGTTCATGATGGTGGATTTTCCCACGTTGGTATATCCCACCAGCGCCACACGGATCATTCTTCCGCGGTTCTTTCGCTGGGTAGTCTTCTGCTTGTCGATTTCGGCGAGTCGTTCCTTGAGCAGACTCATTCTGCCGAGGATGATACGGCGGTCCATCTCAAGCTGGGTCTCACCTGGTCCACGCAAACCCACGGAACCCTTTCCGCCACCCGAGCCGGAACCACCACCCTGACGTTCCAGGTGGGTCCAGAGTCGCTGCAGGCGTGGAAGCATGTAGCGATACTGTGCCAGCTCTACCTGGGTCTTGGCAGCTGCGGTCTGGGCACGCATGGCGAAAATATCGAGAATCAGGGAAGTACGGTCGAGAATCTTCACCTGCAGTTCCTGCTCGATGTTTCTGATCTGCTTTGCCGAAAGTTCATCGTCAAAGATGACCATACCGATTTCTCTGTCTTCCTCTTCTTCTTCCTTGATATATTGTCTGATTTCCTCCAGCTTACCCTTTCCCACGTAGGTGGTCTGGTTAGGAGCCACCACCTTCTGCGTGAATCGCTTCACGGTGACGGCACCTGCGGTATCGGCAAGAAACTCCAACTCGTCGAGATATTCCTTGGTCTTGGCCTCGTCCTGTGTCTTGGTGATAAGACCCACGAGCACAGCGGTTTCCGCCTTGACCTCTGATATAACAAATTCTTTCATTCTTTCAATTCAATATTTACTAAGATGCAAAGGTAATAAAAAAACTCTATCCTATATATAAATAAGGTGTAAAATTATGTTTTTTTTATGTTTTCTGGGTCACCAATGCCTGTTTCAAGTGTAGATAATGCAGGTAAAGAGGGCTTGAATTTTCTGTTTTGGAGCGTCAAAACTTGCAAACGTTTACGTTATTTTTTGAATGAAAAGTATTATTTTATTTGATTTATATCAATATTTGTCGTACTTTTGCAAGCGGAATTAGAAAACTGATTTTCAAAACGCAAATCATAACTACATAAAAAACACAAACTGCTGAAACATTCAAAAACTTCAAAAGCCTCGACGGGAGTCGGGGCTTTTAAATTGATGGACTTTTTTTCTGGACTCATTTCCCCTGATTTTGTACCTTTTTGCGCTAATTTTCCGGACTTTGCTTATATTTTAACGAATAATACCACTTTTATTCCGCAAAAAACATTAATTTTGCAGTGTAGAATGAACAACCTATATAATAAACAAATAAAATGAAGCAAAAAAGTTTTTTGAGTGGTATTTTGTTGCTCTGTGCTGTCTGCGCCCAGGCAAACAACTATACCGTGACTTCTCCTGATGGCAAACTCGCCGTGAATGTGGAGTGTAAGGAAGGCAAGGCTTTCTATACAGTGGATTACAATGGAAAGCAGATGCTCGGCGCTTCGGCTCTGGGATTGGTAGCCAACTATGGCGACTTCTCGCAGAACCTGAAGATGGGTGCCCTCAAGAGTGAGAAGAAGCATCTGGCTTACAAGATGACCCGTATCAAGAAAGAGAAAATCGAGAAAGATGCCTATGAGGCTACTATCGGATTCATCAATAGCAAAAAGGATTCCATGACTCTCCGTCTCCATGTTTCCAACAACGACATCGCCTACAAGTATGAGATGATTCGTCCTAAGAAGGACAATCCTAAGTCGGTGATTATCTATAATGAGGTGAGCGGTTTCAACTTCCCTGAGAAGACCACCACTTTCCTCTGTCCTCAGATTACTCCGATGACGGGTTGGGAGCGCACCAAGCCTTCTTATGAGGAGGAATATACTCCGGATGCTCCGATGAACGTGAAGTCGCAGTTTGGTGTGGGCTATACCTTCCCTTGCCTCTTCAAGGTGGGCAACGACGGTTGGGTACTGGTCAGCGAAACCGGTGTTTCAAGCGCTTATCCAGGCTGCCGTCTTTCTGATTACGAGCCAGGCAAGGGCTATACTGTGGCCTTCCCTCAGAAGGGCGAGAACAATGGCTTCGGTTCTGAATTTGCCGGCATCCCATTGCCGGGAGAAACTCCTTGGCGCACCATTACCGTGGGTTCTTCGCTGGCTCCTATCGTAGAGACCACCATTCCTTACGATGTGGTTGAACCATTGTACGAGGCAAGTCAGACTTACAAGCCATCCCGCTATACCTGGAGCTGGCTCATCTGGCAGGACAATTCCATTAACTATGACGACCAGGTGAAGATGGTGGATATTGCTGCTGCCCAGGGTTACGAAGCCATCTTGGTGGATAACTGGTGGGACAAGCAGATTGGCAGAAAGCGCATCGAAGAATTGAGCAAGTATGCCAAGAGCAAGAAGGTAAGCCTGATGCTCTGGTACAATTCCAACGGTTTCGAGAATGATGCTCCTCAGACTCCTCGCCAGATTATGAACAATTCCATCGCCCGCAAGAAGGAGATGGCTTGGATGAAGAAGATTGGCGTGGTAGGCATCAAGGTGGATTTCTTCGGTGGCGACAAGCAGGAGACGATGAAGCTTTACGAGGATATTTTGAGCGATGCCAACGATTATGGCTTGGAGGTGATCTTCCATGGTTGCACCATGCCACGTGGCTGGGAGCGTATGTATCCTAACTATGTATCGAGCGAGGCTGCCCTGGCTTCTGAGAACGTATTTTTCACGGATTATCATGCCAAGAAGGAGGCTTTCGAGATGACGATGCATCCGTTCTCAAGAAATGCCGTAGCTAGTTTCGACTGGGGTGGCGTGATGATGAACAAGTATTTATCTAAGGATAACAAGAGCCGCCACCAGCGTTATACCAGCGATGTGTTCGAGATGGCTACTGCCATCACCAACCAGAGCAGCGTAAACTGCATCTGTCTCTATCCTAACAATTTGCAGGATGTACCACAGTGGGAGTTGGATTGGCTCAAGAATGTACCAACTGCATGGGAGGATACCAAGTTTATTGCCGGTTATCCTACCAAGTATGCGGTGGTGGCTCGCAAGTCGAGCGTAGAGAATGGTTCTGGTGCAGCACTTACAGCCGGCAGATGGTTCGTGGGCGGTTTGAATGCTACAGACAAGCCTCTGGCTCTAACCTTGGATTTGCCGATGTTTGCGGGTAAGACCGTTACTTATATCACTGACCAGCCAAAGAAGAAGGGCGAGAAGTTCTTCACTTCTGTCAAGATAACTCTGAAGGTTGGAAAGAATGGTAAGGCAAAGGTGATAATTCAGCCTAATGGCGGTATCATCATCGAATAATCTTCATGTTTTATAGGCATAAGATTCGTGTTCGTGAAAATTTTATAGGCATCGATTGCTTACGTGAAAAAGTTTTTTTTCTCGAAAAAAGTATCAAAGTCTCATTTTTGCTTGAAAAATGGGGTTTAAATACTTGGTATATAAGATAATAACGAAAATGAGACTTCTCGGATTTTGAGCCAAGAAGTCTCATTGAAGTCTCATTGGCTTTTTTAACCCTATTTCTTCTCTATAATGATGGAAAATTGGGAAAAAGTGCCGATAGTGGTGCCAATATAATCAGGATAAGTCACGGTGATGTGTCTACTTTTTTAGTTCATCAGTTGGTCTCTCTATGCCCTCCGGTTGGTCTGCTTGTGCCCGTTACACGGGCATCCGCAGCCCACCACGTGGGCATCGGCAGACCGTGTGCTGGGCAGCTATTGCCCATAGTGTGGGCAACGAGTGCCCAAATATAGGACTTGTTTTTGGGCAATATTCTTTAGGGTCTTTGCGATGTTTAAACTGTTTTTTTCGCGTGCATCGTGCAGTCTTTAATGATACTTCTATAGCATTTCATGATACTTCCATGATACTTCTTCCTGCTTTTTCCGAGAAGTCTCATTGATTGTAAATATCGATGTATCAGTAATATAATATGGATTTTCCAGCGAAAAATGAGACTATGATACTTTTTTGTAGAAAAAACTTTTATGTGCGCGTAATCGGAAAGATGCTATTTCTTTGTTTGTATCCTAACCAGGAGGTGAAGATTGGTATGGAGAAGCTTCGAATTGAGAGTGTGATGTGAACCCTAGGCTCCAAGACTTTTGTATATACAGCGTGTTATAAAGGTAAATGAAATGAATATCAAGGTTTTAGATATAGGTTTTTAGTATTGAAAAACTAGTTTTTTGAGACCATGCCTTCACATCACAACCTTGCCTTCACACAAACGTGGCAACTTTTTTTAGATTTTTTTTTGCGAATCTTCGCGAATCTTCGCGAAAGTTCAGAGTGAGCCGAAAAAATGCCGTAACTTTGCAGCGCAATTCTGGAGGACAAAAACTGGGTGAAAACTTGGTGCTTTCGGATTTTCTTTGTAATTTAGCGGCGTAAAACGTAAAGTAGATAAAATTATGGCAGAAATAGTGAATAAATATCCTGTAGGCATACAGACTTTCGAAATGATTCGAGAGGAAGGTTACCTCTACGTGGATAAGACGAAATACATCGTGGATTTCAGAAAGAAAGGCATGAGGAATATCTTTCTGAGTCGCCCTCGGCGATTCGGAAAGTCGCTTTTTGCCTCTACTTTGCAAGCTTATTTCGAGGGCAGAAAGGAACTCTTCGAAGGACTTGCCATCGCTGATTTCGAGAAGGATTGGGTGAAGTACCCAGTGCTTCATTTCGATATGAGCGGTGCTAAGCATGCTGACGGTGAGGGCTTAAAGCATTATCTCGACTTGCAGCTGAAGCCATTTGAGGAAATCTATGGCAGTGTTTTTCTTTATCACGGGCATTACCAAGTTCTCGCAGTTCTTTATCTTCAGCGAGTTGAACAACCTCGACAACATCAGCATGTTTGACCAGTACTCCGCCATCTGTGGAATCAGCAAGGCCGAGCTTACCGCAGCGATGAAGCCAGATGTTGAGGCTTTGGGTAAAGCGTTAGGAGTATCTTACGAGGAGTGTCTGGAGGAATTGCGCCAATATTATGACGGTTACCATTTCAGCGAGCATTCGGAGGATGTGTTTAATCCGTTCAGTCTGATAAGGGCATTGTCTGGCCAGAAAATTGGTGCTTACTGGTTTGGTTCCGGTACGCCAAGCTATCTCATCAAGGGTTTGCAGAAATATCATGTCAACGTGACTGATATCGAGCAGAAAAGCGTGAGTGTTGATGATTTCGATGTGTCGCCCGAACAGATGACTTCAGCCCTGCCTCTGCTTTATCAGAGTGGTTATCTCACCATCAAGCAATATAAGCCGTTCACCAAAAGTTATAGGCTGGGGTATCCTAATCAGGAGGTGAAAATAAGTATGGAGAAGCTTCTTGCTGTGATTTATGATAGCAGCCAGCGTACTATCAGCGAGTGGATTGTCACGGAAGGGTAATAAACTTATCTGTATTCATGTCTTGTTTCTGTTTTTAGAATAATGCAGCAGCTTGCTGCAATGTTTTTAACTTCTGATAAGCCGCATTATCCCTTTGAACTGCCGAAGGGGTGGGAGTGGACAACTTTAGGAGATTTATTTTCATTACAAGCTGGTAAGAACATCGCTGCAAAAGAAATTTATCCCGAATTTTCAGAAATATATAAATATCCTTGTTTTGGCGGCAATGGCATTCGTGGTTTCGTTTCTAATTTCAATCGAAATGGAGATTTCCCAATTATTGGAAGACAAGGAGCACTGTGCGGAAATGTAAATTTAGCTATAGGGGATTTTTATGCAACAGAACATGCAGTTGTTGTTGAACGTTTTTCTGATACGGATCTAATGTGGACTTATTATGTTTTGATTGCATTGAACTTGAACCAGTATGCAACAGCGACTGCGCAACCTGGGCTTGCTGTAAATGTGATAAATGATGTGATTGTGCCTGTCCCACCTTTCCAGGAACAATGTAGAATTTCAAAGGCTGTGACTCGTTTATTTTCTTTAATAAATGAAATAGAGCATGGGAAACAAAAATTGCAAGGAACTATCAAGCAAACCAAATCAAAGGTTCTTGATCTTGCTATTCATGGTAAGCTTGTGCCCCAAGACTTGAATGATAAGCCGGCAAATGAGTTGCTGAAACGCATCAATCCTAAGGCAGAAATCATATCTGATAACGGGCATTATCAGAAATTACCTGATGGATGGTGCCTAACTATATTGGGGAGTATTGGAACTTGGCAATCAGGTGCCACACCAAGCCGTTTGCGAAAAGACTATTATGGTGGTAATATTCCATGGCTAAAGACTGGAGATTTAAACGATGGCATTATTACCAACATACCAGAGTTTATTACTGAAAAGGCTTTAAAAGAAACTTCTGTAAAATTAAATCCAACAGATAGCATATTGATTGCGATGTATGGTGCTACTATAGGTAAAATTGGCATACTCTCTTTTCCCGCAACAACAAATCAAGCATGTTGTGCCTGCCTTGATTATAAGATTGACAAAATGTATATATTTTATTTCCTATTAAGCAATAGAATAAATTTTGTATCTATGGGAGGAGGAGGCGCACAGCCAAATATATCAAAGGAAAAAATTGTAAACACAACATTTCCGCTTCCACCTTTAGCTGAACAAAAACGAATAGTTTCAAAAATCGAAGAGTTATTTCATCAACTTAATATGATGGAAGAGAGCTTATAGGCTCTCTTTTTTCGTTTATACCATATTACATTTAAAGTTAGTATAATATGGTAACAAAATTCAAGGATTATCTTGTCAAGAACAACTTGACAGAGAACACAGTTCGCTCTTATGAATGGACTGTGAAGTATTTTACGGAGCATTATCCAGTAGTGAATAAGAAAAACCTCTTGGCATATAAGGGGTATTTGGTAGAGAACTTCAAACCGCAGACTGTCAATTTGCGTTTGCAAGCTATTAACAAGTATCTGGAGTTTATCAAGCAGGAAAAGCTAAAGATGAAGTTCGTCAAAGTTCAACAAAAGAACTTTCTAGAGAATGTAATCAGCGATGCTGATTATAAGTTCTTCAAACGTAAGCTAAAAGCCGACGGACATGATGAGTGGTATTTCGTTGTTTGGTTTATGGGAGCTACCGGTGCACGTGTTAGCGAGTTACGCCACATCAAGGTAGAGCATGTGAAGGTAGGGTATCTTGACCTTTATAGTAAAGGTGGCAAGATACGCCGCCTGTACATTCCGAAGAATTTGCGTTTAGAAGCAACAAAGTGGCTTGACGAAAAAGGAATCCAATCTGGATATATTTTCCTGAATCATTTTGGAGAACGCATAACAACACGTGGCATCGCTCAGCGATTGAAGCATTTTGCGGAGGAATATGGAATGAACAAGAATGTGGTATATCCTCATTCTTTCCGTCATCGTTTTGCCAAGAACTTCCTTGAGCGCTTCAATGACATAGCCCTTCTTGCAGACCTCATGGGACATGAACGACTTGAAACAACACGAATCTATCTACGCCGCACAGCAAGTGAGCAACAGAAGATAGTAGATAAAATTGTTGTTTGGTAATAGTTGTTATATTATTTAGCCACCGTAGATATACATATACTTACGATGGCTAATAACCTTATTATAATGAAGCCTCTATAGTATCCAGTTGAGTAAAGAGTTCTTCTATTTTTGCGGCGATAAGCTTTTGCTCAGTGAGAGGCGGAAGTGGATAAACCCAATTGTCTATATCAGCCTTGTTTATGGACGGAGAATTATCACCTTTCATAAAATTATTTAATCCATCTACTACATATCCCGAGTTCATTAAATAAAAGCAATATTTTGACAAAAGCACTTTTGTTGGGTGGCAAACATAAAACCCCGTAGAAGCAATGCAATCGTCTTCCATTACCATAGCTATATTTCTTAAATAGGGACGTACTAAAGAGAAAACTACATCTCCTTTTTGGGTAAACCTACTAGCCCTACTTGGAGCATTGGCAACTTTTAATATTTTTATATTGCGTATAATCTGTTGCTTATTATCTATTGCATCAATATCAATATACCTAAAAACCTCACCTGTAGGTTTACTTGATTTCATTTGATTAAAAATATACTTGCCTTTTGTAAGACACCATCCCTCAGGTAACTTCTGATAATGCCCGTTATCAGATATGATTTCGGCCTTCGGATTGATGCGTTTCAGTAGTTCAACAGCAGGTTTGTCGTTCGGATTTTGTGGAACGAGCTTGCCATGGATAGCGAGGTCGAGAACTTTTGCTTTGGCTTGTTTTATGGTTTCTCGCAAGTTATCCTTTTCTTTTTCAATCATACTAATCAAGGTGAACCAACGCTTTATTTCTTTTACTATTCTGTATTGCTCATGCAAAGGAGGCAAAGGAATAACTCCATTACAAGCATCGGTAGTACTCAATCGAGGCATTTTTACACCATATCCACATTGCAAGGTATAGTCAAGAAAATAAGATGAGCGGAGGACATGACAGATATACTCATTTGACAAAATTCCATATGTATCAAATGGCATTATTTCTGTTGTACAATAACCATCTTCCGATGCAATTAAAACCTTGTTCAAATAAGTACGTAGTTTGGAATACAGGATATTTCCTTTATAGAACTTATGCCGTGTACCCTTAATTTCTCTTTTATTTTTTGAGAGCTTTTGAATAAGTTTTGCAGAATCTTTTTCTATGTCCTCTAATTCTAAAACCCAATTGTTATCATCAATTTCCTCAACTTTAACACTTGTATTAATACCATAATTACTTATTTCTCCCAAAGTTGTCCACTCCCACCCCTTCGGCAGTTCAAAGGGATAATGCGGCTTATCAGAAGTCTTTGCAGACTTCTTTCCCTTCTTAATCTTTCCCTCTTTTATGAGTCTTTCCTTTTCAGCACGGATACGTTCGAGCAGCACCGATGCTGGCTCATCGTTGGGATCTTGTGGAACGAGCTTGCCGTGAATAGCAAGGTCGAGTATCTTTTGTCTTAATGCTTTCGTGTCCATTATTATTTGTTATTTTCAAGTTTCTTTAACTCTTCGTTTTCTTCAAATTCTTCAATCCATTCTTTTACCTTTGCTTGAAGCAAAGCCTTATCTGGCAGATAAAGCTGGTAAGCAGAAGCATAGATGTTGGCATCTTTTGGTAATGTCAACTCTACAAGTGCATCGTTCTTTTCTTTACAGAGAAGAATGCCGATGGTAGGCTTCTCAAAATCCTGTTTTACAAATCTGTCGAAGTAGTTGACGTACATCTGCATTTGCCCAAGGTCTTGGTGTGTTAGCTTGTCAATTTTTAGGTCAATGAGGCAATAGCATTGCAGAAGACGATTGTATAGAACCAAATCAACATAATAATTATCTTCATCAAACGTAAAACGTTTTTGTCTTGCTTCAAACAAAAACCCTTTTCCCATTTCAAGCAAAAAAGTTTGCATTTTGTCAATGATGGCATTTTCTAAAGTTGACTCGCTATAACTACTATCAGGCTTCAGACCTATAAATTCCAATGATATTGGACTCTTAATTATGTCGGCGGGTTTCTCAACAACTTGTCCTTCTGTAGCTAAACGCATTACCTCGTTTTTGTTACGGCTTAGTGCCAAACGCTCATAGAGGCTACTACCTACTTGGCGTTGTAACCAACGATAATCCCAACCTTGTTGTTGAGCTTCAATCTCATAGAAATTGCGTTCTTCGAGATTTGCTATTCGCATTAATATTTGGTAATGATTCCACGAAAGGGTAAACTTAGGAATTTCGTATGCATTGCACACGATTTCTTCTTTTGTAGATTTCGTATGCGTTGCACACGAAATTCGGTATGCAGAATAAAACTTTCTGCAATTGTTCAAAGTTGTTACCGACCATCCTTTCCCATATGTTTCTGTCAGATGTGCAGAAAGGTTTGCTAAAACCTTTTTGCCGTAACTTGCACGATTACTTCCTTGTTGCTCATATTCAACAATATAGCAGCCTATTTTATAATATGTATATACCATTGCCGTATTTACGGCTTTAGCAACTTTCTTTCTACTTTCTTCGATAAGTAAAGAAACTTCCTCAAATAGCGTCTCTTCACTATTTATTTTAGTAATTATTTCCATAAAATTACATATCCTTAATACCATTCAATAATTTCTCCAACTCACTTACGGCCTTGCTGATATTCAAGCTCTGTTCCTTGATGTTCGACATCAGTTGGCTCAATGGTAAATCTTTAGTATCATTACCCTGTTTTATCCAAGTGATGTCAAGACTTGTCTTGTCACGAGCCATGATTTCATCAATGCTGTACTTGCGCCATCTGCCAGATGGGTTCTTGTCTGCATCATATGTCTCTTTGCGGGCATTGATGTCCTCAGCATGATAGCAGGTTACAAAGTCATCGAGGTGGTGACGCTCTAACTTGTTCGTAGCCAAGGTGTGTTTTACACCAGTGCGATAGTCATAGAACCAAATATTCTTAGTTGGCTGTCCCTTGGTAAAGAATAGTACGTTTGCCTTTACTCCCTGTGCATAGAAAATGCCTGTAGGTAAACGGAGAATGGTATGGAGATTGAAATCCGATAAGAGTTTCTTGCGGATGGTCTCTCCTGCGTTGCCTTCAAAAAGTACATTGTCTGGCAGGACTACTGCTGCACGTCCGCCAGTTTTGAGCATCAGCATCATATGCTGAAGGAAGTTGAGCTGGTTGTTCTTTGTTTCGACATAGAAGTCTGGACGGTTGATCTCTACAGAACCGGCAGGGCGTGTGCCAAATGGAGGGTTGGCAAGGATGACATCCACCAAGGTGGAAGGTTCTTTCTCCAAAGAGTCCTCGCATACGATAGGGCTGTGGTCTGTGCCTATACCATGAAGATAAAGGTTCATGGAGGCAAGTGTAACCACAAGTGGGGTGATGTCATTGCCATGTAACGCTTTGTTGTTCAAAAAGTCCAATTTATCACGATTCTGGCTTTGTTCCTTCATGTAATCGTAGGCAGCAAGCAAGAAGCCACCAGTACCACAGGCGGGGTCGCATACAGTCTCACCAATTTGGGGTTGCAAGCAGTCAACCATAGCTTTAATCAGTGGACGTGGGGTAAAGTACTGACCAGCACCACTTTTTTTATCTTGACCATTTTTCTCCAAGATGCTTTCATATATAGCACCTTTTACATCACCATCCATGATGAGCCATTGCTCTTCATCTATCATAGTGATTACCTTCTTAAGATAGACAGGTTTGTCAATCTTGTTTTGTGCTTTGGTATAGATGGTACCGATGAGGTCATCTTGTTGACTTAATAGTTTGAGTGTACTCTCATATTGCTTTACGAGATCATAGCCATCCAAGCCTGTCAAGTCTTTCCATCTATACCCAACAGGTATGGATGAATCCTCTCCAAAGAGTTCCATATTCTCGTCATCCATCTTTAAGAAAAGAAGATAGGTGAGTTGTGTGATGTAATCTGTAAATCCTACTCCGACTCCTGCCAGTGTCGTAGCAAGATTCCACACCTTTTTTGTGAGCGTTTGCTCTGTTGTTATATTTTTAGCCATATCTATATACTATGCAGTTGTTCTTAATACTATAAATTTATATACGGAATCCAAAGCCTCGTCAGCTTTCTGCATGTTTCCGAAAGCTGCAATCAATTGGGCTGCATGGGTGACATCGTTCTTCCTTATCTCTCGCACGTTGCAGGCTCCATTGGCTGCGATGTATTCCACTATCTTGCCTATTAAATCCTTCTGCTTCGGTGTTATATCCATTTGTTTCCGACCATACCAAAGATTAAACATACTTCGAGCCGTAGGATAGGCACTTTCCAGTTTTTCTGTCTGATGGTAAGCGAAGCGTACCAGTTGGATGATGTTGGTAAGAGCCTCCGATTCTTCCTTCTTGGTCGTGCGGCGTACTTTATCACCATATACGATGGCGTATGAATTCCATAAGAGCTTTTGTGCAAAGCGGTTGTTCTCCATCTTCAACTTGTTTTCCAAGTCCTTCAGCATGGAATAGGTGATGGGTTCGCCCTCGTTATTATATAGAATGCGTAAAGCTTCTATGTCATCACAGTGGTCGCAGCAATATTGTTCAAATGCATCTGTGGTACTTTGAGCCTCTTCTATAGAGAAACCTTTGGATATGAGTGTATCTTCTCCAGGCATCAGTGTGTTGACAAAACCAGCTGCAAGAATCAGTATGTACTTACAGACATTGGCATGATTAGCTATCGGAGATACCAAACCCTTACGTTCATTGTTAGGTTCATTGATATCTACGTATGGTGGCAATTGTGGCTGGTGCTCAGGATCGAGAGCATTATAGATGCGTTGAGCAATTTCCAGCATGTCATCATGAGCGATGCGGACAAATTCCTGTCGCTGTGCATTATCTGCCTTATTGTAAAGTCTGGATAATGTGGCAGCAAGCCGCTTGAGGTAATTGTCTGGCAGATTTCCATGAGCGATACGTTCCAATAGTTCTTTTAATGTGATGGTCTCTGTCTCTGGACCTTCATACTGACCTGGTATGATATGCTCATGTTCGGTTACTCCTACTGCATCAACAAGGAAGAAACAGTCTTTGCTTATTGCATTAGGTGTCACGTTGCGCAGCTGTTCATCACCTATTGTCCGGACTCCACGACCTTTCATCTGTGTATAGAGGGGAGCTGAAGCCACATCACGCATAAACATCACGACTTCCAGAGGCTTTACATCTGTTCCTGTTGCCACAAGAGTACAGGTTACGGCAATGCGAAAGTCCTTGTCGTTACGAAACTGGCGTATCAGTTCATTGCTATCTCCTGCTGAATAGGTTATCTTCTGAACAAAGCGGTCATCCGTGCGTCCAAAAACTTCTTTAGCAATTTGAACGATATTTGTTGCATGGTTCTCGTTGAGCGCAAAGATGAGGGTCTTTGGCAGATAGTCCATGTTAGGCTCTCTTTGAGGGTCATTGAACATTTCTGTATAGACAGCATCACGATAAGTGGAAAGAATAAGTTTTATCTGGGCAGGGTTGATGATGCTTCGATTTAACTCTTCTTTCGTATAAGTCTTCGTTTCCTTTGTGCTTACGGTTTTAACTTCACCAGTGTATCGAGTCTCAACTTTGGTTTTCTGACCTTGCATGATAGCTCCACCTTCTTCTGTTACCTTTGTTCTGATTCGATAGATGCGGCTATCGACGTTGACACCATCTATGACTGACTGCTCAAGCGTATAGTTTACAACACGGTTGTTGTTGAAGAATGCCATCGTTTCTGGAATTGGTGTCGCTGTAAGACCGATAAGACGAGCTGTATCAAAGTATTCTAGCACCTTGCGCCAGTTGCCATAAATAGAACGGTGACACTCATCTATAATGATAAGGTCGAAGAAATCGTGTGGTAAGTTTGGGTTGTCTGGCAATGTTACTTCACCATCAGCTGTATCTTCATCGTCATCATCTGTATCCGTAATCTCTTCTCCTTTTAAGAGTGAGAATAATCTTTGTATGGTACAGATAACCACATTGCTGTCTGTTGGTACTTCTGCCGACTTCAACCTGTTGACTGCATAGATTGTATTGAAGGCATCACCTGTTTCCGTAAGGCGGAATGTTCCAAACTCTGTTTCTGCCTGTTTTCCGAGGTTGTTGCGGTCAACAAGAAACAGAACACGACGCATAGGGGTATAGCTAAGCATACGATAAGCAGTAAGACATGCCGTATATGTTTTGCCGGCACCAGTAGCTAAAACCATCAATGCACGATTTTGACCTATACGGAAGCTTTTCTCCAATTCTGTTACTGCCTCATATTGGCATTCTCGCAGACCTTTCTTATTCAATGTAGGAAGTCCGGCAAAAGGGTCGTCTATACCTAACATCTTTACTATTTCCTTTGGAGTAAGAATGCGGCTGATGTTTTCCCATTCTGAAGTTTCACGATGTCTATAATCAAAAAACTCTATTTCCTTACCATTTGATTTGAAGAGGAAAGGCAAAGGTTTTTGCCAGGCTTGATAACAGTCAGGTACACTCTTTGCATATGTGATAGCCTGTTCACTCACAATATTGGAAGAAATATTAATTTCTTCTCTTTTAGCTTCGAGCACACCGATAGCTTTCCCATTGATAAACAGGAAATAATCTGCTTCAAGATTACCTTTGAGCAATCCCTCACGAATAGCTACGGCTGAGATGGTAGGCTCGTATTCATCTCGATTGACAACCTTCCATCCTGCATCAGCAAACCATTGGTCTATTTTGACTCTTGCTTTTTCTTCTGGCGTCATAGTTTTGTTACCTATTATTTTAGTTACAAAGATAATGATAATATTTCACTTGACCATTTATATGATTCACTATTTATACTTTTTTGTCTTTTATGGATGGTTTCTCAACTTTTTTGAGAAAACTCTTGTTGGTTTCAAAAGAAAATCGTAACTTTGCTGCTACAATAGAAACATTAATAACATTGGGATTATGAAGCAGGTAGAAGAAAGATATATCAGTTTGCTGACCGATTTCGGTTTTAAGCGAATTTTCGGATCAGCTCCTAACAAGGATTTGTTGATCTGTTTCCTCAACAGCTTGTTCAATGGAAGACAAGTTGTTAAGGACGTGAAGTATCTGAATCCAGAGAGTGTGGGCGATATCTACACCGACAGAAAAGCTATTTTCGATGTATATTGCGAAGGAGAAAACGGCGAGAAGTTTATCGTGGAAATGCAGAATGCATACCAGACCTACTTCAAGGACCGTGCTCTGTTCTATTCCACCTTCCCAATTCGTGAGCAGGCTCCTAAAGGTAGTGAATGGGACTTCAAGCTCAACCATGTTTACACAATTGCTCTGCTCAACTTCAACATGAACGAGGATGCCTTCAATAAGGAGGAAATCCGTCATCATGTTCAGCTATGCGATACAGCCACGCACAAGATTTTCTACGATAAGCTGGAGTTTATCTACGTGGAAATAGCTAAGTTCAACAAAACGTTGGACGAGCTGGAAACGCTCTACGACAAGTGGCTCTATGCACTAAAGAATCTCTATAAGCTCACCCAGCGCCCTAAGGCCTTGTGTGACAAGGTCTTCGATCGCCTCTTTGAAGAAGCCGAGATAGCAAAATTTACTCCGCAGGAACAACGGGAGTACGAAGCCAGCAAAATGGCATATCGCGACATCAAGAATTCGATTGATACTGCCAAGAGAGAAGGAAAAGAAGAAGGACTTGCTGAAGGAATGGAGAAGGGACTAGCTGAAGGAATGGAAAAGGGATTAGCTCAAGGCATGAGTCAGCGAAGCCTCGAGATTGCTAGGACGATGCTGGCAAAAGGTATGGATACTGCGATGGTGATGGAAATTACGGGATTGTCAGAGAGTCAGTTGAAACAGCTGAAAGAATAAGCGAGATATAGCCTATATTGCGGCAGCTCATCATGTAACTACTTGATTTCCAACTTCCGTATTTCTAGAAGTCTGGTTTGGGTGTAGCATGGATTTACCATCATCAAATAAGTTTATACCAAAAAGGAGGGAATGTTTTCATTTCCTCCTTTTGGGTAAATTGTGATGTTCTATGACATCAAGAAACTCCTGTAGTTTCCAAACAAAGATTCTTCCTTTCAGAATGGCAAATCGTAGTTTGGCATTTCTTCTCCGAGTATGAATCCTGGAAGCATGCCTTCCTGCTGCTCCATTTTCTCCATCACCTCTATATCTTTGATGCGATGCCGATAATCATGGAGTATCGCCATTGATTCCAGTTCCTCTCTTCTTGCCTTACTCAGTTCCAGATACTTCTTTTCCTGGTCGATGCCCAGGAAGCGACGTCCCAGCAGATTGGCAGCGATGCCGGTGGTACTGCTGCCGGCGAATGGGTCGAGAATCCAGGCTCCTGGTTTGGTGGAAGCCAGGATGATGCGGACAAGGAGGGCTAGCGGCTTCTGCGTAGGATGCTTGCCCTGCGATTTCTCCCATCTTGCGATGGCTGGCAGACGCCATACATCCGTCATCTGCTTGTCTTCGTTCAGCCTTTTCATCAACTGGTAGTTATAATAATGCGGCACCTTCTTCTCCTTCCTTGCCCAGATAATGAACTCGGTGGAGTAGGTGAAGTATCGGCACGAAATATTAGGCGGCGGATTCGTTTTTGCCCACGTAATGACATTCAGAATTTTGAATCCCAGTTGCGTCAGCTTGTTTGCAACAGAGAAAATATTGTGATAGGTTCCCGAAATCCAGATGGTACCATCCTCCTTCAGATGTTCCCGGCAAGCCGAAATCCACTCCTCGTTGAATTGGTCGATATGTTCCGGCGAACCGCCCTTATCCCATTCTCCCTTGTCCACGCACACCACCTTTCCGCTCTGCACGCTGATACCTCCATTGGATAGGAAGTAAGGAGGATCGGCGAAGATCATGTCGAACTTGAAATCAAATTCGCCCATCAGCCGGATACAGTCTCCGTGAAGGAGAGTGAAGTCTTCAGCCCTATGATATATCGCCTTTTTATTCATCATTTCGGGTGCAAAGGTAATGCAAATATTTGATTTATAAATGATTAGATCATACTTTAACTTTCGTGATCAAAAAAGATCAATTCGGCAGAAAGAAAAGAAAAATTGATTAAAATGAATAAAAACAGAAAGTTTTTCATATATTTTTTTGTTCTTTCTGAATATTGATGTAAATTTGCAGAGTGTTTTTTTATACAGGCTTTAAACGAAATAAAACTTAGCGAGATATGAAACAATACGAAGCTGTAATAGAGACCTTGAAGAGGTTGGGTGGATGTGCTACATTCGGTCAGCTGAATCAGGAGGTGTTCAAGATAGAGGATTGCACGTGGAATACCAAGACTCCATTTGCATCCATACGTCGTATTGTGCAAGACCGCAAGGAAATCTTTCGCATTCGTCCGGGATTATGGGCTTTGGAGGAATATAGAAGCCTCTTGGCGGATAGGGGTATCGTGGCACAAGATGTGACGAATTCGGATTCTGTGCAGGTGCAGGAATTCAATCATTCCTATTATCAGGGACTTCTGCTGTATATCGGTAACATGAAGAAACTTGAAACCTATGTTCCTGCACAGGATAAGAACAGGAGATGTATCAATGTGAAGCTGGGCGAAATCTCCACATTGACGGAAGTTCCACCATTCTCCTATCAGGAATTCGTGAATAGGAGTAGCACGATAGACGTTATGTGGTTTCAGCCTAATTCTTTGGGCAACGAGGTGATGATGCCCGATAGTTTCTTTGAGGTAGAGCATTCTACGGATATTCAGAATTCTCTCTGTAAGTTTTCTGACCTCCAGTGTTTCAATGCCCAGATGTTCATCGTGGCAGATGCCAGGCGCCATGATGAATTTATAGCCAAGTTGAGCCATGATTATTTCAAGCCTATCTCGGATAGGGTGAAATTTGTAAGTTATGACAAGCTTGATAGATATTATGAGGGCTTGATGACGCAGAAGAAGAGTTCGCTTATTCTTTGATGGTAGGATTGGCTTGTCTATATTTTCGATAAATAGAAGAGGTATTCTAAAAAAATCCACTTTTGCATGATTTTTCTTGCGGAAAAGTTTGTATTATCAAAGAATATTCGTATCTTTGCAGCAACAGAATCCGCCACGCTTCCCATTTGAACAGCGAACCAGGGCGGGTCTTTTGCTTTTTCCGTCGGGACGCCTAAAGAGCGTTCTACTATCCAAAAGGAGACTTTAAAGGATAGCGATACTACCCAAAAGAGCGATTCTACTACCCAAAAGGAGGCTTTAAAGGATAGCGATACTATCCAAAAGAGTGATTCCACTACCCAAAAGAGAGAATCTGCTATCCAAAAGGACAGTTTAAAGGATAGTAATACTATCCCAAAGACAGATATCACTACCCAAAAGGATAGTTTAAAGGATAGCAATACTATCCTAAAGGCATTAGAGCCTATACAGGCAGAAGTTCTAAGATACATAATGGCTCATCCGCAAACAACCAGAGAGGAAATTGCAGATTCCATAGATGGAATTTCGTTTGGTGGTGTAAAATTCATTATAGCAAAATTGCAGAAGAAAGGCTTGCTGAAACGTGTTGGCGGAAGAAAACACGGAGAGTGGCAGGTTTTATAAATAAAAAAAGGTTCCTTCTGGGATGTTACTCCTCGAAGGAACCTTTCTTGTTTTTTTATATGAATTAGAGATTCTTGAACTCGATGCCGTTTGCCTCTGAGTAGTCGATGGTAATTGGCTTCTCGCGACTTACTTCCTCGGCAAGAATCTTCTTGCTCAAATCGTTCAGAACGTAATCCTGGATGGCACGCTTTACTGGGCGGGCACCAAACTCTGGGTCGTAACCTACCTCGGCAAGATAACCGATGGCGGCTGGAGTCCAGCGGAGATCGAAGCCCTGAGGCTCCAACATCTTCTTGGCTCTGTTCATCTGCAACTCAACAACCTTGGCAATCTGATCCTTGGTCAATGGCTTGAAGGTGATGATGTCGTCGATACGGTTCAGGAACTCAGGACGGAAGGTCTTCTTCAACATCTCACGGCTTGCATTGGAAGTCATGATGATGATGGTGTTCTTGAAGTTCACTACACGACCCTTGTTATCTGTCAATCGGCCATCGTCCAATACCTGGAGCAGAGTGTTGAAGACATCTGGATGCGCCTTCTCAATCTCATCGAAGAGAACCACACTGTATGGCTTGCGGCGAACAGCCTCGGTCAACTGACCACCCTCGTCGTATCCTACATACCCCGGAGGCGCTCCAATCAAACGGGTGACACTGAACTTTTCCTGATACTCACTCATATCAATTCGCGTCATCATCGACTCGTCGTTGAAGAGATACTCGGCAAGTGCCTTGGCAAGCTCGGTCTTACCTACACCGGTGGTACCGAGGAAGATGAAGCTGGCGATAGGACGCTTTGGATCCTGCAAACCGGCACGGCTGCGGCGTACGGCATCACTTACGGCAGTGATAGCCTCGTCCTGACCGATGACTCTCTTGTGGAGTTCCTCCTCCAGATGGAGCAGTTTCTCACGTTCGCTCTGCATCATTCGGCTCACTGGTATTCCGGTCCAGCGGCTTACTACCTCTGCAATATCATCGGCAGTTACCTCTTCGCGAATCATGGCTTCTCCGCCCTGGGTGCTCTTCAGCTGCTCCTGAATCTTCTTGATATCCTCTTCAAGGGCTACCAGTTTAGAGTAGCGAATCTCGGCAACACGTTCGTAATTGCCTTCACGCTCCATGCGCTCAGCCTCGAACTTGAGGTTCTCCATCTCCTGCTTGTCTTGCTGAATTTTGTTAACAAGAGCCTTTTCGCCTTCCCACTTTGCACGGAAGTCATGCTCTTTATCCTTCAACTCTGCAATCTCCTTGTCGAGCTGCTGAATCTTAGGCTGGTCGTTTTCACGCTTAATTGCTTCACGTTCAATTTCCAACTGCTTCAAGTGACGGGTTATTTCATCCAGTTCCTCTGGCACGGAGTCACGCTCCATACGGAGTTTGGCTGCAGCTTCATCCATCAAGTCGATGGCCTTATCGGGAAGGAATCTATCAGAAATATATCTCTCTGATAACTTGACAGCTGCTATGCAGGCATCATCCTGAATACGAACCTTGTGGTGGTTCTCGTAACGCTCCTTGATACCACGAAGAATGCTGATGGCATCTACCTCGTCTGGCTCATTCACCATCACGGTCTGGAATCGACGCTCCAGTGCCTTATCCTTCTCGAAGTACTTCTGATACTCGTTGAGGGTAGTGGCACCGATGGCTCTCAATTCACCACGAGCCAAGGCTGGCTTCAGGATGTTGGCAGCATCCATGGCACCCTCGCCACCGCCAGCACCTACCAGGGTATGAATCTCATCGATGAAGAGGATAATCTGGCCGTTGGCATTGGTTACCTCCTTGATGACGCTCTTCAAACGCTCCTCAAACTCACCCTTGTATTTGGCACCGGCAACCAGTGCACCCATATCGAGTGAATAGAGCTGCTTGTTCTTCAGGTTCTCAGGCACGTCGCCACGAACGATACGCTCAGCAAGTCCCTCAACGATAGCGGTCTTACCTGTACCAGGCTCACCGATAAGGATAGGATTGTTCTTGGTGCGGCGGGAGAGAATCTGAAGAACTCTTCGAATTTCTTCATCACGGCCAATCACCGGGTCGAGCTTGCCGCTGCGAGCCTGTTCTACCAGGTTCTTGGCATATTTTTCAAGACTCTGATAGTTCTCGTCGGCACTCTGGCTCTTCACGTTCTGACCCTGTCGCAAAGCCTGGATGGCAGCGGTGAGGTCCTTCTCGTTGGCACCCGCATCCTTGAGGATTCGGGCAGCGGTAGAGTTGCCTTTGAGGATAGCGAGGAGAATAGGCTCCACGCTGACGAATTCATCTCCCATCTTCTTGGCGATGTCCTCGGCATTGAGCAATATCTGGTTGGTATCGCCCGAGAGGTATGGCTGACCGGCACCCTGCACACGAGGCAGGTGCTGCATCTCCTGCTGCAGGAGCATGGCAATCTGGTTGCCGTTCATGCCCAGCTTCTGGAAGATATAGTTGGTTACATCAGGTGCCTTCTCGATGATACCACTGAGAAGATGCACCGGTTCGATGGTCTGCTGACCATTTCTCTGCGCTATGTTCACAGCGGCCTGCACCGCTTCCTGCGCCTTGATTGTAAATTTGTCGAATGTCATATCTTAATCTCCTTTCTATGATTTTATTATTTTCAATACTTAGTTTCGCTTCAGCCCTTGCAGGCTTTCAGCTTCGCCGACGGTAGGAGCGAATAGTGTGCCCATTGCCGGAGTTGAGGAGATTTTCTGACGTTTTGTCGGCTTTTTCGTAGAAAAGGCTGCCTTTTTATAGAAGTTTCTGTCAAAATGACTGAACCGCGACTTGATTTATCGCAACCCATGCTTCAATAAATCGCAAATATCACTTAAATAATGTGATAATAGCCCCTAAATGTTTGCGTATTCCAAATTTTCTTCGTACCTTTGCAGCGTTTTAAGAAACAGATTGAATAAGAAATTGAATAAGAATTCGTAATATATCAAGTCAATGGCTGAAACAAAGAAGATTAAGACAGCTTTGGTGTCTGTCTTTCACAAGGATGGCTTGGACGAGTTGCTCGCCAAGTTGAATGAAGAGGGTGTTAAATTCCTGAGCACAGGAGGTACTCAGAAGTTTATCGAATCTTTGGGTTATGAATGTGAGAAAGTTGAGGATGTCACCACATATCCATCAATCCTCGGTGGTCGTGTGAAGACTCTTCATCCAAAAATATTTGGAGGTATCTTGGCCCGCCGCGACAATGAGGGCGACCAGGAGCAGATGAAGGAGTATGAGATTCCTTCTATCGACCTCGTTATCGTAGATTTGTATCCATTTGAGCAGACCGTGGCCAGCGGTGCCAGCGATGCCGACATTATCGAGAAGATTGATATCGGCGGTATCTCTCTGATCCGTGCCGGAGCCAAGAACTTCAAGGACGTGGTTATCGTTCCTAGCAAGGCTGAATACAGCGTGCTTCTCGACATTCTGAAGAAGAAGGGTGCTGAGACCGACATCGAGGACCGCAAGATGTTTGCTGAGCGTGCCTTCGGTGTAAGCTCACACTACGATACAGCTATCCATGCTTGGTTTGCTAAGTAATAACTTGGCTTGCTAAGTAATACTTGGTTTGCTGAGTAACAAGTAACAAGACGAAGCAGCCGAGTAATCTCGCTACCTCTTCCCGTTCTGCATCCCAGGGCGGGAAGATGACTACAAAAAGATTTTAAGCTTAAAATATTATATTTTACATTAGAAAATGGGATTTTTTTCATTTATTCAGGAAATCGCAATGGACTTGGGTACCGCCAATACCATCATTATCAGTGATGATAAGATTGTAGTGGACGAACCTTCTGTTGTAGCCCTCGACCGCCGCACCGACAAGATGATTGCCGTGGGCGAAAAGGCGAAGATGATGTACGAGAAGACTCATGACAACATCCGTACTATCCGTCCTTTGCGCGATGGCGTTATCGCAGACTTTACTGCTTGCGAGCAGATGATGCGTGGACTCATCAAGATGGTCCACACAGGCAGCCGCCTGTTCTCACCTTCACTCCGCATGGTGATTGGTGTTCCTTCTGGCTCTACCGAGGTGGAGCTCCGTGCCGTTCGTGACTCTGCCGAGCATGCCGACGGTCGCGACGTTTATCTGATTTTTGAGCCTATGGCTGCCGCTATCGGTATCGGTATCGATGTGGAGGCACCAGAAGGCAACATGATAGTTGATATAGGTGGTGGCTCTACCGAGATTGCCGTTATCTCGCTCGGTGGTATCGTTTCCAACAACTCTATCCGCACAGCGGGTGACGACCTCACCGCTGAAATCCAGGAGTACATGAGCCGCCAGCACAACGTGAAGGTTTCTGAGCGTATGGCTGAGCGTATCAAGATTCACGTGGGTTCTGCCTTGACAGACCTGGGTGAGGAGGCTCCAGAGGACTTCATCGTTCATGGTCCTAACCGTATCACAGCCCTCCCAATGGAGGTTCCTGTATGCTATCAGGAGATTGCTCACTGCTTGGACAAGACCGTGGCTAAGATTGAGAATGCCGTGCTCTCTGCCCTTGAGAATACTCCACCAGAGCTTTACGCTGATATTGTGAAGAACGGTATCTGGCTCTCGGGTGGCGGTGCATTGCTCCGTGGTTTGGACAAGCGCTTGACAGACAAGATTAACATCCCATTCCATATCGCCGAGGACCCATTGCACAGTGTGGCTAAGGGTGCCGGTATCGCATTGAAGAATGTGGACCGTTTCTCTTTCTTGATGAGATAAAATTTTATTAGATAAGTTTCGTGACTTTGTTGGGAAGGTTAAATTCCCCCCAAGTGGCGAAACTTTAATTTTATATAATAGTATGCACAACCTTTTAGAGTTTTTGCAGAAATACAACCATTGGTTTGTCTTCGTGATTCTCGAAGTGGTGAGCATGGTGTTCCTGTTTCAGTATAACAGCTATCAGGGCAGTGCGTGGTTTTCCACTGCCAATGCCGTGACGGGAAAGATTTATGAGTGGGATGCCAATGTGGAAACCTTCTTCTCGCTGACCAAGGTGAACCAGGAACTCACGCAGCGTAATGCCTATCTGGAGCAGCAGGTGCAGCATCTTTCCGACAGTCTCTATGCCGTGACCAAGGATAGTGCCATCTATCACCGCGACCAGTTTGCCCTGCTCAAGAACTACAGACTCATTCCTGCCAAGGTGGTTGCCAACAGTCTGGATAAGCCCGACAACCTGATGACCATCGACAAGGGTAGCGCCGACGGCATCCATAAGGATATGGGTGTAATCAGCGGCACCGGCGTGGTGGGCATCGTATATCTGGTGGCCGAGCATTACAGCATCGTGATTCCTGTGCTCAATGTGAAGTCGAACATCAGCTGTACCATCCAGGGCAGAGGCTACTTCGGCTATCTGAGATGGAAGGGCGGCGTATCGGAGCTGGCTTATCTGGAAGAAGTGCCACGACATGCCCACTTCAAGCTGGGCGACTATGTGGTGACCAGCGGTTACTCGGCTGTGTTCCCTCCGGGTGTGAGAGTGGGCAAGATATTGCATGTGTTCAACTCTGCCGACGGCCTGTCTTACCGCGTACAGTTGCGACTCTCAACAGATTTCGGCAACCTGCGCGACGTATGCGTCATCGACGACACACTGATGAAAGAGAGAATAGAGATTATGCGTGCTGCGCAAGACAGCATCAAGCCCGATGGCAATACGGGCAGTAAAAACTAAAGTAAAGTAAGAGGAGATATAAAGAAGCAATGAGTATAGATATTTTAAAACGACTCGGCATCTTCGTGGTGCTCGTGCTGGTGCAGGGACTGGTGTTCAACCATATCCATCTGTTCAATTGCGCCACCCCCTTGCTGTATATCATCATGGTGCTCCATTTCCGCAGAAACCACCCACGCTGGTCGGTGATGCTCTGGAGCTTCATGCTGGGACTTTGCATCGACGTGTTTGCCAACACGCCGGGTGTTGCGGCGGCATCGATGACAGCCATCGGACTTCTGCAACCTTATCTTTTTGAACTCTTCGTGCCTAGAGACAGTGCTGAGGACCTGGAACCATCGATGCGAACCATCGGTGTGGGCTCGTACGTGCTCTACACGTTGATTATAGTACTCGTTTATAATCTGTTGTTCTTTACGATAGAGACTTTCAATTTCTTCAACTGGATGCAGTGGCTGCTCTGCATTGTCGGCAGCAGTGCCATCACCATGGTGCTGATCATGGCGCTGGAGAGTTTCAGAAAGTCGTAGGGATTTTTACCCTGAAGGAAAAAGAAGAAGAACATTCATGTCCATTGATACTTATATATATATATAATAAGGTATGGTAGATTACAATCTTGAGAAGCGCAGTTATGTGATTGGTGGTGTGGCGATGGTTATCGTGATAGTCTACATCATCAGGCTCTTCACGCTCCAGATTATGAGTGAGGATTACAAGAAGAATGCCGACAGTAACGCCTTCCTGAAGCAGATAGAGTTCCCTTCGCGTGGTGCCATCTACGATAGAAACGGAAAGCTGATGGTGTATAACCAGCCTTCTTACGACCTGATGGTGGTGATGAAGGAGCAGGAGGGACGACTCGACACCCTCGACTTCTGCAATTCCCTGGGTATTACCAAGGAGGCTTTCGAGAAGCGAATGGAGGATATCAAGGACCGCAGTAAGAATCCGGGATATTCCCGATATACGCAGCAGCTCTTCATGACGCAGTTGTCTGACAAGGACTTCAGCGTGTTCCAGGAGAAGATGTTCCGATTCCCGGGCTTCTATGTGCAGAAGCGAAGCGTGAGAGAATATGCCTATCCGTATGCCGCCCATGTATTGGGCGATGTGGGCGAGGTTTCGGAAAGCGACATCGAGGAAGATGACTACTACCAGCCGGGCGACTACATCGGAAAGCTGGGTATTGAGAAGCATTACGAAAAGGAACTTCGAGGCGTAAAGGGTGTGAAGATTCTGCTCCGTGATGCGCGCGGAAGAATACAGGGAAGCTATCAGAACGGAAAACTCGACCAGCGACCTGTAGCAGGAAAAGACCTGACGCTGGGTATCGACGTGAAGCTGCAGGCTCTGGGTGAGCGTCTGCTGCAGGGAAAGATAGGCAGTATCGTTGCCATCGACCCTAGAGACGGTTCGGTGCTGGCAATGGTTTCCTCTCCATCTTACGACCCTCGTAAGCTGGTGGGCAAGAACCGTGGTAAGATGCACCGATGGCTCTCGCAGAACCCATGGAAGCCTCTGCTCAACCGAAGCATCATGGGACAGTATCCTCCAGGTTCTACGTTCAAGACCTCCCAGGCACTTACTTATCTCACCGAGGGTATCATTACTCCGGGCACAGCCTTCCCATGTAATCACGGATTCTCTTACAAGGGATTGCACGTAGGTTGCCACGGTCACCCGTCGCCTATCGCACTGGTGGATGCCATCAGTACTTCGTGCAACGGTTATTTCTGTTGGGGACTCTACTATATGCTTGGAAGCAAGAGCAAGTATGGTTCTGTGCAGAAGGCGATGACTGTTTGGAAAGACTATATGGTGAGCATGGGATTCGGCTACAAGCTGGGCATCGACCTGCCGGGCGAGAAACGAGGACTGATTCCTAATGCACAGTTCTACGACAAGGCCTACAAGGGCTCCTGGAACGGACTGACCGTAATCAGTATCTCCATTGGTCAGGGTGAGGTGAACCTGACGCCTTTGCAGATAGCCAATCTGGGTGCTACCATCGCCAACCGAGGCTATTACTATGTGCCTCACGTAGTGCGCAAGGTGCAGGGCGAGCCGCTGGATACGCTCTATACCCGCCGACATTATACCAAGGCATCGAAGCGTGCCTACAACTATGTGGTGGCTGGTATGAGAAGTTCGGCACTGAGGGGAACCTGCAAGATGCTTTCACGCTACGACTTCGAGGCATGCGGCAAGACGGGTACGGCTCAGAACCGTGGTCACGACCACTCTGTGTTCATGGGCTTTGCTCCGATGAACAACCCTAAGATAGCCATCGCCGTGTATGTGGAGAATGGTGGTTGGGGTGCCGACTATGGTGTGCCTATCGGAGGCTTGATGATGGAGCAGTATCTGAAAGGAAAGCTGTCGCCGGCTTCAGAAAGTCAGGCAGCCCAGATGCAGGCTCGCAGAATCGCCTATGGCTCTTCTAGCAGATAGTTTTCAGTTAATAGTTTATAGTTGATAGTTTATAGATTATGAGCGATAATAAACAACCGGCTGGTGTACTCCGTTCGCTTGACTGGTGGACCATCGGCATCTATCTGGCGCTGCTCAGCTTTGGCTGGATCAGCGTCTGCGGTGCCAGCTACACCTATGGTGACAATGATATTTTCAGTCTGGGTGCCCGTTCGGGCATGCAGATTGTGTGGATTGGCACTTCCATCGCCTTGGGCTTTGTTATCCTGATGATGGACGACAGGTTTTTCGATACCTTCTCGTATGTCATCTATGGCGTGCTGATATTGCTGCTCTTTGCCACGATATTCAATCCGCACAGCATCAAGGGTTCGCATTCCTGGCTGGTTCTCGGACCGCTCCGACTGCAGCCTGCCGAGTTTGGTAAGTTTGCTACGGCACTGGCTGTGGCGAAGTTTATGTCGAGCTATGGTTTCAATATCCACAACATGAAGCATTTCATGGCGGCGGTGGGTATCATCCTGCTGCCGATGGTCTGCATCGTGGGACAGCGAGAAACGGGTTCGGCTCTGGTTTATTCAGCCTTCTTCCTGATGCTCTATCGCGAGGGAATGCCTGGAGCCGTGCTGTTTACGGGTGTCTCGATGATAGCCTACTTTGTGGTGGGCATCAAGTACGAGAATGTGCTGATGTGGGATACCTATACCTCGGTGGGTAAGTTTACGGTGCTGCTGCTGGTGCAGATATTCACGGCGGGCATGGTGAATTCCTATACGGGCAACAAGAAGCATGCGCTGATTATTCTGGCATATTCGGTCGGTATCACGCTGATAGTGGCGCTTTTCTCCACCTTCATCATCCCGTTCGATATCGTATGGATTCAGCTGCTGCTCTGTGCACTGATGATAGGTTTCCTGGTATATCACGGATTGAGAACGAGATTCAGGAATTATTTCCTGATATCCATTTTCTCGTTGGGTTCCATTGCCTTCTTCTACAGTGCCGACTACGTGCTGAACAACGTGATGGAGCCTCACCAGCGAGTGCGTATCAATGTGCTTCTGGGATTGGATGAGGATTTGGCTGGTGCCGGATATAATGTGCATCAGAGTGAGATTGCCATCGGTTCGGGCGGTTTGCAGGGCAAGGGATTCCTCAACGGAACCCAGACCAAGCTGAAGTTCGTGCCAGAGCAGGATACCGACTTTATCTTCTGCACGGTGGGAGAGGAGGAAGGCTTCCTGGGTTCGGCAGGTGTGCTGCTGCTTTTCCTGCTGCTGATATTGAGGCTGATAAAACTGGCAGAGCGGCAACCGTTTAAGTTTGGGCGAATATACGGATATTGTGTGTTAAGTGTGTTCCTGTTCCACCTGTTTATTAATGTGGGAATGGTGCTGGGCTTGACGCCTGTGATTGGTATTCCGCTACCGTTCTTCAGTTATGGCGGTAGTTCGCTTTGGGGTTTCACCATCCTTCTCTTTATTTTCCTGAGAATAGATGCGGGAAGAAATCTGGTTAGAAGCTGATATAATGGATAATGTATAATGCATATATCTTGTATGATATATATATAATAAAAGGGCAAAAGCATTGTTTTGAGATGCTTTTGCCCTTTATTATGTTTTTTATTTTGCCAATTCAACTTTTACTCCGATATCGCTGACGCCGGGAAGGATTTCTCGCTTCATGTCGTGGCGTATGGTGATATGGATGGAGTCGCCTTGGTTCATCTTATACATATTGATGGGGAAGTTGTATTGATAATAGCTGATTCCCTGTCTTGAGCTGGAACCGTCTTTTCCAATGAATTGGCAGAGCACGGTATCGGCTTTTTCTATGCGGTCTTCCTGCTTGTTGGCTGGATAGATGGTCTGGTCCACGATGAGTGTTAATCCTGTGAAGGGATAGGCTCCTGTGATTCTCAAGCCCAGGCTTTCCTGATAGTATCCTGTGGTAAGGATGGGAGGAATATCGAACGAGAGGGTGTCGTTCTTCTCCCATCCGGCGATAGGTGTATGGGCGTATTCGTCATACACCGTTCGCTGGAAACAGGAGGCAAGCACGAAGGTTGCCACCATCAGGAAAATGAAATTAATCATTCTTTTCATTTTTCTCTTTTCCTCCATTCTGGTTCTGTCGAGGACCTTTGTTTCTGTTGTCTTTGCGGCGGTTTCCATTTGGCTGGTTACCATTCTTTTGCTGGTTACCGTTCTTTTGCTGGTTACCACCATTTGGATTACCATTCTTCTGTGGATTACCGCCGTTTGGCTGCTGGCGGTTCTCGCCCTTTGGTCTGCGGTCGCCTCTTTCCTGCTTGTTTCCGCCTTCCTTGTCCTGGCGATTATTGTTACTGTTATTCTTGTTCTTTTTCTTCTTTTTCTTCGCCTTGTCGAATCGGCTGAGGTCTGACTCATTGAGCAGGTCGATATGCTTGGAGCTTTCCTTCACCTTTCCGTTCTCCATCAGACTGAGCGGCTTTTCGCCATTCTTGTTCAGCTCGATAATCTCCTTGGCACGGTCGGCAGTGATGGTTTCGAGGTTGGAAGCCAGATTCTTGTCGGATGAGTAGGTGATGAGGCCAGCCAGAATATCCACCTTAAACTGGTAGAACTCGCCATCGGCAGTTTCGAGAACGGCATCCTTAGGTGGCATCTTGCGGCTTGCCTCCACGTAGTTGTCTACCTCGTAGTTAAGACAGCACTTCAGTTTGGCGCACATACCCGCCAGTTTCTGTGGGTTGAGCGAGATGTCCTGATAGCGTGCTGCATTGGTGCTTACGCTTACGAAGTTCTTCATCCAGGTGGCGCAGCAGAGCTCTCTTCCGCAAGGACCGGTTCCGCCGATTCTGCCTGCTTCCTGGCGTGCACCAATCTGCTTCATCTCGATGCGTACGTGGAAAGCCTCGGCAAGTACCTTGATGAGCTGGCGGAAATCCACACGTTCGTCGGCGATATAGTAGAATATCGCCTTGTTGCCGTCGCCCTGGTACTCCACGTCGCCAATCTTCATCTTCAAGCCCAGGTCTTTGGCTATCTGGCGGCTCTGGATCATGGTGGCGTGTTCGCGGCTCTTGGCCTCCTTCCACTTGTCAAGGTCCACCTGCTTGGCGATGCGGTAGATGCGCTTGATGTCATCCTGCGACTTGAGGTTGGCTTTCTTGATCTGCAGTTTCACGAGTCGTCCGGTGAGTGTAACCACACCGATGTCGTGGCCCGGGTTAGCCTCCACAGCCACGAGGTCGCCCTTTCTCAGGTCTAGGTTGTTCACATTGTGATAATATCCCTTTCGGGTATTCTTGAATTGCACTTCCACGAGGTCGGTGCTTTCTGCGTTTCCTGGCACATCGGCAAGCCAGTCGTATGTGTTGAGCTGTTTGTCCTGTCGTCCTACAGCCTTGCAACATAGACCTCTGTCGCAGCCATTCCACATTCGGAATTTCATATTCTTGTAGTCCACGATGTAATCTATTTATTGTATTTTATTTATATATGATGCTTTCATTATTATTTTCTGATGAGGAGGACGATGACCTTCAGCGCCATGTCGAAGAAGACAATCTTGGGATTGGCATTCTGGGCGATGAACTTCTTGCTTTCCTCGAAGAGGTCGGAAATGTCGATGATGTTCGCCTCGTTGATGAATCGGGCGAAGTTCTTGGCGAAGTCCTCCTCGTCCTGCGTCATGTAGCTCAGTTCCGGCTGGCGGAAGTTGTACATGAAACTCTCGCGAAGCATGTGCATGAAGTAATCCAGCATTCGCTTCTGCTTCTCTCTACCAAAGGTGGCTACCACCTCGCTCCATTTCTTCAGGTCGTGAATGTTGCGCATGTATGCCAGTCGCATCAGCATGATGAACATATCCAGGTGCTGGCGGTTTTCGTTTCCGGAGTCAAGCTCTTCCAGTGCCAGGTTCCAGTTGCCTCCTGCTATTCGGGCGATGCGGTGGGCGGTGTTTTCGTCCAGCAGTCTTCGCTCGATGAGTGCCTTCTTCACTTCCTCGTTGTCGATTTTCTTGAAGTCGATGCGCTGTGCACGGCTTCTGATGGTTTCGAGCAGCAGCTCCGGGTTCTCGCTTACGAGGAGGAAGAGTGTCTGTCGTGGCGGTTCCTCCAGGAGTTTCAGTATCTTGTTGGCACTCTCATCATTCATTCTTTCAGGGAGCCACATTAAACTTATCTTATAGCCGCCCTGATTGGACATCATCATCAGTTCACGAGCAATGTTATTGCTTTCTTCTGCTGTGATAATGGCTTGCTTATTGAAGTCGGCATCCACCTTTCCCATCCGCTTCATCCATTCGCTGATTACAATATAAGGACCTTGCGACAGGAGCATCTCTCTCCATTCTCTAATGAAGTCAAGACTAACTGGCTTATGCTCTGATGGCATATCCGAGGTCTTGATGGTAGGGAAGGTGAAGTGCAGGTCGGGATGCTCCCATTTGCCGAGCATGGAGCAGGCGCGGCGCTTCTGGTCATCGCTCATTGGGGGCAATGCCTGGGCAGCTGCAGCATCGGCTTCTTCTCTTTCGCCCAGCAGAAAACTGGCGAATGCCAATGCCATGGCTAGTTTTCCACAACCTTGCGGTCCGCAAAACATCAGTGCATGGGGCACACGATTCTCCCGAACCATCTCCATCAGACGGTTCCATATATCTTGCTGACCTATGACTTCCTTCTTTAACATTTTATTTCTTGAATTTTAAAATAGGATTTTTGCAATCTGCTTTACGCTGTCCACTGCTGATACGGTGAAGAAGTGGATATGGTTGTAACCATGGTCAAAGAGATCTTTCACCTGGCTGGTGGTCCACTCGATGCCGAGAGCTTTGGCATCTTCATCCGTCTTGCACTTCAATACCTCCTGTGCCAATGCCTCAGGAATATCGCAGTGGAATGTCTTTGGCACCATGGTGAGCTGGCTCAGTTTGGCAAAAGGCTTCAGCGCTGGTACGATAGGGATGGTGATGCCCATCTGGCGTGCCTTCTCCACGAACGCATAGAACTTCTCGTTGTCGTAGAAGAGCTGGGTTACGGCGTAAGAGGCACCTAGCTGCTGCTTGAGGAGCAACTGCTGCATGTCCATTTCCTGGTTTGGAGCCTCTTCGTGCTTCTCCGGGTAGCAAGCCACACCGCAGCAGAATTTTTCTCCCGGGTGCTTGATAGAAGTGCCGTCGAAGAAGAAACCTTCGTTAAACTGGTTCACCTGCTCCAAAAGGTCGGTGGCATGAGAATGACCGTTAGGGGTAGGAGTGAATTGGCGGTCTTCCTTCGCCTTGTCGCCTCGGAGCACAAGGATGTTGCTGATGCCCAGGAACTGGAGATCGAGCAACTCATATTCGATGTCTTCCTTCGACGCACCGCTACAGATGATGTGAGGGATGACAGGGATATCGTATTTGTTCTGGATGGCACCGGCGATGGCTACAGTGCCAGGGCGGCGACGCACACGCTGACGAGTGAGGAGACCGTTTTCCAGTTCCTTATATACATACTCGCTGTGGTGTGTGGTTATGTTGATAAACCTTGGGTCGAATTCCTTGAGGCTGTCGATGGTGCGGAACAGCGCCGCTGTGCCATTACCCTTGAGTGGTGGCAGAACCTCGAATGAGAAGCCTCGTTTATCGCCCTGTTGATGTAAAAAATCTGCAATGTTCATATTACGTAATATCTATTTTCCCTTATTTGGTTGCAAATTTACAAAAAAAATGGGGGAAAACCGCACGTTATCCGTAATATTTATAGAGAAAAAGATAAAAATCAGAAATTAAAAGATAAATTATAACCTAAAGTAAAATGGAACAGCAAGAAAAAGGCTCCAAGGCCTATTTAATTTCAATCGTGATGGTCGCCGTATTGGGCGGCTTGCTTTTCGGTTACGATACCGCAGTGATATCGGGTGCCGAGAAGGGTTTGCAGGCATTCTTCAAGGGTGCTGGGGATTTTGAATACACCGATGTGATGCACGGATTCACTTCTTCCAGTGCTTTGATTGGATGTATCATAGGTAGTTCACTTTCTGGTCTCTTTGCCAGCCGTTTTGGTAGAAAGCGATCGCTCATCTTTGCGGGTATCTGCTTCTTCCTCTCGGCGTGGGGATCTATGGAACCGGAAACGTACATCCTGCCGCAGGGACATCCAGACTGGACGCTCCTGGTGGTGTTTAACTTCTATCGCGTGCTCGGTGGTATCGGTGTGGGTATGGCTTCTGCCATCTGTCCGATGTATATCGGCGAGGTGGCTCCTAGCAACATCCGCGGTATGCTGGTAAGCTGGAACCAGTTTGCCATCATCTTCGGTCAGCTGGTGGTTTACTTCGTCAACTTCATCATCATGGGCTCGCATGCCAATCCTATCTATGATGCTGCGGGTGCCATCGCCAACATGGTGGATGCGCAGTGGACCATTGAGACGGGCTGGAGATACATGTTTGGAAGTGAGTGTGTGCCAGCCGGCTTGTTCACCTTCCTCATCTGCTTTGTACCAGAGACTCCACGTTATCTCGTGATGGTGGGACAGGATGAGAAGGCATACGGCATTCTTGCTAAGATTAATGGTGCAGGGAAGGCGCGCGAGATTATCCACGACATCAAGAACACGGTGACCGTGAAGACTGAGAAACTGTTCTCTTACGGATTCATGTGTATCTTTGTGGGTGTAATGCTTTCTGTATTCCAGCAGGCTGTGGGAATCAATGCCGTGCTCTATTATGCGCCTCGTATTTTCCAGGATATGGGCATGGGTAACCCGATGGTTCAGACTGTGATTATGGGTATTGTGAATATCTCGTTTACGCTGGTTGCCGTGTTTACCGTAGAGAAGTTGGGCCGCAAGCCATTGCTTATCTTCGGTTCCATCGGTATGGCAGTGGGAGCACTGGGCGTAGCCCTCACCTTCGGTAATGAATCTTTGAGTACGGTTACGATGCTGAGCATCATGGTATATAGTGCCAGCTTCATGTTCTCATGGGGTCCGATTGCGTGGGTGCTTATTGCCGAACTTTTCCCGAATACCATCCGTGGTGCAGCAGTAGCGATAGCCGTAGCCTTCCAGTGGATCTTCAACTTCATCGTCAGCTCTACCTTCGTGCCGATGTTCAATATGCACTTAACGCCGGGCGATGACTTCGGTCATTGGTTTACCTATGGTTTGTATGGAGCCATCTGTATCGTAGCCGCTATCTTCGTATGGAAGCTGGTTCCTGAGACCAAGGGCAAGAGCTTGGAGGATATGAGCAAGCTTTGGAAGAAAGATTAATTGAATTTCAGGAGAAAGATTAATGATAATCAGAAGATTATCTTTTGACTAGGATATAAAAAAGGGGCGCGATAGTCTATCTCGACTGTCGCGCCTTTATTTTAGTTTTCTCACTGAGTGATAAATTCAGAGCATATATTTGTAAGTTGTTTTATTTAAGAGAGTATTAACTATATATTCTATTAAGAGTATTTCAGTGTCTTATGAGAGATAAATTCTCTCTGATAAGTTTTTTCTGTTTTCTTACTTACCTGTCTTCTTCCATGCATTGCGAATTGCAAAAGCTACAGTGGAGTTGGATTTGTTGATGGAGTTACTGATGTAACCTGTCTGATTACCATCTACCCAAAGCTGGTAAAGATAGAACTGGAATCCCAGCTGTCTTGGCTCCTTGAGTGTACAATAGCCATAATACATCTGGTTAGGCATGAAAGCCAACTGCACCTTGTGACTCTTGTTATTTTCACCATAAGTCAGGTTCAACTCAAGTACGCTAGGGCATGCAATGTAATATGCTACCTCTGAAGTACTGTTTGGCATTACATTATACTTGCAGGTGATAGTTCTTGGTGCCTCCTTTGCGATAGCTGCCGACAACTCCTTGTCAGAGATGTGCTCTGCAAGCGCTGCAACAGGGAAGTTTGATATGCTCATGGTGCTATCGTTGTACATGCTAATGCGTACAGATGAAGCCACTGAGTCGATCTGGTTGTTGACATTGGCTTTGTTCTTCTTTTCAAAGAGGATGACCATGTCGTTGTATGAACCAATAGACATAGCTGCCTGGAAACTCTTCTGTGTTTCAGGAGCTAGAGGAGTGAAGCTGTTGTCGCTATCAGTGTTGCATGATGTGAAAGACAGGGCTGCCACGAAGGCTGCCAGAATAGAGAATAATGTAATCTTTTTCATTTTTTTTCTGCTGATGTTTATTTCTTTTATTTATTTGTCGAACAGTATTTGCAAGGATTTCTAAACCCTGCTTTTTCAAGCAGGTTTTCCCGCACTATTTCTATTAATAAACTCCCGAATTGCCGAAAACTTGCATCCGTTTTTGTTAAAAGCAGTTAAAAAGTAGAAGAATGTCTGTAAGATACTGCTTTTTTGTCGGATAATCTTGGCAGAAATGATAGAAAGCACTACTTTTGTGATGCTCTTTTGAAACATCAAAGACTCAAGAATGAAAGAATAAAAATACAGGATTAGGAATTATGGAAAGAAAAAGTAGAAAAATCAAGATGTGGATGATGGCGGGATTTATCGCCTTGCTCTCATCCTTTATGTTGTCTTCATATGAATTGCCGGTTGCTCAGGCTGATGCTCCGGGACTAGAGATTCCGGTGGTTCAGAAGAAGGCTGCGAATGGCAAGGTTTCTGGAACCATCAAGCGCCGATTCGCCTATACCGTATCTTATAACCATGGTACCCGACAGCCTAACTGGGTGGCATGGACTTTGACCCGTGCCCATGCATCGGGAAAACTGAAGCGTGGCGATTTTGAGGATGATATGGATATGCCATCACCTAAGGGTACGAAGGCTGATTATTTCAATACGGGTTTCGACAGGGGACACCTGTGTCCGGCAGGCGATAACAAGTGGAGCCAGAAGGCGATGGATGAATGTTTCTTGATGACCAACATGTGTCCGCAGACACATGCCCTGAATGCGGGCGTATGGAACAGCATCGAGCAGCAGTGCCGCACTTGGGCTAAGAAGTATGGCAAGGTATATATCGTTTGCGGACCTATCTTTCTGAACAAGCAGCATCGCAAGTTGGGCAAGAACAAGGTGGTGGTTCCCGATGCCTTCTTCAAGGTGATTCTCCGCACAGGCAAGAATCCTCAGGCCATCGGCTTTATCTGCAGAAATCAATCAGCCAAGGGACTCCAGAAGAAGGACTTCGTGAACTCTATAGATGAGGTAGAGCGCATCACCGGCTACGATTTCTTCTCGAAACTTCCGGATAACGTAGAAAAGAAGATAGAGGCGAAAGCTGATTTATCCAATTGGTAAATAAAAGGTTTTATCCGCCGATGGCGGATAGAACTTAAATCGATATGTTGAAAGGGATAGAAACGAAAAAAGGACTCTCCTTAACGGAAAGTCCTTTTTCTGAGACTGTGACTCGCATGGGGCTCGAACCCATGACCCCAACATTAAAAGTGTTGTGCTCTACCAGCTGAGCTAGCGAGTCAATCTCCAACCTTTGATTTCAAAAGCGAGTGCAAAGGTACGACTATTTTTTGGAATAACCAAATATTTAGCCGTTTTTTTGCTTATTTTCTTCAATTTTATCTGGAATCAGCGGTTTTTCAGCCATTTCTTCCTCATATTGCGGCTTTTCTCGCGTTACGTATCGCTGCCAGTAGGCAATGAGAAGCGTGGTGAGTGGAAGTGCTACAATCAGACCGATGAAGCCCAATAAGGCACCCCAAACGGAAAGACTCAAGAGCAGGATAGCTGGGTTCAACCCCATCGCCTTGCCCATAATCTTAGGCGTTACCACCATATCTGTGATTACCTGAACCACACAGAATACCAGGAATGCCAATCCGAAGACTACCCAGAAGTTCTGTCCTGTATCCGCCGCCTTCAGCATGGCGAGGAACGCCGTAGGGATGAGGGCGAAGGTATGAAGATAAGGTACCAGATTCATGATGCCTATCAGAATGCCCAAACCTATCGCCATCGGGAAACCGATGATGGTGAAACCGATGCAGAACATGATGCCCATGCAGAGCGACACCATGCCTTGACCTCGGATATAGTTGTTCAGCTCCCTTTCCACATCTTTCATCAGTGCATGCCAGAACGGGCGGTTCTTCTTCGGGAAGATGCGCACCCAGTTGGCTGTCAGCGTCTCGTAATCGAGCAGGATGAAGAACATATATAATAAGGTAATCATCGAGGCAACGATACTCATGATAATGGTAGCCGTCTGACTCACCACCGAGAAAACCTTCGGCATCGTGGACTTAAGGGCATCGCTGAAGTCCTTGCTCTTCAGAAAATGCTCTATGGTGGACTGGTTGGCCTGCAGCCACTCCTTGATGAGAGCCGTCAGGTTGTTGGTGTGGGTAGTCTGGTGTACCCATTTGGTCAGGACGATTCCCAGCTTGTCAAACTGGTCAATCATTGGTGGGATAATGAGCCAGATAACTCCGCCCACGATGGCTATTGCAGCACCCATTGCTAGAAGAATGGAAAGGGCACGCACCTTGACATGGAGTTTATTCTCGATGAACTTCACGACGGGGTAGAGCAGGTAAGCGAAAAACCATGCTATAAAGAAAGGAAGCAGTACATCACTCAGATAATTAATAATGTATAGTACCGCTAATACGAGGACGACGATACCCGCCCAACGTATGAACTTATCGAATGTAATCTCCTTGCTCATATCTTCTCACTTCTTATAATTCATTATGGATAGCCTTCTGGTAGCAGTCGCGGCAGAGTGGCTCATATTCGTCCTTCTCGCCGAGAAGCACACGCTTGTCGTTCTTTACCAGTCGGTGGCTTACGTATGCCAGGGCACCGCACTTCACGCAGATGGCATGCACCTTGGTCACCTCGTCAGCGATGGCACAGAGAGCCGGAATCGGACCGAAGGGAACTCCCTTGAAATCCATGTCGAGACCCGCCACGATGACGCGTACGCCACGGTTGGCGAGTTCGTTGCAGACCTCCACCAAGCCATTGTCCAGGAACTGGGCTTCGTCGATACCGACCACGTCGATGTCGGAAGCCAACAAGAGTATCGATCCAGAAGATTCAATCGGAGTCGACCGGATGGAGTTCTGGTCGTGGCTCACTACATTGTCTTCGGAGTAACGAGTGTCTATCGCCGGCTTGAAGATTTCCACCTTCTGTTTGGCGAAGCTAGCTCGCTTCATTCTTCGGATTAATTCTTCGGTTTTTCCGGAGAACATCGATCCGCACACCACTTCAATTCTGCCGGGACGGTGTGCCTCCCCATATAGTAATTCTGTCATTTCGGGGGCAAAATTACTAATAAGGTTTTAAAAAATGCAAAGATACGCAGTTTTTTTTTGCTATGAAAGATTAATTAACTACATTTGTACCCACTTATGGGCATATTATATATCGTACCGACTCCAGTGGGCAACATGGAGGACATGACAATGCGAGCCATCAGGGTTCTGAAAGAAGCTGATTTGGTGCTCGCGGAGGACACTCGCACATCGAGTGTCCTGCTCAAGCATTTCGATATCCGAAATCGCTTAGTGGCGCATCATAAGTTTAATGAGCATGGCACGTCGTCGGGCATCGTAGAGCGATTGAAGGCTGGCGAAACCATCGCATTGATCAGTGATGCGGGAACCCCAGGCATCAGCGATCCGGGTTTCTACCTGGCTCGCGAGGCGGCTAAGGCGGGCATCACCGTGCAGACCCTTCCGGGGCCTACGGCATGCATCCCTGCCATCGTGTCGTCGGGATTGCCTTGTGACAGATTCTGCTTCGAGGGATTCATTCCGCAGAAGAAGGGACGACAGACCTATCTGGAGTCTCTGAAAGATGAGGTGCGCACCATGATTTTCTATGAGTCACCTTATCGGGTGGTGAAAACGCTGCAGCAGTTTGCCGAAGTGTTCGGCGAAGACCGTCAGGTGAGCTGCTGTAGGGAAATCTCGAAGCTGCACGAGGAGAGCGTTCGCGGAACGCTTGCCGAAGTGATTGCGCATTTCGAGGAGACTGAGCCTAGGGGCGAGTTCGTTATCGTCCTGGCTGGCAAGGATCCGAAGCAACTGAAAGAAGAATTGAAAGAAAAGCGACGCGAAGAAAGAAAAAACAGAAAAAACAGAGAAGAATAAAATTTTCTGCTCTTTTCTTCGTTATGTTATTATTAATCATAAATTAATAAAAGGTAAAGATTATGAAAAAGCTATTAATGATGGCATGCCTCGCAGCCTTGGTATTAACTGGTTGTAAGGATGGTAAGACTACCGCAGGTATTGGTGCTGCTCAGAATGATTCTCTCAACAGTATCATTGCTCAGAAAGACAGCGAGTTGAACGACTTGATGGGTACTATCAACGAGATTGAGGATGGTCTCAATCAGATTAATGAGGCCGAGAATCGCGTTACCCTTCTGAAGAATGGTGAGGGCGCTAGCAAAAAGCAGAAGCTCACGGAGGATGTACAGTTCATCGCTACACGCATGAAGCAGAACAAGGAGCTGATTGCCAAGTTGCAGAAGCAGATGGCTAACAGCTCTATCAAGTCGGAGCAGCTCCAGAAGACTATCGCCAACCTCACTAAGCAGTTGGAGGAGAAGGAGAAGCAGCTTCAGGCTCTCCGTGAGGAATTGGACAGCAAGGATATCCACATCGCTGCGCTCGATGAGACTATCAATAACCTGAACACCAAGTCAAATCGCCTGGCTAGCGAAAGCAGCAAGAAGAGCGAGGTGATCAATGCTCAGGACAAGCAGATCAACACAGCATGGTATGTGTTCGGCACCAAGAAGGAGCTGAGAAACCAGCATATCCTGGAGGATAACAAGGTGATGACCGGTAATTTCAACAAGAATTACTTCACCAAGATAGATATACGCGACCTCTCTGAGATCAAGCTCTACTCTAAGAATGTCAAGGTGCTCACCACTCATCCATCAAGCACCTATACATTGGTTCGTGATGCTAACAAGCAGTATACTCTTCGCATCACCAACCCTCAGATCTTCTGGAGCACCAGCAAGTATCTTGTTGTACTCGTGAAGTAGTGAACTCTTTTTAAGAGATGAATGAACTCTTTTAAAGAAATGAATTATCTCTTTCTCTGAAAGAAATCCTGCATGAGTGCGCGGCACTCATCTTCCAATACGCCCGATGTAACTGTTGTCTTAGGATGCAGTGCATCGGGCGCATATTTTGTATACCCCCGCTTCTCGTCGCTGGCACCATAAACTACCCGGCTTATCTGTGCCCATCCCAAGGCTCCGGCACACATCACGCAAGGTTCCACGGTGACATAGAGCGTGCAATCCTTCAGGTACTTTCCGCCCAGCATGTTGGCACCCGAGGTAATGGCCTGCATTTCGGCGTGGGCGGTTACGTCGGTGAGCATCTCCGTGAGGTTGTGGGCACGCGAGATAATCCTGTCCTTACATACGATGACGGCTCCCACGGGAATCTCGTCTTCATCGAATGCGGCCTGTGCCTCCATCAGGGCACGGCGCATGAATTCTTCGTCTTTCTTCTGATTGTCTACCATATTTCTATTCTTTATGATTTCTCTTTTCCTTTTTTGTGCAAAAATACATAAAAAACTTTGATGGGTGAAAGAAAAGTGTTATTTTTGCATGGTAATAGTGCCTTTTGGGCGGAAAATGATTCCGACAGGGGCTAAACTTAAGATAATAACCGATGGCAGAGCATAATGAATTGGGAAAATGGGGAGAAGATGAAGCGGCGCTTTATCTGGAAGACCAGGGCTATGTGATTATCGACCGTGACTGGAAGATAGGGCGGCGTGACCTCGACATTCTTGCCTATACTCCCGATGGCAACACGCTGGTGGTTGTAGAGGTGAAGACCCGCACCGGTGAGGAATACCAGCAGCCCGAAGAGGCAGTTACCCGGGGCAAGATGAGGAATCTTGCCATAGCCGCCAATGCTTATGTCAAGGAATGCCAGGTGGACAAAGAGCTGCGCTTTGATGTCATCTCCATCGTGGGATGCGCTCATCAGGTGAAGAGTCTCCAGCATCTGAAGAATGCCTTCAATCCGATGCTGATACTTTAACACCGATGCTGATACTTTACTCCGTTCTGCCGGCAAGTATCTATTATATATTAATGTGAAAATGGAAACAAAGATGATACGAATGCAGGAAGCGGATTCCACGAATACCTTCCTGAAGGGAATGAAAAGCTGCGAGGATGATACGATTGTCGTTGCAGTGGCCGATTATCAGACGGCTGGTAGGGGACAGGGAACTCATACCTGGGAGAGTGAACCGGGCAAGAACCTCCTGTTCAGTTTGCTGATGACTCCTACCTGGGTGCCTGTGCGCCAGCAGTTCCTGCTTTCAGAGGCGGGAGCCCTTGCCGTGAAGGATGCACTGGATACCTATACCGACGGCATCACGCTGAAATGGCCTAACGATGTGTATTGGAACGATAAGAAAATCAGTGGTACGCTGATAGAGACCTCCATCGACTCCAAGGGCATCAAGCGCTGCATCTTCGGCATCGGAGTCAACATCAACCAGATGGAATTCCACAGCGATGCGCCTAATCCGGTATCCCTGGCTCAGATCCTGGGTCATGAGGTGGATAGGGATGAAGTGCTCCAGAAGATTATCGAGGCATTCAAGAAGTATTATGAACTGCTTCGTCGTGCCGACTACATGGATGTATCGGGCATCTACCATCTCTCACTCTATCGCCGCAAGGGCTTTCATCGCTATGAAGATGCCGATGGAGAGTTCGAGGGTGCCTTCGTAGAGGTGGAAGATGATGGCCATCTGATACTTCACGACAAGAAGGGAATGATTCGTTCGTATGCTGTCGGTGAAATTAGATTTTTAGTTAATAGTTAAAAGTTAATAGTTTATAGGGCGTAGCCTCCTATAGTTAAGAGTTAATAGTTAAAAGTTAATAGTTTATAGGGCGTAGCCTCCTGTTAACTATTAACTGTAAATTGTAAATTATAATACGTTATGGCAAAGTTTAAAAGAATTCTTTTGAAGTTGAGCGGTGAGAGCCTGATGGGCAAGCAGAGCTTCGGTATTGATCCTGAGCGCTTGAGTGATTATGCTAAGCAGATTAAGGAGGTTCACGAGATGGGTGTGCAGATTGGT
>OBAC01000002.1_pt1 | contig 50683 bp, 27 predicted proteins | sample 1475741 | NCBI WGS metagenome assembly OBAC01 (sample SAMEA3360705, study PRJEB22359) | human gut metagenome | biome: ENVO:urban biome; feature: ENVO:human-associated habitat; material: ENVO:feces | place: Bangladesh | collected 2011 | reverse complement strand
TTTGAGCGTGCAGCAATAGTATGCTGAAACACAGCAGATTATGCTGCCAAGAAAAAGAAATGTGCAATGAATAAGGGAGCTAAACAAGCACAATAGAGGCGCTAAAGAGCCACTCTAACACTCCAACACAGCCTCTATAGTCAAACAAAAAAGCCTCTCTTACACACCAATAGTGGCTATATTGGAGTGGAAAAGAGGCTTTTCTTGTATATTATGGGGCCAACAACGAAGCGAAACCCCACAAAAACAATAAACTAAAACTCCAGAATCAATTTTTATTTTGTAACAGGATTTTACCATTTGTGTGATATTTGCATGAGACATGAAGGCAGGGCTTTGACACAAAATAGCCACAACTCTCTCATTCTGCAACAATTATACTCCCCGTTTATTCTTTTTTTCGTAACTTTGCATAGTTATATACACACGAAACATACATATATTCAGATAAATGAAGAAACTTTTCATTGAGACATACGGCTGCCAGATGAACGTGGCAGACTCTGAGGTGGTGGCTTCCATCATGCAGATGGCTGGCTACGAACTGTGCGAGAACGAGGCTGACGCCGACGCCATATTCCTCAACACCTGCTCCATTCGCGAGAATGCGGAGAACAAGATATACGGACGACTGGAGACTCTGCACGCTGAGCAGAAGAAGGGACGCCAGCTGATACTGGGCGTTCTGGGTTGTATGGCGGAGCGTGTGCGTGAGGACCTTATCAACAACCATCACGCCAACCTCGTATGCGGACCCGACTCGTACCTCAATCTGCCCGACATGATTGCACAATGCGAGAACGGAAACAACGCTTGCAACATCGAACTGAGTACTACGGAGACTTATCGCGACGTCATTCCGCAGCGCATCGGAGCAGGACGCGTGAGCGGATTCGTATCCATCATGCGCGGATGCAACAACTTCTGCCATTACTGCATCGTGCCCTACACTCGTGGACGCGAGCGTTCGCGCGACGTGGAGAGCATCCTGCGTGAGGTGAAGGACCTGCACGACCGCGGCTTCAAGGAGGTGACCCTCCTCGGACAGAACGTCAACAGCTACGGTCTGACACCTGCCGGTAAGCGCATGGAAGGCGGCGTATCGTTTGCCGAACTCCTCCGCAAGGTGGCTCAGAGCGTGCCCGACATGCGCGTGCGCTTCACCACATCCAACCCCGAGGACATGACGGACGACATCCTCCATGCCGTAGCCGACGAGCCAAACCTCTGCAAGCACATCCACTTCCCGGCCCAGAGCGGATCAAGCAAGATTCTGAAGCTCATGAACCGTAAGTACACGCGTGAGCAATACCTGGAGCGTGTGGCTGCCATACGACGCATCATCCCCGACTGCGGACTGTCTACCGACCTCTTCGTGGGCTATCATGACGAGACGCCGGAGGACCACGCCGAGACTCTCTCGCTGGTACGCGAATGTATGTTCGACTCTGCTTTCATGTTCAAGTACAGCGAGCGCCCGGGGACGTACGCCGCCAAGCATCTGCCCGACAACGTACCGGAGGAGGTAAAGATAGAGCGTCTGAACGAACTTATCCACCTCCAGACCGAGATTTCAGCCGAGCAGAACCGCAAGGACATCGGCAAGACTTTCGAAGTGCTCGTGGAAGGATTCTCCAAGCGATCACGCGAACAGCTCATGGGACGCACCGAGCAGAACAAGGCTGTGGTGTTCGACAAGAAGGGACATCACATCGGAGAGCGCGTTATGGTGAAGATTACTGACGCAACATCAGCTACGCTGCTGGGAGAATGTGTTGAATAAGAAAGAATGATATGAAAGAATTCCTCCAAATACTGCGGCGTTTCATCCCGCCCTACAAGAAGTATCTGGCGCTGACGGTGGTCTTCAATATCCTCTCGGCAGTGCTCAACATCTTCTCGTTCGCAGCCCTTATCCCCATCCTGCAGATTCTTTTCCGCACGGAGGGAGCCGGTACTGCCACAGAGCTTATGCCATGGTCGCTGGACAACCTGAAGGAAGTGCTTGCCAACAACGCCGACTACTACGTCACGCAGCTCATCGCCAACGTGGGAGCCACCACTACGCTGCTGCTTATAGGTCTGTTCCTCGCCTTCGCTACGTTCCTAAAGACGGGAGCTTACTTCCTTTCCTCAGCCACAATCATCCCGATACGTACGGGTGTGGTACGCGACATCCGCAACCAGCTCTACCATAAGATTACGTCATTGCCCCTCGGATTTTTCTCCGAAGAGCGCAAGGGCGACATCATTGCACGTATGACGGGCGACGTGGGCGAGATAGAGAGCAGCATAATGTCGTCACTGGACATGCTCTTCAAGAACCCCATCCTCATCATATCCTACTTCACAGCCCTGATTTTCATATCGTGGCAGCTGACGCTCTTCACCCTCGTATTCGTGCCAATCTTCGGCTGGTTTATGGGATATGTGGGCAGAAAGCTCAAGCGCAAGTCAATAGCGGCACAGTCGCTGTGGAGCGACACGATGTCGCAGGTGGAGGAAACGCTCGGCGGACTGCGCATCATCAAGGCGTTCTGCGCCGAGGATAAGATGAACAAGCGATTTGACGGCATCAACTCCGAATACCGCGACTCCATACAGCGCGTCAACATCCGCCAGCAGATGGCTCACCCGATGAGCGAGTTCTTGGGTACGGTACTGATTATCATCGTGTTGTGGGTGGGCGGCATCTTAGTGCTCGACCAGCAGATACTGTCTGGTCCGACGTTCATCTATTATCTTGTGATGCTCTATTCCATCATCAATCCGCTCAAGGATTTCTCCAAAGCGAGCTACAATATCCCCAAGGGACTTGCCTCAATGGAGCGTGTAGACAAGATTCTGAAGGCAGAAAACACCATCAAGGAACCTGCCAATCCCAAGCATATAGCTTCGTTTGAGCATCAGATTGAGTTCCGCCACGTATCGTTCCGCTACGGCGAACAGTGGGTATTGAAGGACATCAATCTCGTAATAGAGAAGGGAAAGACGGTGGCGCTCGTAGGTCAGAGCGGATCAGGAAAGTCAACTCTCGTGGATCTTATCCCGCGTTATTACGACGTGCAGGAAGGAGAGGTGCTCATCGACGGCATAAACGTCAAGGATCTTGGCATCCATGACCTTCGCCAGCTCATCGGCAACGTCAATCAGGAAGCCATTCTCTTCAACGACTCGTTCTACGGCAACATCACGTTCGGCGTGGATTCTGCCACACGTGAGCAGGTGGAGCAGGCGGCACACATAGCCAACGCACACGAGTTTATCATGCAGACAGAGCACGGTTACGACACCAACATCGGCGACCGTGGCGGCAGACTCTCAGGCGGACAGCGCCAGCGCGTCAGCATAGCCCGAGCCATACTCAAGAACCCGCCCATCCTTATCCTCGACGAGGCAACGTCTGCACTCGATACGGAGAGCGAACGACTGGTGCAGGACGCTCTGGAACGCCTCATGAAGACGCGCACCACGGTGGCAATAGCTCACCGCCTGTCCACCATCAAGAACGCCGACGAGATTTGCGTGCTGCACGAAGGCGAGATTGTGGAGCGCGGAACGCACGAAGAACTGCTCGAAAAGGGCGGATATTACCGCAAGCTGCACGAGATGCAGAAGTAAAAGGAAACTGAAACGAAATACTGAACAATACATTACGTATGGGCAATAACACTCCTCAACAACATACAAACGAAAAGGATTCGAAAAGGGTGAGAGTCTTGCGAGTTATCGCAGGGCTCATGCCCTTTTGGTTTTTATACGCCATCAGCGACGTGGCGTTCGTCATACTTTACCATCTTGTGCGCTATCGCCGACGCATAGTAAGGCGAAACCTCGCCACATCCTTCCCTGAGAAGACTAAACTGGAGCGTCTGAAGCTGGAAAGACGCTTCTACAGATGGCTCTGCGACTACTTTGTAGAGACGTTCAAGCTGCTGAACATCAGCGACAAGGAGCTGCGCAAGCGACTCAAAATCGTCGGAGCGGAGGAGGTGGAGAAGTGCTTCCAGGAAGGACAGGACTGCTCTGCGTTCCTCGGACATTACTGCAACTGGGAGTGGCTCTCATGCACAGGCATCGCATTCCCAGAGAACCGTAAGATGGGTCTCATATATAAACCGCTGCGTTCGGAATGGGCAGACAAGCTGTTCCAGAAGATCCGCACGTCGCAACCCTCAAGCATCGTCATCCCGAAGAACGAAATACTACGCCATATCGTTACTTTACGACGCCAGAACATACGCTCTTTCTGCGGATATATAGCCGATCAGGGACCGCGTTACGCCAATATCCACTTATGGCTGGACTTCCTCAATCACGACACAGGAGTGTTTACGGGTGCGGAGCGCATCATGCGTAAGATGAACAACGCCGTGTTCTACATCGACCTTGAACGACCCAAGAGAGGATATTACACAGCCACGCTCCACCTTATCACGCGCAATCCGGCAGAATGGAAAGAGCACGAACTCACCCGACGCTTCTTCCAGCTCCTCGAACAGACCATCCGCCGCGAACCGGCTTACTACCTCTGGACCCACAACAGATGGAAGCGTAGCCACGAACAGTTCGACAAAGAATACGTGATAGTGGACGGCAAGACCATGCCGCGCAAACAATAAAGAGCCCATAGCGCTAATAAAAAGACAACGTCAAGCAATCAGTTGACTTAAAATAACAATATCATGACAAAAATAGCATACGATGCCAAGCGACTCGTGCGCAACACTACCGGACTTGGCAATTACTCGCGCACTCTTGTCAACGACCTCTCCCGCACTCTTCCCGAAGCCTGCGAGATGCTTCTCTACACGCCTTCATACGGACGTGAAAACCTCAGGGAGCAGGTGAGCATGTCGCAAAGAATGAGATATGTTTATCCCAAGAGTGCGAAAAGCGGCATAGCGCAAGCCTTGTGGCGCTCCTGGGGCATCGTAAGCGACCTTAAAAAGGAAGGCGTAAGTCTGTATCACGGACTGTCCGGCGAGCTGCCTATAGGCATCAGGAAGTCGGGAATAAAGAGCGTGGTGACCATACACGACCTCATCTTCATGCGCCATCCCGAATACTATAATCCCATTGACGTGATGATGTATCGCGCCAAATTCCACCTTACCTGCCGCGAAGCTGACCGTATAATAGCCATATCACGCCGCACGGCGGAGGACATCGTGGAGCTTGGAGGCGTCAATCCCAAGCGCATAGACATCATCTATCAGAGTTGCGGCGTTCGCTTCGCCAACGTGGTAAGCGAGGAAGCGGCTGACGAGACACGCCGCAAATACAACCTTCCCGAACGGTTCGTGCTCAACGTGGGCACCATCGAGGAGCGAAAGAACGTGCTGCTCGCCGTGAAAGCCCTCAAATACCTTTCCGAAGACATCCATCTTGTGGTGGTCGGAAGACGCACGAAGTATGCTGACAAGGTGGAGAAATGGGCTGAGAAGAACAATGTGGCGCACCGTCTGCACATGCTTTCAGGCGTGGAGAACAATGCCTTGCACGCCATTTACCAGCTGGCAGAGTCGTTTGTCTATCCCTCTCGCTACGAAGGATTCGGCATTCCCATCATCGAAGCCATACAGAGCCGACTGCCGGTGGTGGCTGCTACGGGATCGTGTCTGGAGGAAGCGGGTGGTCCTGACTGCCTTTACGTAAGCCCTGACAGCCCCGAGGAATGCGCCGAAGCCATCAAGCTGACCTTGCGCGGAGCCGAACAACGCGACCTGCGCATCATGCGTAGCCGCGAATACGTGAAGCGATTCGAGAACAAGGACACGGCAAAGCAGGTGATGGAGGTGTATAGGAAACTCGTCAATCTGTAGGCTATATATCATTTACGTATGGCTTTGCCGGCAAAATTCATATCATAATCATTCAGAAATGCTAATACTCTTCATACTCTTCGGGGTAGGAATGTTTGTCTTCCTGCGCTATAATATGGGACTGGCACGCAACTCGCGGGGTCAGCAGCAGCGACGTTATCTTCTCGCTGCGCTTCAGGCTGTCATCCCAATGGAGGCTGCCGTGCTGGCTGGACACAGCGATAACCTTCTGCGCGAAGCGTTGATCATGCCCTGCTCCACCGCCATCGCTGCCTCATTCCTTACGGCTTTGCTGTGGATGACGGTATATAACGTCACGTATGACCTTACTCACCGCGCCTCATCGCCCGACTATGACAACCACATGGACATCGCTTTCGGCATCTATCTCTTCGGTTGGCTGACGGCATTGCAGAACATCATAGCATGGTTCTCTCCCATTGCGGCAGCCGTTATAGTAGGAACAGTGGAGTCTGCGCTCATCATCATACCTCTGGCACAGGCAGTATATTACGCCGTTTATCGCACTTGCGTGGACGAAGCAGGCATGCAGCCGCTTGTAAACACTTACTGGAGCGAGGCACGCGAGTTCGTAAAGTCGTTCCCGATATGGAAGACAGCGCTGTCATTCGTCTCCATTGCCGCCATCATTGCCCTCTGCATAGCGGCAAACACCTCTGCCCCAACCTTCCCTTTGCATGAGGCAGCCACGTCCACCGATACGGCAGCGGCAGCCTTCTTCATCATCGCCATATTCATTTACTTCACCACATACATCTGGAAACCGCGCCACGGACTCTTCGTCCGCACCGGTATAATGACGCTCTACATCGACGTACGAACGTATAATCGCAGCACAATGGGTTATCGTACGGGCATGAAGCAGCGCCTTGAAACGCTGGAAGTGGAGAAGCTTAACGACAGCCCAAGACGCGGAAAGACCATAATAATGGTAATAGGCGAGTCGGCTTGCCGCGACTATATGTCCGCTTTCTGTCCCTCACAGCCTTGGGAAACAACGCCTTGGGAGACGCAGATGAGGAAGCAGGAGGATTCGGGATTCGTGTTCTTCCCCAACGCTTACTCATGTGCCATGCAGACCGTGCCCTCCTTGGAGCGCGTCCTGACCGAGCGAAACCAATATAATGACAAGCCTTTCGCCGACTCATGCTCCATCATCGACATCGCAAGACGAGCCGGATACGTGACCAAATGGTATAGCAATCAGAGCTATATTGGCATCAACGACACCTCCGTGACGCTCGTGGCGCAGACCTCCGACACTGCCAAATGGGTGAAGAAGGAGGGCGGCATACAGCAGTTCGACGAGTCGTTGCTGAACTTCCTGGACGAAATAAATCCTGAAGACGACAACTTTGTGGTGCTGCATCTCAAGGGTTCGCACTTCAATTACGAGAACCGATATCCCGAATCGTTCGCCAAAGAGCACGGACTGCGTACCGACGGAGGCGACGTGGAGTGTTATCGCAACTCCATCCGCTACACCGACCACGTGCTTGAGCGTATCTATAGTTACGCCAAACAGAAGCTCAACCTCCAGTCTATGATTTATTTCTCTGACCACGGAGGCATCCCCGACATGCGTCGTTCGCCGCGTTTCCTCGGCTTCAAGATGGTTCGCATACCGCTTTGGACGTATCTTTCTGACGAATACAGAAAGCAACATGCCGGCGTTGCAGAGGCATTGAAAGCCAATAGCGACCGCTATTTCACCAACGACCTCGTGTATGAGCTTGTCTGCGGCATCCTTGACGTACGATCAAACCGCTACGACCGGGCGCAGTCAATAGCCTCAACGTCATATAAATATAAGCGTAACGAGCTGCTCACATACGACGGACGCATCCGTATTGAGGACGACGACCTCGACACGAACCCTAAAACAATGCAATAATAAAAACAGAAGACAAATGATGTCAATAAGAATAGCCGACAAATACGCCCACCTCAGACCCTTCATCGAGTCGATACCGGAACGCATGGAGCATGAGGGCGAAACCATACACAACGGACGAAACCTCATAAAGGTGATGCAGACGCCGGACGGACTGACCGTGAACGTAAAGCGATACCACGCTCCGCACTTCCTTAACGCCATCATCTACTCCACCTCCCTTCGCACTCCGAAAGGACAAAGAGCCTACGAATACCCCTCCATACTGCTATCAAAGGGCGTGGAAACTCCCGAAGCTGTGGCTTACATTGAGAACCGTGTGATGGGAGTACTGAAGGAATCGTACTTCATCAGCCTGCAATGCCCCTACCCTAACCGCTTCTACGAGGTGATAAAGATGAAGGAAGAGGAGTGTCTGCCGCTCGCAGAAGCCTTCGCACGCTTCACGGCTCACATGCACGAGGAGCAACTGCTCCATCGCGACTACTCGCCGGGCAACATCCTATGGCAGAAGGACGACAAGGGAGAATACCACTTCTCCGTTGTCGACATCAATCGCATGTACTTCGGCGAGGTTACAATGAAGGCTGGATGCGCCAATTTCGCCCGTCTTTGGGGCTCAAAGAAGTTCTTTAAAAGGATAGCAGATGTTTACGCTAAGGAGCGAGGCATGAATTATGAGGACTGCCTCAGCAACATAATGGAACAGCGCAAACTGTTCTGGACAAAATACTCGAAGCGACACAATATCTCGTTCGAGCTGGATTTATAACTTTTAGTTGAGATTTGAGAAGTGAGAGTTGAGAGTTATGATAACTTTTAGTTGAGAATTGAAAGTTGATAGTTGAGAGTTATGATATCTCTTTTTAGTATATGATATTATCAACAATGGTAATCATAACTCTCAACTCTCACTTCTCAACTTTCAACTCTCACCCCTCAACCCTCAACTTTATTACTCCTTTCCGCACAAAATGTCGATGTAGAACTGCACGTACTCGTCTACGGCACGGTCCCAACTGAACATTGCTGCACGCTGCTTCAGCTTCTCCGCCTTCTCCTCCGGTGCGCTGGCATAATCGGCAAGTCCCTTACATACAGTCTCAGCCATATCCTTTGCGTCCAGCGAATCGAAGTAATAGCTGATGTCGCCACCCACTTCAGGCAGCGATGTAAGGCGTGTGAGGAACGAAGGCTTGCCGAAACACATAGCCTCCACTACCGGCAGACCGAAACCTTCCGACATCGAAGGGAACAGAAGACCCTTACAACGGCTCAGAAGCGCCGCTTTCTGCTCGCCCGTTACCTTGCCCACAACGGTGACGTTCTTCAGCTGTAGGCTCTCTATGGTGTCGTAAACGAGCTTCTCAAACTTCTCCCCTGCCGTACCAGCAAGCACAAGATGCTCGTCAGGAAGATGCTTCATCATCTCCAGTATCAGAATCACGTTCTTCTTGCGCGACCAGCGTGAGATGTGGAAAAGGAATGTCTTAGGCACTCCCATTCCCTCCAGCTCCTTGTCATACTGCTCCTGAGTCTTCGTATTGAGATTGGTAACGCCATTGCAGATCACACGGGCAGGCTGCTTGAAGTCATAGTAGCGCTTTACATCCTGCTCTGTAAAGTTGGATATGAACGACAGATGCGTAGCCTGATCGAGGCGGCGGGTGGTCACCATCAGCTTCTTACGCTTGTGCAAACCGGTTATCTCGTTGTGCATGAAGTTGAAGTCGTGCACCGTAACAAGTAGCTTCGGAGCAATACGAACTCTAAACTTATAGAACTGATTGGTCCAATGCACCATATCCACACTCGGCAGCAGCCAACGACGCAGCGGCGTGAACAGACTGTTCTTCAGCAATTCACGACGCACCTTGTTGATGACGTAGTAGTCGACATTGTCGCCGAAAGCTCCCACCATCTCCTTATCCACGAGAAACAGAAGCTTTATGCCATATTTCTCGAGCAGCATCGGAGCCTTGTCTGCAAGGCGTATACCTATGCTTTTCTCAAACTCTCCAAGACCTGTATTCAGCAGATGTGAGTTGGTCATCGATACAGCAAGTGTCTTACATTTCATATTCTTCTCTAAATAGTTAAGTTGTTACCCAATTCGTTTCTTAATTATTCTCTCTCGTTATTGCTTATATAACGAATTTATACAGCTTATATTATAAGATCACGACCTTCCGGTCACGATTTTCTTTATCTCGTTCAGTTTGTTGAGCGCCTCCACGGGCGTGAGGTTGTTGATGTCCAGACCTATTATCTCGTCGCGTATCTGGCAGAGTACGGGGTCGTCCAGCTGGAAAAAAGACAACTGTACGCCTTGAACGGACGACTGGCTGGCGATGTTGCGCGTCGATAGCTTGCCTCCCTTGCGCCTCTTTACGGACGTGACGGTCGCGGCTGCGGCGTTCTCTGAAGGAGCTTCAGCCGATGCCTCTGCCCCACTCTCGTCCACTCCCACTCCGGCATTGTCTGCCTCAAGCTGCCTCAGAATGGCGTTGGCGCGGTTCACTATCGACTTCGGCATACCGGCTATCTCTGCCACATGTATACCGAACGAATGTTCTGATCCGCCCGGCATAAGCTTGCGGAGGAAGATAACCTTACCGTTCACCTCCTTCACGCTGACATTATAGTTCTTGATACGCTCGAAATGCTTCTCCATTTCGTTCAGCTCGTGATAGTGAGTGGCGAAGAGTGTGCGGGCCTGAGCGCCCGAATGCTGATGCAGATACTCCACGATGGCCCACGCAATGGAGATGCCGTCGTACGTGGAAGTGCCTCGTCCAAGCTCGTCGAAGAGCACAAGGGAGCGCGGCGTAACGTTGTTGAGGATGTCCGAAGCCTCGGTCATCTCCACCATAAACGTCGATTCGCCCAACGAGATATTGTCCGAAGCGCCCACACGTGTGAATATCTTGTCCACAAGACCAATATGTGCCGAGTCGGCAGGCACGAAGCTTCCCATCTGCGCCATGAGCGTGATAAGGGCAGTCTGGCGCAGCAACGCCGACTTACCAGCCATGTTTGGTCCGGTGATTATCATTATCTGCTGCTTCTCCGTGTCGAGTTTTATGTCGTTCGGAACATACTGCTCGCCCACCGGAAGCTGTGTTTCGATGACAGGATGGCGTCCTGCCTGTATCTCCAACAGGGCGTCGTCAGCCACGACAGGACAAACATAACGATGCTCTTCCGCCGCCTTTGCGAAGGAAAGCAGACAGTCTATGCGTGCTATGATATTGGCATTGATCTGTATCTGCGGCACAAACTCAGCCATATCCGTAACCAGTTCGTTGAAGAGACGGCTCTCAAGGGCGAGAATCTTCTCGTCCGCACCCATGATTTTCTCCTCATATTCCTTCAGTTCCTGCGTGATATAGCGCTCCGCATTGGCAAGCGTCTGCTTGCGAATCCATTCCTGTGGCACGGCGTCCTTGTATGTATTGCGCACCTCAAGGTAATATCCGAAGACGTTGTTATATCCCACTTTAAGCGACTGGATGCCTGTCCTCGCCGCCTCTTCCTCCTGAATCTTCAGCAGATAGTCGCGGCCTCCACGCGAAATGGAGCGCAGCTCGTCCAGCTCCTCTGAGTAACCGGAAGCTATGACATCGCCCTTCGCTACGAGCAAAGGCGGATCAGACTGTATCTCGCGTTCGATGCGGTCGCGCAGACTCTCGCAAAGGTTGAGCCTGTCACCCATCGAACGAATCTCTTCGCAGTCAGAACTGAGACAGGCAGACTTCACAGGAACAAGCGCCTGTAGAGCCAATTTCATCTGAACCACCTCTCTCGGCGACACTCTTCCTACTGCCACCTTCGATATTATTCGCTCTATATCGCCTATGCGATGGAGCTGTTCGTCGATGACCTGACGGAAATCGGGCTTGCGGAAGAACGTCTCGACGACGTCAAGGCGCTTGCCTATCGTCGCCACGTCGCGCAGCGGGAATACGGTCCAGCGCTTCAGCATACGCGCTCCCATCGCCGTCGTGGTGCGGTCGATGACGTCAAGGAGCGACGAACCGTCCTCCTGCATGCTGCCAAGCAGCTCCAAAGATCGGATGGTGAACTTGTCAAGACGCACATAACGATCCTCCTCAATGCGTCGGAGCGACGTTATATGGCCTATATTGGTGTGCTGCGTCATCTCCAGATACTGCATGATTACGCCTGCAGCCACCACGCCAAGCGTGAGATGCTCCACACCGAAACCCTTGAGCGACTGCGTGCCGAAGTGCTTGAGGAGCTTCTGACGCGAACTCTGCTCCGTAAACATCCAGTCGTCCAGCTGGAACGTACACCACCTGTTGCCGAACCTGTCCTCGAATTCACGCTTCATCTGACGGTCGTGCAGCACCTCCTTAGGCTGGAAAGACACCAACAGCTTCTCCACGTAATCAGACGTGCCCTCCCCTACTAAGAATTCTCCCGTAGAAATATCCAGGAACGACACGCCGCATGCCGTCTTCGTCATGTGTACGGCAGCCAGAAAGTTGTTCTCCTTATAGTTCAGCACCGTGTCGTCCATCGACACGCCGGGCGTCACAAGCTCCGTAACGCCACGCTTTACGAGGGTCTTCGTAAGCTTCGGATCTTCCAGCTGGTCGCAGATGGCAACGCGCTTTCCGGCACGGATGAGCTTAGGCAGATAAGTGTCGAGAGCGTGATAAGGGAAACCAGCCATCTCGCAAGCCGCACCATTGGCGTTCTTTCCGTTGGAGCGACGTGTAAGCGTAATGCCAAGAATCTTAGCCGCCTCCACGGCGTCATCAGCGTAAGTCTCGTAGAAGTCGCCGCAGCGGAAGAGCAACAAAGCGTCCGGATTGGCCTCCTTGAACGAATAAAACTGTCGCATCATCGGCGTCAGCCCATCGTCCTTCTTTTTCTGAACCATATATTAGGATTGTTCTGTTTTTTTTATTTAATTACGTATCAATAACAATGCAGACCGATATAAATATAAAGATGTATCGGCTGCAACTTACAAAAGAAATAAAAAAAAACGGGATACGCAAATTTATAGTAATTAATTTAAGCTTCTCAAGCTATAGTTTAGTTGTTAATTATTATGTTTGGTACCGTTTTTGGTACCAAAACGGTTGCCAATATAAAATATAATACCTAACTTTGTGGCGTAAACATAAAGCAAAATAATCATGATGATAGTTAGCGCAAGAGATTTCAGAGCCAATCAGGGCAAATATTTCTCAATGGTAAATTCAGGTGAACACGTGATTCTGAAGTCACGTGAAGGCAGTTTTCGTCTTGTTCCTGTTACCTCTTCAGACGCCGTTACTGAAACAACACAAAACATAGCGGCTGATCTGAGAGGAGCACTTCGTGAACTAAAGGATGCTGTTGCCGGCAAGAAACAGCTGAATACACTTGATAAATTGATAAATGAATTATAGAATTACAACCTCAAGTTACTTCGATGCAACAGCGAAAAAGCTTGCAAAGAAATACCCTTCGTTCAAAGATGACTTGATAAACTTTGGTAAAACGCTTCTCGAGAACCCACTACAAGGAGCAGAATTAGCTCCAGGCATCCGCAAAATACGAATGGCTATAAAGTCGAAAAGCAAGGGAAAGTCTGGCGGAGCAAGAGTCATCACGTATAATTTCATCACGAAGGAGATGGAGGGAGAGATTGTTCTTCTACTCATTTATGACAAAGAGAATACTTCAACCGCAAAGGTCAGTATTCTCAAAGAAATCATTAAAGAAGAGGGATTCCCTCTTTAATGAAACACATATTTTAATAACAAAACCGATGATACCGTTATATTTGGTATCATCGGTTTTTTATGTTATCCACAATATCCTGTCAGTTATCTACACCTGTTTGTCAGTTATCTACAATAACAGGCATACGGAGTTATCCACAATTGTGGATAACCTGTGGATAACTCCGCAACAGGCTGATACACAATATGCAGTTATTAACAAAAAGAGTTGAAAAGAGAGGCTTTTTCTGCCTGTTTATCAACACTCAGAAATGACATACGCACACAAAAACGCTGCGTTACGCACACAGGAGTTTCTGTTTATCGCACACACAAAATACTTATTCACAAGTTATCCACACTCATGTGGATAATGCAAATATCGTGCAAAGAGTAAAAACATGTTACAAAATAAAAATCAATTATAGAGATTCAGATACGTAATTTTCTTGTCTTACACGATGATGAAGCAACCGTCATTCATCAATAGAGCCACTTTTACACTCCCATGCATCCACTCTCAGAGAGCAAAAGAGGCTCTATTGCATGACAACAGTGGCTGTATAAGAGTGTAAAAGAGGCTCTATAATGGCATAAAGTGGCTGTTTAAGCACGCCAAATCATTGCACACATCATGTAATAACCGCATAATAGACTGACAATAAAGAGGTTGACGCCGCACGCCCAAAACTCAAGAATTTCGCGCCATAGATTTCGTTGTGCGCTCAAGTGGCAGTATTGAGCGTTAGAAATGCAAATATCGTGACACAAGTTTCGCAAGCGAAAGAAGTTATTGGAAGTTATCAACATTATTGTGGATAACCTTATAAATGACTGATATACAGCAAATGATTATTAACATACCTGTGTATAAGCCTGTTTATTCCGTTATAAAACAGGCAAACAAAAGCAATTCCTGTTCTGATGCGCCAGTATTATCAACACACAGGATTATGAACAGGATTGTGGATAACCGACTTAACATACTGAAATACAAGCATAAGTTATTAACAATTAACGTTGAAAATCCTGTATATAACAGGAATATAGCCTGTGGATAACACTACGTATACACCAGTTATCCACACTCTATGAGCCTGTCTTGAAGAATGGTGGAGAACAGGCGTAGCAATGGTATCAACAGATAGTTATCAACATACATGTGGATAACTCTGTAAGTATACTGATAATCAATGTATAGTTATTCTACAAGCCTGTTTATATAATGAAAAACAGGCGGAAAAGGGTAGGGTAGGGGGCGCTTGTTATCCACAGGTTAACGTAAATTGTGGATAACTGCGTAAACACATGAGAATCAGAAGGATAATATTAACATGCGGTATGTTGCAGGAGTTATATGATAGCCTGTTAGCATTGCAACTATTAATTCAAAACTGAACAACTCAGAATCGCAGGCGAAGCCGAGAACTACTCAAAATTCAAAATTCCAAACTCCTCACTCGGCGCCATGCGCCGCCTCATGTTCATAACCCTGTGATACCTGTTAATAACCGTGTGGAGAAGCCTGTGGATAACTCGCCACTTATCAACAGGGGACATGGAGAAGCAGTTGGGATGTGGATAACTAACACTATTATTAAACTGATATTACAAAGTTTTCCACGATTATTAATCGAAAAAAGATATAAACTTATTAACTTTGCACGTGTCTACATCATATTGTGGATAACACGCCTATTACGCTTATAATCAACAGGAAGATGTTACGAAAGCCTGTGGACAACAGGCATCCCCATGTTTATAACTTAATATGCAAGAAAAAGACAGGAAAGTTACCAACATACTAACAGTACATCATCCTAATATTATTTTTTTTCTTTTAAAAAAAAGAAAGAGAGAATATATATAGATGTTGTGGATAAGTGGTGGGAACGACCAAAAGAACGAAACGTATAAACAATAAAGCAATGAATAAAGAGTGGACTGAAAAGGGATTTGTCGACGAGCCTGTTGACGAGTCGATTGACCTTAAGAAAGAGATACGCCGTCTTTGCAAGGAGAAGGACGCCGTGCTGTTGGCTCATTACTATACGGTGGGCGAGGTGCAGGAAGTGGCTGACTTTATCGGCGACTCGCTGGCGCTGGCACGCAAGGCGGCTCAGACCGACGCCAAGATGATTGTGATGTGCGGTGTGCACTTCATGGCTGAGACATGCAAGCTTCTCTCACCGGAGAAGAAGGTGCTCTGCCCGGATCTGACAGCGGGTTGCTCGTTGGCTGACTCATGCAAGGCTGAGGACCTGAAGGAGTTTAAGGAGCAGCATCCCGGCTACAAGGTGGTGAGCTACGTCAACACCACGGCGGCTGTAAAGGCGCTCACGGACGTTGTGGTCACGTCAGGCAATGCGGAGAAGGTGATGGCTTCTTTCCCGAAGGACGAGAAGATTATCTTCGGTCCCGACTATAATCTCGGCAATTACATCAACAGCGTTTCAGGTCGTCAGATGCTTCTCTGGAACGGCGGCTGCCATGTTCATGAGAAGTTCTCCGTGGAAGCCATCGTGAAGCTCAAGGAGGAGCATCCTGAGGCTGTGGTAATGGCTCATCTGGAGTGTAAGGCTCCTGTGCTGGCTGTGGCTGACGTGAAGGGATCGACGGCTGCCATGCTCAATTATGCCAAGGCTCATCCAGAGACGAAGGAATATATAATCGCTACGGAGGCTGGCATCCTGCACGAACTGCAGCGCAGCTGCCCCGACGTGACGTTCTATCCTGTTCCGCCTGAAGTAAGCGAGGGTGGGGTAGGCTGCTCTTGCAACGAATGTGAGTATATGAAGAAGAACACGCTGAAGAAGATATATAACACGCTGCGCTACGAGTGGCCCTCTGTGGAGGTGGACCCCGAGATAGCCCGCGACGCCGTGAAGCCGATAGAGCGCATGCTGGAGCTGTCTTAACAGGAGCGAAGACACACCTTCAAGGAATATATACGCTGAAAGACATGTTTTTCTGCCAAGACAGGAAAGCATGTCTTTGTTTTTATTACTTTATTATGAATCGCAACAACAAGAAGGACATACTTCTCGCTATGATACGTAAGGGAGCGCCGATGACGTTCTCCCAGCAGGCGAGGCTCGTGCTGAGTCTTGCCACGCCTGCCATCCTTGCCCAGCTCACCACCACGATGATGCAGTATATAGACGCTTCGATGGTGGGCAGCCTTGGCGCTTCCGCTTCTGCTGCCATCGGACTGGTGGAGACCACCATGTGGCTGATGGGCAGCATCTGTTCGGCTGCGGCTGCCGGCTTCTACGTTCAGGTCAGCCATCAGCTTGGCGGCAACGACCTCGCACGTGCACGTGCCACTCTGCGCCAGGGCATCATGTCCGTGCTGGTGGTGAGCCTGCTGTTGGGAATGACGGTGCTTGCCATCAGTCCGTTCCTGCCAAGATGGTTGGGTGGGGGAGAGGACATCTGCAGCACGTCGTCCGTTTACATTGCCATCATCTCTTTGGGTCTGCCCGCCTTCCAGTTCTCGATGTTCGGCTACGGCATGCTCCGCAGTTCGGGCAATATGGTGGTGCCGAGCGTTATGAGTGTGGTGATGATGGCTCTGGACGTATTCTTCAATTTCTTCCTCATCTTCCCCACGCGCCCTATGGAAGTGCTTGGCATGCCGGTGATGATGCCCGGTGCGGGACTCGGAGTGGAGGGCGCCGCCATCGGAACGGTTTCGGCGGAGGCTGTGGCAGCCACGGTGACGATGTATATACTGTGCTTTCGCAAGGGCGAACTGTGTCTGCGTCAGGATAGCGGACGCTTCCTGCCGACGTGGAATGTGGTGAAGAACGCCATGCACATCGGACTGCCGATGGGACTGCAGCAGACCATCATGACGTCGGCTTACATCGTCACCACCATTATTATCGCTCCTCTCGGCACCTTTGCCATCGCCGCCAACTCGTTCGGCATCATCGTGGAGAGCCTCTGCTATATGCCCGGCTACGGTGTTGCTGACGCTGCCACGACGCTCGTGGGACAGACCATCGGTGCAGGGAGGCACGACCTGATGAAGCGCTTCGCATGGCTCTCCGTAGGGCTTGGCGTAGCGATAATGTCGGTCATGGGCGTGGTGATGTACGTGGCGTCGCCGTTTGCGATGGCTATGATGACTCCCTCTTTGGAGGTAAGACAGCTGGGTGTGGAGGTGCTGCGCATAGAAGCCTTCGCCGAACCTATGTTCGGTGCAGCCATCATCTGCTACGGCGTGTTCGTGGGAGCCGCCAAGACCATAGCTCCGAGCATCATGAACCTCGCTTCGATGTGGGGCGTGCGCATAACGCTTGCCGCGCTGCTCGCCCCGACGATGGGTCTGCGTGGCGTGTGGCTGGCGATGTGTCTCGAGCTTTGCTTCCGCGGCATGATATTCCTCGTGAAGCTGTGGACATGGAAGCTGAAGCCGCAGAAAAAGATTTAAAAATACAAAACCAATTATACTATTACGATTATGGAGAAAATTGCTAATAAGGTATTCGGTGGAGAGCGTCCTCTCTTCGAAATCCACAACACGGAACTCGACCACGTTCGCATTACGTTCGGCGAGTCGGGCGTAAAGGAATGCAGCAACATTGTCTGCCGCAACTGCTATTTCGAGGGCAAATATCCGCTCTGGCACGTCAAGGGATCGGACATCCGCAACTGTTATTTCGCGCCGGGGTCGCGCTCTGCCATCTGGTATTCTGACGATATGCACATGGAGGACTGCGTCATCAACGGACCGAAGTTTTTCCGTGAGATGAAGAATCTCTCGCTGAAGAACGTCACCATCAACGACGCCGACGAGACTTTCTGGGGCATTGACGGGCTGAAGCTGGAGAATGTGGTGCTGCATGACGGCACTTATCCCTTCATGCACTGCCGCAATGTGGAGGTGGACGGACTCGTTTCTGACTCGAAGTACGTGTTCCAGTACTCACGCGACATCGTCATCCGCAACGCCAAGATTGATACGAAGGACTCGTTCTGGGAGGTGGACAACGTCACGGTGTACGACTCGGAGCTTAACGGTGAGTTCATCGGATGGCACTCGCGCGGACTCCGCCTCGTAAGATGCCACATCTCCGGCGAACAGCCGCTCTGCTATGCCAAGGATTTGGTGCTTGAGGATTGCACGTTCGACGCCGAATGCGACCGCGCCTTCGAGTATTCCACCGTTCAGGCTGACATCCGCGGACACATCAAGAGCATAAAGAATCCGATGTCGGGACGCATCACTGCGGACAGCATCGGAGAGGTGATAATAGACGAGAACATAAAGAAGCCGGCTGACTGCGTAGTTAGCAGCAGAGAAAAATAATATAATTATGATTTACGACTTCTCTAAACCTACCTGCCGCCGTGGCACCAACTCGTACAAATGGGACTCGGCGGCGGGTGATGACATCATTCCGTTGTGGGTGGCTGACATGGACTTCGAGACTTATCCCGGCATTACGGAGGCGCTGCGCCGCCGCGTCGACCATGCCATCTTCGGCTATACACGTGTGCCGGACAGCTATTATGATGCTGTCTGCCGCTGGTTTGAGGAAAGACACGGGTGGCGCTTCCATCGGGACGACATCATTTACACCTCAGGCGTGGTGCCAGCCATATCAGCCATCATCAAGGCGCTGACGCTGACTGGCGACCAAGTGGTGGTGATGGGACCCGTATACAACTGTTTTTTCTCCTCTATACGCAATAACGGCTGCGAGCTGTCGAGTAGTCCACTCATCTATAATAAAGCGCTCCTGCGTTACGAAATCGACTTTCACGACCTCGAACAGCGCCTCTCGCACGAGCGTGCCCGTCTGCTGCTGCTCTGCAATCCTCACAATCCGGGAGGACGAGTGTGGAGCCGTGGCGAGCTGGAACGTGTGGCTGTGCTCTGCAAGAAGCATGGCGTACGAGTGGTTTCGGACGAAATTCATTGCGAACTGACGCTTGGCGACCACCGTTACACGCCGTTCGGCACGCTCCCCGACGATCTTTCGTACGGCTCCGTGACGTGTTGTTCGCCCTCTAAGGCGTTCAATATAGCTGGCTTGCAGATTGCCAACATCGTCTGCCGCGACGCCGCTGTACGCGAAAGAATTGACCGTGCCATAAACATCAATGAGGTTTGCGACGTCAATCCCTTCGGCATTCTGGCTCTTCAGGCTGCCTATTCGGACGGCGGCTACGAATGGCTGTGCCAGTTGCGTGCCTACCTGACGGAGAACTATCGCCGCCTCCGCGACCTCTTCGCCCGCGAATTGCCCCACCTCCCCGTTATGAACATGGAGGGAACATACTTGGCATGGGTGGACTGCAGCTCACTCGGCGAGTCGTCAGAGCACATAGAAGAGCGCTTGATGCGCGAGAACCGCGTATGGGTGAACGCCGGAAGCATGTACGGCAAGGAAGGCGAAGGCTTCATAAGAATAAATATGGCTTGCCCGTGGAGCAGGCTGGAAGAAGGAATAAAGAGGATAGGGAAATAAAGTGGTGCGTTGCACCTAATTATGAATTAGGAGTTTTGATTTTTGAATTATTCTCGGCTTCGCCTGCGATTTTGAATTATTCAGTTTTGAATTGATAGGTTAAAATGCTGTATTACTAAATGTTATTCCACCAATTCAAAATATAATAATTCAAAATGCGCCTTGGCGCACAATTCTTAATTCAAAACTCAAAACTCCTAATTCTGATAGCGGTTTTTACTTCACCACCATCTTACGACCGTTCACGATATACATGCCTGGGTTCAGACGCGGGGCGGCCTCCTTCACTGTCGTGTTGCGGAAGAGCACCACTCCGTTTATTGAGCAGATTGTCACGCGAGTGTCGCTGTCGGCGAATATTGCTTCCAGTCCGCTAACCTGCGTTGTGGTGCCGTGTATCTCGACATCGTGAGCTGGCATGGTCTCGGGAATGTCGATGTCCCAACCGTTAAACTCTCGGTCTGACGGAATCTCCGGCTCAGGAACTTCTACCGGTGCTCCATACTCGAGCGTTACGTCCATATACAGTTCATTGTCAACGTATACAGTCAGACGATAAGAATTGATTGTGAATGATCCTGTTACCTCAACGTCGTGAGCCGGCATTGTCTCTGGCAATCCTTCCCAACCTGAGAACGTATAGCCCTCCTTCTCGGGATCAGCCTCAGCAGTCAGCGTCGTGCCGTATTCCACCTCAACTGTCTTATACTCCTCGCCGTCCACCTTATAAGTAATAGTGTACTTATTGGCTGTATACGAACCTAAGATTTCGATGTCATGGGCTGGCATCGTCTCCGGTACGTCCTGCCATCCTGCAAACGTATGACCTTCCTTGGCTGGCGCCTCTGGAGCAGTAACGGCTTCGCCGAATACGACAGTCTTGGTATCGATAATCTCCTCACCAATCTTAAAGACAGCCTTATAAGAATTGATAGTGAACGAACCTGTTACCTCAACGTCGTGAGCCGGCATTGTCTCGGGCAAGCCCTGCCAACCGGAGAACGTATGACCCTCCTTCTCGGGATTAGGCTCAGCGGTCAGAGCAGTGCCGTAGAGCACGTTAGATTCCTTATAGTTGGTGCCGTCGAGAGTGTAAGTGAGATGATAAGACGATACGGCAAACTCGGCAGCAAGCGTAATATCCTCCTTTCCGACCGTCAAAGAACGCGGGTTGTCCGTCACGTCGTCCGACCACTTTACAAAGTGATGACCCTCGGCAGGCGTTGCGGTGAGCGTCAACGTAGTGCCCTCAGCCAGACGACCGCCACTCTCGTTAACCGTTCCGCCATCTCCAGCTGAGATAGCAACGTCATGATAAATCACAATCTTGACCTCGTAAGGCGAAGAAGGATAACCCAGGCGTTCGTTAGACTTGAACGAGAAGTTGACGTTCTCGATATCCTTCACCTCACCCGTTGACTTGTCACGATAGCGGAAAGACATCTGCTCGCCGTTCTCGCTGTTGCTTCGTGCACGAAGATAGAGGCAGTTATTGCCGTTGGGCAAGGCCAAGACTTCCGCCACACCACGGCATTCGTCGCCGACAAATGCCGCCACGTCATACTGCTCATAATCCAACTTCTCTCCTGTGGCGAACGCCACATCAAGATAAAGACTCATGTCGTAGCGATATGCGCTCGGATTGACGCTCCATGTGTCAGCGGCCGAAGCCGTGACACTATGGAAGAACGCCATTAAGAGTGCAACTATCGCCATTGTATGTCTGATAATTGAACTTTTCATTGTTTATCGTTTTTTTTTATGGTTAACGAACGGCAATCTTATGATAGGTGTAATGTCCGTTGCTGCATACAACTGCAACATAGACTCCACCCGTCAGTGAAGAAATGTCGACGCCACTATCGCTGATATGGGTCTCATGCTTGATCTTCTGACCGTTGATATCGAACAGCTCTACGCTGTTGATGTCGTCGGCAGCCACTCCGTGTATGAGCAGACGTCCGCCGTCTACAGACAGGCTGACATTGCCGTCGTAGGCTGTGGTGCCTATAGCAGTGGCATTGCCCACGTTGATGGCGTAAGGAGCCTCGATGTTACCCAAGACGGTTTCGCTGAAGTCGAGCGTGTTGCTTGCGAGTACGTCAGAACCCTCACGGTCAGTCACCTGAACGGTGATGCGGTCACCGGCATTGCCATAGACACTCATCATCAGCAGACCACCGCTGAGTTGTCCGATGCCACGACACTCGCTGCCGCAGAACGCTGCCAGCTGATAGTCAGCATTGTCGGCAGTGATGCCGTCAGCGTCGCAGACAGTGGCCACGATAGCCATAACGGACGGATACTTGTGCTTGTCGAAAGCAAGAGGCAGTCGGCTTCCGATGCCCTGCGTGTGCTGGGCATGAGCCTTTGAGACGATGGCGGTGTTGTAAACCACATTCTTCTTCGACTGGCTCTGATACATATATCCCTTACCAGGAGCGAGCGTCTCGAGAGTGCCCACCCAGTGTTCGCCGTCATACTGAGCGAATCCGTCCTGACCTACCACTGCGTCCAGCTTCTCCACTGTAGTGGTGGCGAAAGCCTCGTCGAGCGTCATGGTCTGGTCGGCAGGATAGCCCAGCCAGTTCCAACCGTCGTTGAGCGCGATAGGTGTGGCTGGATTCCATGCCACGCCGCTGATGCGTCGTGAGGCAGTGGCTGCGGATGTCTCCACCTTGTAGCTCTGCGATGCTTCGAGAGACGAGAGTGTGCCGACGAGTCCCAATTGCGGGTCGCGTACCACCTCCTGCGTCTGACTCTTCACACGTTGCACGGCAGCGTCCTCAGCCAGCTGTGCGGCGGTCATGCCGTCAGCGAAGCTATGCGACATCCATGTCCAACCCTCGGTCATGGCAATGTCCATATCAGACTTCTTGATGACATAACTGAACTCCTTCACATCCGACACATCGTCGTTGCCGACCATAGTCATAGCCTTGATGTGAGTGTCGCTGCTGATGACGATAGGCACGGTGTACTTACGTCTTGTGCCGTTCTCATCACATGGGCAAGAGCCGTCAGTGGTGAAGTAGATGGTGGCATTCTTCGAGTCGGTAGCCAGTTCCACCTTCGTGCCACGATAGACGGCAGTGCCGCTGGCGCGTGAAGCAGTAGGAGCCTCGGCAGTGATGATTTCGGTCATCACGTCCACCGTGCTCTCTCCCTTAGCAGTAACGTCGTCAATAGTGAACGTCAGCTGTGTGCGTCCCGGGAGGTCGCCCGTAACCTTCACTACGGCCTTGCCCTCAGCATCGAGAGTGAGGTCAGTGGCAGCGAGTGATGCCACCATTTCTGACGAATTGGCAATGTGGAGTGTGCGTCCGCTTGCAGCCTCACTCGGCAGAGCGTAGATGGTAAGCTCCTTCACGCCACCGTAGAGCACCTTGATGTTATCGGCAGTGATCTTCTGCACCTCCTTCTCCACGTCGAGCACCTGACTGTAAGTCGCGGTCATAGGAATGCCGGCATACGACTTGACGTTGCGGCTTACCGTGAGTCGGATTTCACCCGTGGTGGAAGCGAGAGCCTGCTCCGGTACGAATCGGATGCGTGAAGCGTAGCGTACGGCGTCAGCATCTTCAGGAGAAGCATATTCGTCAGCGAGAGCAGCATTGACGAGCTGTATGTCTCCGGCAAGCTTCTTGCCGCCAGCCGTAACGCTGATGTTGGCATCGGTGAGAGTGGCGGGGTCCATATACTTGTCGAACTGCACCTCAATGCCCTCTTCGTAAGCGCGGGCCTCAGTCACCTCAGGCTGCTTGTTCTGAGTGATGCCTACGTTCACCTCCAGCTGCGGCGGCGGAACCGGCAACCACTCGCTGTACGCTGTGGCGTATCCGTCCTTCTCGAACTTCACCTGCCACAATCCCTGTGGCACGTCCCAACGATACATACCGTTCTCGTCGGTGAAGAGCGGGTTGTGCTGAGCATATTCCTCAGCGTTCCACATCACGATGTTCTCGTGCTTGTCACCATAGATGTCTTCCACCTCTTCCTTATAATAGATAGTGGCTTGCACACCCTCCACACGGTTCTCAGGCACCGCCTCATATACGTAACCGGCGGGGTCGTGATTGATGGTTAGCGGGTCAAACGGTGGACGGTTAGGATTATAGTAGCCATAGTATGGCGAATTTGGAAATGAACCCTTATAGCTGTCCGTTCCAGGATATCCCTGTGCAAACGGGTCGATAGGACAGTCAGACGAGCGTCTTGCCATACGTGCCACCTCAGCGATGTGCTCGGTGTTGGTACGTACGAAGTTGTCCTCCCAATAGTTGAGTCCGGCACTGATGCCGAGTGAAGCAAGATTCAGCAGGAGCGATGCTCCGCATGTCTCAGGAGCGCTGACCGCTCCAGCAATGCCAAGACCGGTATTGACAACGTCCAAAGCGGTCTTACTGCCGTCTTTTGTTGCAATCCAGCCTCTGTACTTCTTAGCCTTTTCTATGATGGCCTTCGATTCATTGCCAGAGCACGTTGTTTCTATAGACTTGATGATATAGTTCCATTCATCGAAGCGACCGTAACCATTATTGATGTCAGTGCCAATACCCCAGCCGCCTGCGAATGCTCCGACTCCTGCAACAACTTTGCCGGCTATCTTGAGATTCTTAAGACATTTGTGGTTCTTGACAATGTTAGTCTTTAAGTTTTCCTTCTCTACCAGCACCTCAGGCTTCTTGTTTCTTGAGATAGCTATAGCCACAAGCTGGTCGACAGAGTTGCAAAAATGTCTTGACTTGACAGATAATCCTAATGATATGGACATGTCTGTAGCAGCTATTGACTTATCAACAGTTCCGGACCAGTCAAATTCAAGTTTCTGCATCTCTTCGTTGAGAGCATTGTAGTAAGCCTTCACAGATTCTTCCGAATCAGGATTGAATCCTGTAGGAAGGTCCTTGTTATGGCTCTTCCATACATCTCCGTTGGAGTTGCTGAGGCTGAAGTCTGTGCTTCCGCTGAAGCCATCAGCAATCGATTCGAAGTCATAATCGCCCGGCGAGATGTATTGTGCTGAGCCATGGTCAGAGCTTACTGAAGACGAGATGTCATCATTTGGCAATGTCAGGCTTGTGCCGTAAGGATTAGGCATGTCCTGCATGTACGGGTCGTAGTCCTTATTGCGGTCTTCCTCGCGTTCGCCGAAGAGAATGACACTTCCTCCTGCATAGTTCTCATTCTCGAGAACGTCAATATCAACTTGGTCGTTGTCATCGTATTCAGGAATATTGTCGTCGCCGTCGTAGTACTTGCAGACAATCTTCTTTACACGTTTCACATAGGCAATCTTCTCCTCACGCGGTACGTCTTCTCGCTCTATGAAGTCAAAGAGGTCGTCTAAGAGTCCCTTAAACTCGTCTGCCTTGTCGTTTTCGTTGGCGATTTCGTCCTCATACTTTTTTGCAAGCAGCTTGGCTTCAGCAGAATCGTAGTTGTAGTTGCCCTTTGCTATGTAGTTGACACTGAGGTTGACGATGCCGTTGTATGTGCTGAACTGTACGTTAGCAAACCATATCTTCTTCTTTGTGTCGTAGCTGCAGTCGATGGTTCGTACCGAACCGTCCTCGCCGAAGATGTTGAGATACACCTCTTGCAGGACTTCAGGACTGTTGTTGCTGAAGTCGAGCGTGAACAGTACGTTGCCTGGCGTGTAATACCATGAGTGTGAAGTGGTGCCCTTCTCGAAGTCGAACACGATGGTCGGATTCGTATCCATGGTCACCGTCTTGATAATAGGATAGTCCTTGATGTACGTAGTGTTCTTTGTTTCGGTGAGAAGCAGACTGCCCGACTCAGTGGTAATCTTTGCCGAGATGGGACATTCAGACATATTGAACACACTTGCCAATACGCATTCGGCATTCCATTGACCGTTCTGCTTTGTGGTTGTGTGTCCGATAAGCTCGTTGTTGCAGTAAACGTCCACATTGGAACGTGCTGGAGCCGAACCGCTGACATTGAACGTGGCTGATGTTATAATCTCAGGTACGATGATGTCAAGGTTCTTCACCTCTACCTTTGCGGATCCGATCGGCTGTGTAAGCGTTGCACCCTTATAGTCGAACACCACTGAAGCGGTGGCGTTAAACATTTCGCTGGCGGTAGGAATGACGCAGAAGCGGGTCTGTGTCTTATAGGTGTCGCCGAGCTCTACGGTGAGTCGCTTGCCGCTGAGTGTGTAGGTCATGAGCTTCGGACCCTGGATGACAGACTTCTCCACGAAGTCGCAAGCGTCGGGAAGGTCTACGACGAGCTTCACATTGCTGATATCGCTCTTGTATACTCCCTTGAAATCGATGACCGAACTGAGCGTGAGATACTTGCCGTTGGTGATGCTGCTCTTGTTGGAAGAGAACGATGTTGAGGCTGTGGTGTATGTGAACAGACTCTCGTCGAAAGCCGGAACCATTGAGTTATGGACGGAAGCAATCTTGCCGCACTCCACCTTTACAGGGTTCTTCACATAGTCCTTGCCGTCTGTAAGACCTATTTCGTCGTAGGCAGAGAGACGCAGGATGGAGCTCATCAGCTCTGACTTGCCCATAGTTACGAGCGTATACTCGCCGTCGTCCACGTCGGCAAGCGAAGCCTTCGCCTCGGTGTATTCGGTCTTCTTCAGCAATTCGCCGTTTGCGTTGTAGAGCATAGCCATGACGGCAGGATTGTCTGTGGTCTCGAAGGAAGCCTCGATGCAACCCTTGCCCACGATGTCGAACGTAGCCTCGGCGCGACGCTTCTCGTCCACTGTCACCGTACGTTCGATGGGACTGAATGCGCCTGTCTTCGATACGGCTGTGATACGCAGCTCGTCGCCGATGTTGACGGTCTCGTCCAGAATGGTGAGCATTGGATACTGCATTGTCATATCTTTCTGTTCGCGGTTCTGTGTGACGTTGAACACTGTGAAAGCCACGTTGCGATAGTCAGAATAGAAGTCCTGCTTCTCCTCCGAACCGGCTGCTATATACGTGAATCCGTACTTTACGCGAGCTCCGACAACAGACTTCATCATCGTCTTGCCCATCTCGTGAATGGTCTCGTCGTCGGCAAATGCGCCCAGTGTGTCGAGCTTGTTCACACACTCCGTAGCTGCAATGACGAGACGTGTCTCCGGCGCGGCAAGTACGTTTAATGTCCATTGTCCGCGACGGTCGGTTTTTGTGGTGAATGTCTTCTGGAACTTGCCGTTAAGAGTCTGCGTAGCCGACACTGATGCGTCTGCTATATAGGCGTCGTCGCCGTCCACCACAGTGCCCTTGAGCGTGATGGTGCGCAGAGGCTGGAGCATGATGTTGCAGATGTTTTCCTTGCTGCTTACGCTGAATGCGGTGTCAGCAGGTGCCACATAGATGGTGCCGAGCTTGTCGTTTAGAGTGACGCGGCATATGAGCTGCTGTCCTTCCGGTATCTCGCCAAGCGAAACCGTCTTGCGCAGATAAACGGTTGTGCCGTCCTCAAGCGGCTTGAGCCATTCCACTGTTGCCATGTTTGTAAGGTTCTCACCCTCCGGCGACAATACCTTGGCTGCAACGGTGTAAAGCTGTTTCAGTGTTCCGAACGCCACATCCATGTCATCGTTAGGAATGGTGACTTCCTCTATACGACCGATTTCGAGTCCTGCACGCGAGTACATATATACATTATACTGCTCGTCCTTGCGCAGTCCGCTGAACGTATAGATGAGTCGGTCGGTGATGACATACTTCTGGCGTACGCCCGAATTGATGTTCACCAGCTCGATGGTGTTGTTCTTGTAACGTCCGTCCTTGCCTTCAGCGGGTAGGTTCACCTGCAGCATGTGCATGTCGTCGGTGATTGGAAGGATGGTGAAGTCCTTCCAGTATTCAGCGGCGGCGTACAGCTCCACGGCTTCTTCCGGAACATATACGTTGCAGTTGGCCTTGTTGGTGATGCCTTCGAACGTTCTGTTATTGCATACCGGCGGCTCCACGGCGTGTACTGTGATGGCCGTAAGGTTGGCGCAATTATTAAACACCATGCTGCCCATACTGCCTATTGTTGCCGGCAGAGAAACAGACGATACGGCCATTCCTGAGAATGCATAGCTTGGCAATTCTGTTACGCCGCCCGTACGCGAAAGGTCGATGGTTGCAGCATTGCTTAGTTGTTGCAGACAGTTAAAGTCGTAGCTTGTCATGCGTCCCTTCACAATCAGACGGTTCACGTTGACATAATTGTTGCTGCCCACGGTTGAACTGAGCGCTCCCAAGAGGTTGTCAGGTGTGAAGTCGTCGATGATGGCCAGTCCGGTGGCGGCGTTATAGTAGTTGGCTCCGGGATTGCCTGGTGATGCAGGATCGTATTCCAGGATGGCAACAAGCTGTGCGCCTGCGTCGGTCATAGTGCCTTTGAAGACATTCGACTTTTCTTCCTGAGCCACACCGTTCAGAATCCATCCCTTCATCTTATAGCCGGTATTCGGATAAGCTCTTACTGTATATGTATTTCCTGCCACCACTTCCGAAGCCGAGAGATTGAATGATGCCGCTCCAGTCGGCGATGCCACAGCTGTCAGCGGGTGCTTCAGAGCGGGTTTCTCCGGGTCAGATGGACTGGTTGGGTTATAGACATAGTTGGCCACGAGCACCACGTCAGTTGCTGGCATCGTGAAATTGAAGTAGCTGTTGGCGCTGATGGTTTCGCCGTCACGTGTCCAATTTTTAAACACGTATCCATAATTGTTGGAAGTGGAGATGCGTATCGTCGTGCCTTCAGCGTAGCTGCCATTACCCGAAAAAGAGCCGGCACCGGCCGGATTGCTTACCAGTGTGAGCTTATACTTCTTCTCTACAGGCGTAGGAGGCTGCGGGTCGGAAGGCGAAGTGGGGTCATACACCACGTCTGCCATTACAGTAACGTCAGTTACAGAAGGCATTATGAAGCTCAGTCCGTCATATTGCGACATTTCCTTCTTTTCGCCGTTGAGCGTAATGCCGCGAAGACTATAGCCATTGTTCAGACTTATACGCAAGTTAACGGTCTCGCCGTCGGTGATATAGGCGTCGCCTTCTCCGCTGAACGAGCCGTATTCCGAGCCCCGTGTATTATAGTTTACAGACGAGATGCCACCCTTGTTATTGGTTCTGAACGAGAGCAGGCTCTTTGCCTTGTAGATGTAAGAGGCCGAAGCCAAGGCGCTTACGCCGTTCTCATTCACACACACTGCCTTGAGCGTGACGTCGTTACCCGTCGGTATTTCCACCGGCGCGGTATACTTCATGCCGTTGGTATCCGTCGGGTCGGTGCCGTCAAGCGTATAGCGTATGGTCGTGGCAGGGTCGTTGATGTCGGTGAGAACCACCTGGAACGCCCTGTAGAACTCGCCGCTATTGTGCGAGATAATCGGAGCTTTGGGCTTCGGTTTCACTTCGCCCGAATTGTCGAGATAACACTTGATGTTCTTTATACGGAACTGTCCTTTGACAATGTCGAACACCGCCTCGCTTACAGCACTCGTGTTCTCCCAAGTGTATGTCTTCGTCGTTGCGTCGTAACTCACGCTGCCGACGCGGGCAGACAGCGTGGAAGCATCGTTATTGTACGTCTCCGTCAGAAACTCCACCTTGCTTACCACGTAACCATTAGGACCGGTCATGGTGATGGTGTTGCCCTTATACACTCTGACGGCTCCACTGTAATACGCCGCCTGATATCCGCCCGTATTCTTGCCGAACGCGAACGAGATGCCATAGGCTTCGTCGTCGTCAAGGCTCGCTACGTCGGCGCCATTGCTCAGCGACTGGTCTGGTTCCAGCTCCACAATGGTCTGCGCCGACAGCGGGCAGCCCGCTGCCCATCCCGCTATAAGCAGGACGAGCAGCATGGCCGTTCGTTGTATGTTAATAAATATGTGTTTCATAATGACAAGTTTTGATTACTTAATCACTGTCTTATATGTCTTGTCACCGCATACGATGACATAGATGCCAGTGGCAGCCTTAGCCTTGAAGTCGGCATAGCGTCCATTGAATACTGTCATGCCGGCAGCATTCACCACGCTTACTTCTGCGTCAGCGTCGATGTCAGCCTCTACGCCGTCAATGCCTGTTGCTGAAGTGTTGAAGCTAAGCATGAAGCGACCTGCTGTAGTGCCAGCCTCTGCCTCGAAGCGGTAAGCGCCCTCGTTGAGGTTAACGGTAGCGCCGGTGAGCTTGTCGGTGAGCATAACGGTCCAGTCCTCGCTGTAGCGTCCAGAGAGAGCTATTGTGTATTCGCCTGCTTTGGCTGTGCGGATGGCGAGCTGTGCTGTGCCGTCGCCGAGCGGACGTTCGCAGATGTCATACTTGACGTCAGCGTCCACGTAGATTTCTGCGCCCATCGGTGTTGAGGCGAAGAACTTGGCAGCGTCGCGTGCGCAGTCATATCCCATCGTTGCCTTCTCGTTCATGACGATACGTGTGCGGTTTTCGCTGCCGCATCCCTCGATGGTGAAGTTGAAGACGTTGCGCTGAGCACCGTTGATGCTTTGTGCAGGAGCATAGTTGACGCCCGGCTTCTGACCGTCGGCACTTGTTGCCTTGAGTGCGTCGTTATAGTGCATACGGCCTTCTACGCCAAACACCATCTGCTCTACGTCGACAGGACGCTGAACGAAGAACGACTCGTAAGGACGCAGGATGATATCGTCGTCCACCGGCGAGTAAGCCTGATAGTTAGATCCCTTCCAGAGAATGATAGGAGAATAGAAGTTGTCCTTCAGCGAGTTCATGTCATAGTAGCACGGATACGGGTTGCCCACGAGGTTCCATGAGCGGTTATGAGCGAACTCTGATGTATGCTCCTCCAGCGGCACGATGATGTCCGAAGAGGTGAACAGACGGTTCTTCGTAACGGTGTTGCGTGACGGGAACACCACTGTAGCAGCGTAGCTGTACTGGTAATTGTCCTGTATGTAGGAGTTGTTGTTGGCAGCCTGGATGATATATCCCTTGCCGGCGAGGAGCACGCCGTCTGCCGGTACCGGCTCCCAGTTGCTCTCCACTGTTTGGCTGCTGCCACTGCCACTGCTGCTGCCACCGCCGATTGTGCGCATCGGTGCGTTGTTCTTGTCAGTAGATTCCTCTGTTGCAGCAGCTCTCTTGGCGCTGTTATACTGGCGGATGACGAAGTCAGTGCCGTTGAGTCCGTATACGTCGCTCATCTGAACGTCGTACTGGAACGATATGAAGTGCCATTCGTTCGGTTCCAAACTTATGATGCAGAGCACGCTGTCAGCACGCATATTCTCGGCGTTGTTGATGAGAGTCGGACGGCGGTCGTCGCTATAGTATGTGCCGTTGTTCTGGCTGATGTAAGCTCCACGGTTGTAGAACATATTGTTGATGGTGAACACTCCTGCGGAGAGTGTGCCGTCACCTGAAGCCGTCAGCTGTCCAACGGTGTTATTGCTTTTGCTATAGTAGTTGTTGTCTGTATTGTAGTCGAGTATCATGTTCGGGTTGTCCTGCAGCACGGCGTTGTCTTCCGACTGGAGGTCGAACGTCATCTGACGATTCACGTAGATGTTCTTCACCGGCTCATTGAGCGGCTTTATTATGTAGAAGTTGCTCCAGTTGGTTGCTTCGCGGTAAGCGTCGATGGTGAACGGTGCCACGTAGAGCGTACAGTGGTTGAGGTCCATGCCGCTGGTGAATGTGCCGTTCGCTACTGGAGGAACAACAGCCTTACACTTCACTGTGGTGAGATTTTTACAGTAAGAGAAGAGACCGCTTCCGATTTTTTCCGTATTAGAAGGAATGGTTATTTCTTTCAGAGAGTCACAGTTCTGGAATACGCAGCTACCCATTTCTGTAACCGACTCAGGTATTGTTATTTCGCTGAGCAGATTACATCCATTGAATACATAATCCTCAATCAGCATGAGTGTCTCGGGGAGACTTACCTTTTGCAGCTGCTTACATCCAGAGAATGTGCTTTCGTCAAGATATCTGATTCCCTCAGGAATGGTTATCTCTGTTATGGCTGTATTAGCAAAAGCGCTTGATCCGATATTCTGCAGTCCTTCAGACAATGCTGCTGGTGCGAAACAGCTACAGCTATTGAATGCGCTTGATCCGATATAGTCAACCTTTGAGATGTCAAGGTCAGTGAGCTTGCTGCATCCGTTGAATGCGCTTTCATCTATTCGCTTGATGTCCGTTGCGTTCACCTTTGTAAGGTTCTGGCAGTTATTGAATGCCGAACGCGGTATGGTGTTGATGTTCTTGGGCAGCGTTATCTCCCTGATGGTTTTCTGATTTGAGAGGAACGATTCGGGCAGAGCGTTGAACGTTGCGTCAGTGAGGTCAAGATTGCGCAGGCTGGTGAGCTTCTTTATGTTGGCAAGGTCGGTGGCGTTGAGCTTGCCAATCACCTTCACGTTGACGCCAAGGCTCCAGTCGGCGTCAGTCATCTCGATGTATGTCTGTGCGAACTCGCCCTTACGCTGTACGTTCACTGCCATCCATTCGAAGTCCCAGCCTTCCGGTGTCAGTTCGGCGTTCTTCCATGCATTAGAGGCGTTATACTGAGCGTATGCTTCCTGCGAACCTATATACACGTTGTAAGACGACGGAACGTTCCAGTTGGTCTGCGGCATATTGCCCTTCATGTGCAGTTCTTTGAGAGGGCAATTAATGCGTGTCCAGTACAGATAGATGTTATCGTAGCATGCAGGCACAGTGAGCGACTTCAGGTTAGACGCTTTATTGAATATATTGTAGGAAGAGTTGTAGTTGTCCGAGTTTCCCACTGATGTTATAGGAGCGGTGGTGCCGTATGTGTAAGGAGTGGTTTCGGGCAGCGTGACGTTGTCCTGCTCTGTGAATATCTCCACAACGCAGAACTTACCATTGCTGTTGACGATGCTGAAGTAGTCGCCTTCGCGCTCTCCGGCAATCACCCATGCATTGTTATAGCTTGTGGTTGGATAGTCAGGCGTTTCTTCTCCGATAAACACTTTCTTGAAGTCAGACCAAGCAGAATTGCTACGTGAGCTGCCATAAGGAGCGTGCAGGTAGATATTGCCAACGTTGTTAAGATTTTCGAAGTTGGTCTCTCCAATGATAATGTCAGTAACAGAAGAGCCCTCCATATAAAGTGATGCTGTCTTTATGTATGTAAGGTCGAGTGTGTGTACTGACTTTGCGTTTGACCAGTTGAATCCGCTCATTCTTGGATTTCCGAATGTTTCCACCTTATACTTCACGCCGTCGAGAGTTACGCTGTCGGGTATGGCTACGGTGTCAGCAGTGGAGCTGATGTTAGTAACGCACAGATTGTTGTTGTAGAAGTCGAACTCGAGTGTGGTAAGTCCGTTGTCGCAAGTTGTCTCAAGCTTTTTCAGCTCCCAGCCTTCTGGCTTAAGCTGTGCAGAGTTCCAGTTGCTGTCATACTTAAAGTCGTTGTAAGCCTCCTGTGCTCCTATATATACGCTGAAGTTTGAAGGCAAAGCATATTGTGTCTCTGGCTTTGCGCCCATTATATGCAGTTCGGTACAAGGCGATTCATCCCAGTTGACATAGATATTGCTGTATCCTTCTGGTACGGTCAGCGACTTGAGGTTAGGCGCTTTGCCTAAGAGAGTTTTTGCATTGACATTGTTGTTGTTACTTCCTATATTAGTAATGTACATCTTATTGCCGTTTACGTCTGTTGTATTAGGCAGTGTGATGTTTTCTTCATTTGTGAAGATTTCCATTACGCAGAAACTGTTCGAATCGTATTGATCGTATAATATGCTGAAGTAGTCGCCCTCGCGTTCGCCGGGAATAACCCATGCATTATCATAAGCCGACTCAGGATAAGACGACTGCTCATTGCCGATAAGCACTCTCTTGAAGCCATACCAGCTATAATCGCTACGTGAGCATCCGTAAGGAATATGCAGGTAGACGTTTTCCAGTCCGTTAGTATTATAGTTGAATTCATCACCTATAAAGACATCCGTTATTTTGGTATTGGCAAAATTAATATCACCATTTCTTACGTTCGTAAGATCAAGAGAGGTGACACTCTGCGCACCGGTCCAATCCATTTCGGTGCCATCCGTACGACCAAAGTATTCTATCTGATACCTCTTACCGTTGATAGATACTGCTTGGGGAAGTGCTACTGAGGTGGCTGTAGTGTTCATGCCCACTACAGACAAGTTACCCGATCCAAGATAAAGACCGAGAGTGGTCACGCCGTCTTCGCACAATACGGTGTAGGCATTATCCGCCATATTCTCCGTGATGCCGAGTCCGGGCAGATTGTTCTCAGCAGTCCATTTTTCAGCTTCAGTGATCGTTGTAGTAGTGTAGCCGAATGCCATATCCGAAAGACTGACGGTTGTGTTAGAGAATTTTTCCGTTGCATAAAAACCTATATACAGCGGCATCCCCTCTGCAATCTCTCCATTTACGGAAAAATCGCAAGAATAGTTGTTGTTCTTATTGAGGTTTAACTCTTGATATAGTGGTATTTGAAGTTTACCATCTTGAAGCGCAAAAATGCAAGCAATTACTGTTGCATCATCTTTAGCCTGTACCTTTCCGGTAAAGCTATACACATTGTCATTTTTACTAATCCATACCGAGTTGCCATCGTTGTCCAATAAACCCCAGTAAGCAAGATTACTTTCATTGAAAGACATAATCCAGCTGTTGGTATTGGATTCATACTTAATACTGTTTGAGGTGCAGCCCAACTGACCTTCCATAGTCAGCAAGTCAACGTACGATTGCTTGCCATTGGCTTGTGCCTTCTTCATCTTGCCGGGCATTTGCAGCTTCAGCAAAGACAGACTTTCCTTGTTAATGGTTAACGACTTGTCCTGCGTTCGGGAGGCAGAACTTAACACTTGCTTGATTTGGGTGATGGGGCTTTGGCCGGTTGTGGCAAAAGCGAGTGTACACAAAAGAGCTGTGGACACGCCCAACGTGGTAAGCGTTCTTTTCATTGTGTAAGTGATTTTTTATAGTTTTTTATTAATGATAATTTATGTGTAATAGTTTGCATTCAGATTATATATTACGCAAAGATAGTGTTTTTTTTGATACGATGCGGAATTTAGGCATATTATTTTTATTTTACATTCTTTTTATTATGTTCTATAAGTGTGTGTTACGAGGTTTCGTGGTTGAGGCTTTGTGCGAATGTATATGATACGAAGTTTACGTCTAAGCAGTCTTTTGTGTTGTTTAAGCCATGTTTTACGCCTATATAGCGTGTTTTTTGCATTTTGTTCACACTCTTCATTTGCGGACATAAAAAAACTCCAGCCGCTGCATTCCTGCAATGGCTGGAGTTTTTTCGTTTAAGTATTTGATTTAACTTTTGCAAGTTCTGTAAGGTTATGTGTGAGTTGATAACCTCAATCGTTCTGTTTACTTCATAATCTTTACGGTCTTGCCGTCAGCGGTGCGAACGATGTTGAGACCGCGCTGCAGCTTCTGGAGCTTCATACCTGAAGCGTTGTAGATGCCGGTAACGGTGGTATTGGCATTTTCCTCGATGCCGTTGATGCCGGTAGCGGGCTTGTTGCCGAATACTGCGAATACGTCAATCACGTCCTCGCCAAGCTCAACGGGGAGCGTGATCTCTGCGTAGAGGTCGTCGTCCTTGCTCTGAGCTGCGAGCTTAATGTGCACCTTGCCGCCGAGAGCCTCTGCTATTTCAGCGCCGTTGGTGATTTCAGCGTCCTGCTCAGCTGTGTAGACAGTCCATCCGTCCACCTCTGTAGCGGGTACGTTCTTGATGGTTACGTCGCCGATGAGGAACGGACCGAACGAGAACTGGTTGAGGCGGATGTCGTATGTGCCGTCCTCGTGCTGAACAGTAGAGATGGTTGCCTCTGCCGGATCCTGCTGCTCGCCGTTCAGAGAGATGGTGAGGTTGCCGGTGTAGTCCTTAGAAGGCTCAGCCACAGCCTCCTTCACCTTGAATGTGTAGGCGTTTACGGTCTTGAGGTCGCCTGACGTTACGGTTACGGTAACGGTGGCATAACCCTTCTCAGCCGGGCTGCGTGTTATGGTGCTGTTGATGTATGAGCCGTTGCCCATGCGGTGAGGCTCAAGGTCTGATTCGGTAAGCTCGCCGTTGAATGTCAGTCCTTCATAGTAATACTTGTTCGGATCGAAATCGAAGTCGATGTCTCTGATAGACATATCGCTGAGCTGTGCGTTGTAGATAAGCTCGAGGTCGTCGATATAGAGCACGTCAGGATTGTTCTCGTCGCTCGAAGCCACACCCGGCTCTGCGTTGGTAGAGATGGTAACGAGGATGGCTTTCGGGTCGATGTCGTTCGAAACGTAGTTGAAGGGAACGCTGATGCGCTTCCACTCGTTGCCGGTCTCGGCTATCTGCTTGTTCTGGGCAGTAGCCACGATGGTCTTATACTCCTTGTCAGCCGGGTCTTGAATCTTTGTGCCGTCGTTGATGATGGCAGAGATGGTGGCGTAAGGATAATTCTTCTTGTCAGACTCAGAGAGCGTGCCCTGATTATACTTCACCCAAACGGCGATAGAGTCAGGACGTGAGCCGAGCGCTGAGAAGAACGGATCGTTGTTGCCGTCTACGTCGGTTGAAGAAGGATCAGAAGTAGAGTTGTTGCCGGTGTCCTTCGGTGTGAAGCCGCTTGCCTGGAGACGACCGGTGGTGATGGTTCCGTTGGCGGGCTGCTTGATTCCTACGTTTACGATGCCTGAAACGAGCTTGAGGCTTGTGCCCTTGCCGCCGGGACGCACGTCGTCAGACTTGTATGTGTGTGTGTTCTTGCTTACGAAGCCTGTGAGAGTGCCTGATGCGCTCATGAATGAGTGCCATCCGTCAGGCTCGTCGCTGGTGTAGTCTTTCTTGGGTACACCTCCAGTGTATTTGGCTGTGTGCCAAGCATCGAAGTTCGAACCGAGAATCTGTCCGATGGTGTAGCGGTTTTCGCCGAATGTGGTCTTGATGCGGCGCTTGATGGCCTGGAATGTGTCGAGGTTGAAGGCTGCAGTGAGCTTGTCGCCGCGCAGCTCAGCCTTGAAGATTACGGGCACACCGCCATTGCAGAGAGCCGAGTAGCTGGGACCTTCCCATGTATATGTGTCGACGTCACCCTCTGTGATGTCCACGTTCTGGGCGCTTTCGAAGATAGTGACGTTGCCCACCTTGGATGTCTTCACGCCGTTGAGCACGATGTTGCCCACATAGTGCTTTGAGCCATACACCTCATAAGCGTAGTTATGGATGGTGACGGTGCTTGTTCCGTCCGCACCTTCCTCGATGCTTACCTTACCTTCCACGGTACTGGTCTGTCCTCCAGCGTTGTTGCTGTAGTTACCCAGGTAGTCGGTAGCGTTGGCAGTTAAGGCTATCGCAGCCATTGCCATTGTGAATAATGACTTTTTCATTCTTTTGTTGTTTTTATTTGTGTGAGTGTTTTCTGTTCGTTTATCTCTTAACCACCTTAGTCACAGTGCCGTCAGCATGGCGTACGATGTTTACGCCGCGCTGCATCTGTGTGGTGGCGATGCCAGAGATGGTGTAGATGTGCTTCACTGAGCCGTCAGCCTTCTTCACTGTGTCTACGCCAGTTACGTATCCGTTGGTTGTGAATGTGTATTCTACAGTCTCTGTGCCGTTGTTGTCCACGCTGAATGTGATGTTGGCGTTTGCCAGGTCAGCATCGCTGTTCTCGTCATCCTTCACTGAGATGGTGCCAGAGAGACTCTTCACGGTGATGGTCTGATAGAAAGGATGTGCGCATTCTGTTGTTGCCTCCACCTTGCCTGAAGAAAGATTCATTGTGGCAGTGGCCTCGTCAGCCTCGTAAGCCACTGAAGGGATGGTGATGGTGCCGAGTGAGAGAGTTGTTCCGGGGAGTGTACCATCGGTCATAGTGAGTGTGCACTTGCCGTCGCCCTCGTCAGTGATGGTCAGTACGGAAGGCTTCTGGTCTGATACGTCGCCGTCGTCAGTACGTGAGAAGCTTGAGAGTGTGCCTGACATTGAGACCGGCTCGACCGGCTCTTCTTCCTCCTTGCCGAACTGCATCTCCACGTTGAAGTTCTCGTCGTCCGTGTCCACGAGCATGGCGTATACCATGAGGTCGCCGTCCACATTGATAACGGCAGAGAGGTCGCCCTTGATGTTCTTTCCGTAGAGCGGTGAAGTCTCCTCGGTAGTGGCGTCCACGTAGCCTGAGATGTAAGTCTCGCCGTCCTCTTCCTCAAATCCGAGTCCGCTGAATGTGATGGCTCCGTAAGAAGCGTCAGCAGTCTCCACCGGCTTGAGTGTCAGTGAGTAAGTGTTGTCAGAATACTTGCTGAGGATGGCATTGGCGTTCTTTGTGGTCTTGGTGTCGCCGGCTGCTGTAGATGTGAGCAGGTCTGACGAGAATGTCTCTGTCTCGACGATGGTGGGTCCGTCTGGCTTGGTCTGCACCTTTGTGCCGTTAAACTTCACGTAGCGCAATGATGTAGTGCCGTAGTCGAAGTAGTTGGCTGTGAGCTGGAGGTTCTCTCCGTCCATAGTTCCCCAGCCCTCGAACGCGCCTTTTGTCACGCCGCTCATTTTGCCTTCGGTGATGTCGAAAGTGGTCTGGCTGCCCATAGAGAAGCTATATCCTGTTCCGTTCTGCTCGGTGGAGACATTGTTAAGCGTAATGGTTCCGAGAATGTCATTGCCGAATGCGATGTCCTTCAGTACGATGGTGCTTGTGCCGTTGTCGTTTACGGTCACCTCCACATAGTTGTCGAAGCTCGGGAACGAGTTAGAGTTGTTCTTCCATGTACCATAGAAGGTTGTTTGTGCCATGGCTGTGATTGAAGTCATGATCACTGCAAGTAGTGTAAAGATTTTCTTCATAGACAATTGTTTTTCGTTATTAATATTTCTTACTTGAGCTTGTATGTCAGTCCGATGCTGCCGTAGATGGGGTAGAGCGACTGCTCGATGACGTGGAAGTCCTTGCGGAAAATCTTGGTCAGACCCCATGACAGTCCGGCGTATGCACCGAAGCGGTTGGAGAAGAACCAGTCTGCACCGAGGTCCAGTCCGAACTGCCAGTGACGCAGGTCTTCGGTAAAGTCATAGTCGCCGCGTTCTCCTTCGACGTGTCCCAGCTCCACCTTGTCGCCCGTCGGGTCGCCGACGCGCAGATATCCGTCGTAGGCATATCCGCTGAAGTTGTTGCTAAGTACGTAGGAGAAGTAAGGACCGAACTTCAGACGCAGGTTCGGCGACACGTTGTATGCCACCTGCAGCGGCAGCGTCACCATCCATTCGTCCACCTCCGTTACGACGTTACCGGTGAAGAGTCCGCTGAGCGTCTCGTCTCCGCGTCTCATCTCCATGCTGTATCCCTTCACCTTAGCGTCGGTCTTCATGCCCTTGTTCTGGTAATGGAAACCTGCCTGCAGTCCCCACTTCTCTGTCAGGGGCTTGTATGCGTCCAGTCCGAGGAGCGTGTTGTTGGTGGGCGTATACTTGTCGAGCGATCGGATGGTGGCTGGCATGCCCACCGGAGCCGTTCCTCCGAGGCTGTAGCCTAAGCGTACCATGTATCTGAGATCGCCGAAGATGTCGATGGCGAGGGCTTCCTGCAAGCCCACGAAGGCCACGAGGAGCAGTGTGATTATTGTTTTCTTCATATTGATGCGGTTGAATGTTATTTCTGCTGTGCGGCGGGCTTCTCGTATGCCACCTTCACCTTATCTATTAATAGCGTGCTGCCGATGGCTCCCTCGAAGTGTGCTCCCTCGCAGCTGGAGGTGAAGACGATGGCTATGCTGTAGCCGTAGTTGGCGAGCACCTGCGGGTCTGGCTCCGTGGTGTATTCGAAGGGGATGTCGAAGAACTGCCATCCGTTCTCGGTGCGTGTGATGCGTCCGCTGAGCGCCTTGCCGATAATCTGCGGGCTGGTCTTCACGTTGTCGCCGGTCAGATAGAAGGCGTTGCCCTGGTCGTCAGTGTTCTTGAACACCACGGCGTAGATGTCGCCCTCGTCAATGCGTCCCTCCACCGCCTTGCCGCTCTTGTCCATAAACTCGTCGCCCGGCGCATACTGATAATATCCGCTGAAGCTTACGGGCTTGACGTTGAGCTTGTTGGCGGCTCCGTCGCCGAAGTGGGTGGCAAGCAGAGGTGTCTTCGTGGCGATGGTCGACTCGAACACGCCAGTGAAGAGATTGCCTGCTGCGATGCGCATGTTCATCATTACTCCGAACGATCCCGTGGAGCATGTCGTCAGCTTCACGCCGTTGCCGTCAAAGCCCTGTGCGAGCGGTGTGGTAGGATATTCCTCAGGAGCGGCTTTCTTCTTTGCGATGGCAAATCCGGCGTTGCCCGTTGCCCAGTTGTCGGCGCGGTTGCCGTTGTCGAGGATGTCGCTCCATACATAGTATTTCTGCGCCTTCTCCTCAAGGAAGAAGTTCTCGAAGTCGTAGCGCATCGTGTCCGTCTTAGCCTCCGGTATCTCCGGTTCCATGGCAGTGATGTTCACGTTGTACGTGCGGTGCCACTGTCCGTCCTCCGACGTCACGGTGTAGACCACCGCACCTTGTGAGAAGTCGTGCACCGAACCGCTTGCTGGCGATATGGTGGCTCCCGGTGTGATGCGGAACTGCGGTGCCATCTGTGTCAGGTCAGCTCCCGGTCGGAGCGGACTGAAGTTGATGGTGGTCTGCGTTGCAATCACGCGTGTCAGCGAGTCGGAAGGTTGGAAGAACATTGCCTGTGGGTCGTCAGCATGTATGAAAGCCTCTTCGATGTCGCATTCCATTCCGAGCGGTTCGTCCTTGATGCAGGATGTGAACATGAGTGGAAGTGCGGCAAGTGTGATGATGATATATGGTCTTGTCATTGTCATTCTTATTTGTATGTGTATCATTTCTTTACACATATTAAAAGTGCAAAGTTATGCTAATTTTGCGGAGGGCACAAAAAATAAGTGTGAAAAAATGATTAGAGTGTTCTAATTAGGACATTATATAATATAAATAGAAAAAAGCCCTGCAAGTACCGTTGTCTGTACTTGCAGGACTTTTTTTATTGTCCTGACGAATGTTTCGTCAGTCAGGATGTCTTACTCCTGCGGCAACATTGTCACAGTGATGTGGTTGTTGGCCTTGTTAAACTCCTTCATGAAGTTGCAGATATCCTGCGGTGTGAGAGCCTCTACAATCTTCTTGTAGTCTGAGTGGCTGTCGAAGTTGCGGAAGTAGCTGTCAGCGATAACGCCCATCCAGTAACCGTTGGTCTTCACCTGGTCGTCAATCTGCTTGAGAACATACTCCTTGCACTTCTGGAACTTGGCAGCGTCGCATGTGTTGGCAAGCTTCTGCTCCTCTTCGTTCATGATCTTGATGGCAATCTCCTTCTTCTCAGGCTTCATCGGGCAGTAAGCGAAAATCTGGAACATGCGGTAGTTGTCCTCAGAGAATGTTGAGCTGCCTGAAGCGCCTACAGAGTAAGCAGCGCTTTCCTTCTCACGGATCTTGTCGAGATATTCCATAGAGAGCACCTGACCTGCGATGTCGGCGCAGATAGAGTTCTTCAGAGTGTAAGGCATTGTGGTGTTGTGCCAGAGCATGTATGAAGTGGCCTTCGGAGTCTCCTGCTTGCGTGTGAAGGTGTTGTCGATAACACCAGGAGCGATGTCCATTTCGCGCTTGCTCTTAACCACCTTGCCCTTTGCAGGCAGAGCGCCGAGATACTGGCAGATGAGGTTCTTGATGGTGGCCTCGTCGTAGTTGCCTACGATGGTGAATGTCCATCCGTTAGCGTTGGCTGTGCGCTCCTTAGCAATCTGGAGGATGCGGTCATAGCTGACGTTCTTCAGACTGTTCACTGTGAGCGGAGCCACGCGCTTGTTGTGAGCGTAGATAGTGGCAGTGAGCGAGTCAGAGAGAGCCACCTCAGGATTGAGGTCGCGGTCCTTGAGCTGCACCTCGTACTGCTTCATGATGTTGTCGAACGACTTCTGGTCCTTGTTGATGTTTGTGAAGTAGAGGTAAACCATCTGGAGCATAGTCTCCACGTCCTTCGGTGTAGAGTTGCCTGAGATAGAGGTGTACAGCTGGCTGCTGAGCGAGAGGTTGGCGTTGGCAATCTTGCCTGCGAGAGCCTTCTGAAGCTCTGTTGCAGAGAATGCGCCGAGTCCGCTTGCGCCGATTACGTCGTCAAACATCTGGAGGTTGGTGTAGTCCTTCTCGCCGTAGAGAGTCTGACCGCCGAATCCGCGACCGCTGAGGACCACCTGGTCCTTCTTATAGTCAGTCTTCTTGAGGTTAACGGTCACGCCGTTAGAGAGAGTAAGAGTGGTGTAGCCGAGTGTGGCGTTCTTTGTCTCCTTCTTCACCTTACCTGCCTTGGGGAGGTTGGTGATAAGCGGTTCGTTCTTCACGTTGTCCACGTAAGCCTGGATGTCAGCCTTGCGTGCAGAGTGGATGGCGTCAATGAGCTGCTCCTTTGTGGGATATACGTTGCCCTCAGCCTCGTTGCAGAATGCGAGCATCACCATGTTAGAGTCGTTCTCAGGAACGTACTGCTTCATCATCTCGTTGATAACCTCAACGGGAATGTTGGGCACAATCTGCTGCATAAGACCGTACTCTACGTCGAGAGACGGCATTGGGTCGCCGTCGAGGAAGTTGTCCTTCAACGGAGCGTAGAGAGCGTCGTTGGTGCGCTTGTCCTTGTTGCTGTATACCTTATCGAGCATGCTCTTGTATGTCTCCTGGAAGCGTGCATACTCTGTGGCTGTGAATCCGAACTTGGCAGCGCGGAGAGCCTCAATGTAAGCAGCCTTGAGAGCATCAGCCGACTTGGCGAGCTCCTTCGGAGTAACGCTGAGGCTGAAAGCGTCCTTTGTCTTTGCGAAGATATAGTTGCCGTCGCTTGCTGAAGCGCCTACGTACGGGCAGTCAGCCTCAAGGCTCTTCTCCTGAAGACGGGTGCTGAGCATGTGCATGGCAGCGTTCTGGGCGTACTGATAAACGAGGTAGTTGGCTGTGTTCTTCATCTCCTCAGGGAAGACATCGTGCTTGATCATGAGGTCCACAGAGTTTGTAGCCTGCTCCTTGTCCTTGTCAATGATGATGATAGGCTCGGCATTGTCGGGCACCTGCTCTGCTACGATGGGAGCGGGGTTCTCAGGATTCTTGAACGAACCGAAGAGCTCCTTTATCTTCTTCTCTGTGTGGTCAACGTCAACGTTACCTACGACGATGATGGCCTGGTTTGTGGGATGATACCACTTCTCATAGTAGTCGCGGAGTTCCTTCGGCTTGAAGTAGTCGATAACCGACATAAGTCCGATAGGATAACGCAGACCGTACTTCGATCCGGGATAGAGAGCCGGGAGGTTGCGTTCGAACATACGGCTTGATGGGCTGGTACGCAAACGCCACTCCTCGTGGATAACGCCGCGCTCCTCGTCGATTTCCTTGGGGTCGAGCGTGAGACTGTTCGACCAGTCGCTCAGGATGAGCAGACAAGAGTCGAGAGCCGACTGACGTTCTGTCGGCACATTAGAGATATTGTATACGGTTTCGTCTATGGAAGTGTAAGCGTTGAGGTCGCGTCCGAACTGCACACCGATGCTCTCGCAATAGCGGATGACACCGTTGCCGGGGAAGTGCTCTGTGCCGTTGAAGCACATGTGCTCAAGGAAGTGGGCCAGACCACGCTGTGCTTCTTCCTCCTGGATGGAACCCACCTTCTGCGCAATGTAGAAGTTGGCACGGTTCTCCGGCCAGTTGTTGTGACGGATGTAGTAAGTAAGCCCGTTGTCGAGCTTTCCGATACGCACGTCTGGATCGACGGGTAACGTAGGCATCTGCTGTGCCTGTGCCAGCCCAGCAAAGAAGAGAAGGGCTGCAACCATCAGTTTTCTTAATTTCATATTGTTGGTTTATTTGGTTGATATTTCTTGTTTAAGGTTTAGTAGTCAGATTGCGGATTATACGGATGCAAAGTTATATTATATTTTCGAAATTAAAAGAATTATAGATATTATTTCGGCGAAAAATCTACTATTTATAAACAAAATAGAATTTTATTAACATATCCATCAGTCTGCTTATGGCTTGCACCGTCATTTGCTCTTCATGTTTCGCGGGTGATGACACATTATCTCTTCGCGCAGCGTGGTCATGTCCACGTGCGTATATATCTGCGTAGTGGATATGTCTTCGTGTCCGAGCATCTCCTGGATGGCTCGCAGGCTGGCTCCTCCCTTCAGCAGGGCTGTGGCGAAGGAGTGGCGCAGGGTGTGTGGCGATACTGTCTTCTCGATGCCCGCGTCGCGTGCCGTGTTCTTTATCATTATCAGTATCATGGTGCGCGTGAGGTGTGCTCCGCGGCGGTTCAGAAACACATACTCCTCTTCACCGGGCTTGATGTTCATGACGTTACGGTCGTACATCCATTTTTTTATTTCCTTTAGGGCGTTGTTAGAGATGGGGACGAGGCGTTCCTTGCCACCTTTACCGACGATGCGCAGACAATGTTTCTTCTTGAAGATGTCGGCGAAGCGCAGCGTAACGAGTTCGCTGACGCGCAGACCGCAGGAGAATAGCGTCTCTATGATGGCGCGATTACGCTGTCCTTCCCATTTGGAGAGGTCGATGGCAGCCTCCATGCGGTCCACTTCCTCCACGCTCAGCACCTCAGGAAGATGCACGCCACGTGAGGGCGACTCGAGCAGTTCGGACGGGTCGTCCTCTATTTCGCCGTCAAGGACGAGATAGCGGAAGAAGCTGCGCACGCCGCTGATGATGCGGGCCTGGCTCCTGGAGGACACGCCGAACTCGTAGATGCGGGCAGCGAACTGCTCCAAGTGGGGCAGACGCACGTCCTCCACGGCGAGGTGTTCGTCCTGGAGAAACTTCAGCAGATAGTCGATGTCGTGCGTGTAAGCCTCTATGGTGTTGGGCGAATAGCCGCGTTCCAGCTTCAGATAACGCAGGAAGCGCCGCTTTAGTCGTTTTGGGTCTGACATGATATGATATATAATGTGGGGAAAATGGAGATACAAAATTAGCAAAAATATTTGCTTTGCCGTCCCGTTCGGTCATAAAATAACGAAACCTCAGATTTCCTTTGGTTTTTATTGCTACCTTTGCATGCGAAACATTTTGTGAACCAACGAAAAGAAATTCCGAACCAAACGAAACGAAAATGAAGATAAAAGAGAAAAACATGCCGCTCATAGCGGTTGTCGTAATCTCGTGTGTGATGCTCCTGCCCTTCCTCGGGCTTACAGACTTCAACACGAAAGGTGAGCCGCGTGAGGCTGTCGTGGCGCTGTCAATGCTGAAGAGCGGCGACTGGATTCTGCCCGTCAACAACGGCATGGACATTCCTTACAAGCCGCCTTTCTTCCATTACTGCATAGCCCTTGTGTCGCTATTGACGGGCAGCGTGGACGAATATACGTCGCGTCTGCCGTCGGCTTTGGCTCTTATCGGCATGACCGTAGGCTGCTTCGTCTTCTATAAGCGTCGTCGTAACGCTCAGCAAGCGCTTATGGGAGCCTTGCTTCTGCTGACCTCCTTCGAGGTGCACAGAGCCGGTGTCAACTGCCGTGTGGACATGGTGTTGACGGCTTGCGTGGTGGGCGCAATGCTCCTGTTTTATCGTTGGTGGGAGCGTGGCAGCAAGGGATTTCCGCTGTTGGCGGTGCTCTGCATGAGTGGGGCAGTGCTGACCAAGGGTCCGGTGGGCTTCGTTCTGCCCTGCTTTGTGATGTGGGTGTTTACGCTGATACGTGGCGGACGCTTCTGGCGCACTACGCTGACGTACGGAGGCTTCGCATTGCTGTCGCTCATACTGCCGCTTATGTGGTATGTGGCAGCTTGGCATGAAGGCGGACAGCACTTCCTCGACCTTATCTATGAGGAGAACATCGGACGTATGACCGGATCGATGAGCTACGAGTCGCACACCCATTCGTTCCCTTACAACTTCTTCACGCTTTCTACTGGATGGGCGCCGTGGACCCTGCTCCTCCTCTTCTCGCTCTTCTCAAAGCCTTGGAAAAAATCAGCTGCCGCTTCTGCCTCGGCTGAGGCAGCTTCTGCATCTGAAGCCTCCGCTGCTTCCTCCGCGAAGTCGGCTTCTTCGGCGAAATCTTCGCTCCCCGGCGGTCTGAAAGGCACGCTGATGAGATGGCAGATACGCCTTATGCAGGTGCCGCCGGTGATGCTCTTCACATGGTTAGGCTTCCTGCTTGTGCTCCTCTTCTATTGCTTCCCGTCAAGCAAGCGCAGCGTTTACCTGCTTCCTTGCTATCCTTTCATGGCTATGATCATAGCCGAATACGTCGATTGGTTGTGGCGTACGGGCAGAAGAGGCGCTATGCGGGCTTATGTGTGTCTGATTGGTGTCTTGGTATTGACGCTTACAGCGGTCTTTGCTTGCGTAAGAATGGGACTGGTGCCCGACACCATCTTCCACGGCAAGCATGCCGATGCCAACATTGCCATGCTGCATGCCCTGCGCGACATGCCTATAGGAATACTCGAATTTCTCCTCTGTTTCCTCCCTGCAGCAGCTGCCGTGGATGCCATGCAGATGGTATTGCGTAAGCGTACACGTAACGACGGCCGCCGTTTCCGCTACGCCTTGCTGGCTCCGGTCATCCTACTGATGACAGCCCTCGACGGCCTTTATCAGCCTCCGGTTCTGAACAGCAAGTCGCTGCGTCCGATGGCACAGATGATAGCGGAGACGTTCCCCGGCGAGAAAATCTATCAGCATTTGGAGGCAAGAATGGCTCATTTCTTCGGTGCCGACTTTTATCTCGGCGACACGATGGACCAGTTTGAGAAGCCGGTCTATGAGGAACGTGCCGATGGCAGCATCGTGAAGAAGACAGTCCTGCCCGAAAAGGGAGTGCTCATTATCCCCACAACCGACTTCGAGGAACTCTCGAAGCGTCATCCAGAATACCGCTTCCAGCTCGTCAAGACCACCAAGGAGCGCGTGTCAGAGGTGAAGGGCACCGTTGACTTCTATCGCTTCTCGCGCTTACAGTAGCTTAAGAAAGCCCTGCCTACCTTCTTCTGAAGCACCGAAAACATGTTCTTCATGTCTTCTTGTCTGAAAAATGTGCCACCTATCCGCCATGCAAATATCGTCCAGAGAGTAAAATCCTGTTACAAAATAAAAATTGATTTTAGAGATTTAGATTGCTGTTTTTACGGTGTTCTGCTGCGCAAACGGCACCCACACATAACAATAAAGCCTCTTTTACAGTCCGATAGTGCCACTATCAGAGTGTAAAAGAGGCTTTATTGTATGATAACAGTGGCTGTATTGGAGTGTAAAAGTGGCTCTATGACAGAAGAAAACGGCTCGTTTGAGAGTCGGATTTCATAGAGCTTCGCTCCGAAACAACATAACATGCTGTGTATAAACACGTTATCTCTAAGTGCTCAAAACTCAAGAATTTCGCACCAAAGATTTTGTTGTGCGCTCAGCTGGCAGTATTTAGCGTTAGAAATGCAAATATTGTCTTTGGCGGAACCGCCGAAGAATTAGGAATTTTGAATTATTCTCGGCTTCGCCTGCGATTTTGAATTATTCAGTTATGAATTACAAGCAGACAAAAAAAGGGGAATGACCATAAAGCCATTCCCCTTTTTATATAATGTTTCGTTATATTTACTTCTTCTTGGAAGTCTTCTTTGCAGCAACCTTCTTCTTTGCAGCAGTCTGCTTCTCTGCCTTTACGTCCTTGGCAGGAGCCTCCTGCTTGCGGTCGATCTTAACCAGCTCCACCTTGAAGATAAGAGTAGAGTAGGGCTTGATGTTGCCGGCGGCGCGAGAACCGTAGGCGAGATCCTGCGGGATGTAGAGCTCCCATGTGCTGCCCTGCGGCATCATGGTGAGAGCCTCTGTCCAACCCTTGATTACCTGGTCAGGACGGAAAGTTGTGGTGTTCGGGTTGCGCTTGTAGCTGCTGTCGAACACGTTGCCGTCGATGGTCTTGCCCTCGTAGCGTACGGTTACGTTGTCCTCCTTGCCTGCAACCTCGCCGGTGCCCTTAGTGAGAACCTTATACTGGAGGCCTGAAGGGAGCGTGATGACACCTTCCTTCTTTGCGTTCTCAACCAACCAGTTGGCGTTGTCCTTCTTGTAGGCTTCCTCCTGACGGCGCTTCTCAGCAGTCATTGTGGTGGTGAAGTAGTTGTTGGCATCCTCGTTCTTCATAACGGTGGTGTCGCCGAGGACACCTGCGAAGAAACCAGCGTTAAACTTCAGGCTGTCTATTGCCCACGGAGTCTGCTTGATGTCGTTCTTCACGTTGGGGAAGATACGGCTTTCGAGCATCTGAGCAATCTGCAGACCGGCAGCGTGAGCAGCAAACTTCTTGTCGTTCTGCTTCTCGATGCCTTCCTTGATGCCGGCAACGAACTCGTTGATGTTGGTTGAATCAACGCCGAACTGCTGCTTAACGTAGTCCATAAGACCGCGAGTGGTGAACATACCGGCTGCGTAGCTGAGCGTGTCGGCCTTTGATGTGAGAGTGACGGGTGCCTGGCAGCACTCAGTCTTGCAAGTCTTCTTCTGCTTCTTGTCCTTCTTGGCAGGAGCAGCAGTAGCGCTTGCTGTGGCGAGAACCGCAGCAAGAGCCAAAGTGAAAATCTTCTTCATTATTTTGTTATAATGTAAAGTATTGTTCGGTCTGTCCTGTCAGCTTACTTAACGCTGACAAGCTCGATGGTGAAGATCAGAGCTGAGTAAGGCTTAACATCGCCCTGCTCACGATCGCCGTAAGCGAGATCGTAAGGTACGTAGATCTCCCATACAGAGCCGGCAGGCATGTGAACGAGAGCCTCTGTCCAACCCTTGATCACCTGGTTGGCGCGGAGCTGGATGGGGTTGCCACCGTTGTTCTTCTTTGTGCTGTCAAATACCTTGCCGTTGATGAAGCGACCCTCGTACTTAACCTCCACTACAGAAGTGTCCTTAGGCATAGCGCCGTTACCCTCCTTGATGACCTTATACTGCAGACCTGAAGGCAGAGTCTTTACGCCCGGCTTCTTGGCATTGGCAGCGAGCCAGTCCTGGCACTGCTTCTTGTAAGCGCCGTAGGTCTTCTCCATGTTCTTTGACTTGATGGCCATCATCTTGGCCTGAGCCACAGCCTGAGCCTGCTCCATTGTCATGGCGCCCTTCTTGCCCTTAACGCCGGCTACGAAGCCAGCCATGAAGTTCTTCAGAGAGATGGTCTTTGTAGAGTCGTCGCCGAAGAGCTCGTGATTGATGCCCTTAACCATGCGGTTAGAGATCTGCTGACCAATCTGGATACCCATGTAGTAGGCGGCCTTCTTCTTGTTGTCGCCAGCGTTGGCACCCTCGTTAAGACCCTTGATGAAGGCGTCCATATAGGTGGTGTCGATGTCCATCTGTGTGAGATACATCTTCAGACCCTGTGTCTGTGCCATACCGATGGCATAGCTGAATGAGTCGACGTCGTTCTTCAGATTTGCATTGTTTGAAGATGATTTGCCGCAAGAAGCTACGAAGCTTGCAACGGCGATAGCCAGTAAGGCTACGAAAGTTAATTTTTTCATTATCGTTGTTTTTGTTGTTTGCTGATGTTGTTTTTGGATTAGAGCACCTTGATAAGCTCTACGTCGAATACGAGTGCTGCGAAAGGAGGAATGGCCTGACCTGCGCCGCGCTCACCGTAAGCGAGCTGGTAGGGGATGAAGAAGCGATACTTGGCACCCTCGCTCATGAGCTGAACGCCTTCTGTCCAACCTGCGATAACGCCGTTGAGGGGGAATGTGGCGCTCTCACCGCGCTTGTAGCTGCTGTCGAATACGGTGCCGTCGATGAGACGACCCTCGTAGTGGCACTCCACTGTGTCGGCAGCTGTCGGCTTCTTGCCGCTGCCCTCGTTGAGCACCTGATAGAGCAGACCTGAAGGCAGAGCCACTACGCCTTCCTCCATAGCCTTGTTGGCGAGCCATGCTTCGCCCTTCTCCTTGTTGTCCTTGTATTTCTCTGCGGCAGCAGCGCGCTGCTTAGCCTCCTGCTCCTCGAAGAATGTGGTGACGAGCTTCTGCGCCTCCTGGTCAGACACCTGCGGTTCCTTACCGGTAAGGATGTCCTTTATTGCCTGTGAGAAATCGTCGATGTTGAGGTCTTCGGCTCCCATCTGTGCGAGCTGGCGGCCGATGCCAAGACCAAGGGCGTAACTAAGTTTGTTCATAATTCTTTTTTTGTATTGTTTTAATTATATATATGTGTCTTTTTTCAAATGTGCAAATTTACGACTTTTATCTGATAGACTTTCCTACATATTATTAAAAACTATTAAATACAGTACTTTAGCAAAATCTATTCTTCGCCTGCAACCTTCTTGGGTCCTCTAACGGTTTCGCCTTTCTTCAGTCCGCTGCGAATCTCGATGTTGATGCCGTCGCTCAGACCGGTTGTTACCTTGCGGCGCTCGTATGTCTTCTCCTTGCCACTGCCTTTAACGACGTATACGAAGGTGTCGTTGCCGCTGAACTCGATGGCGCTCTCGGGTACGGAGAGGACGCCGCGTGCCTCGGCGAGCACTATCTCGGCGTTGGCGCTATATCCGCTGCGTATCTGCTCGCTGCTGGTGGGGAGGTTCACGGCGGCCTTTATCTCAAACTGGTTGGCGCCGTTCTGGTCGGTGGCTTTCGGCGATATATACTCCAGACGGGCGTCGAACTTGAGGTCCTGCAGGGCGCCGAT
>OBAC01000001.1_pt1 | contig 66314 bp, 53 predicted proteins | sample 1475741 | NCBI WGS metagenome assembly OBAC01 (sample SAMEA3360705, study PRJEB22359) | human gut metagenome | biome: ENVO:urban biome; feature: ENVO:human-associated habitat; material: ENVO:feces | place: Bangladesh | collected 2011 | reverse complement strand
TTCATCAGATTACCCAGACGGATAAACATGGCTGCAATACCGGAGACAATACCCATATTGTCGAGCACAACCCAGCCTTTTACCTTCATGTTGCGGCAGTAGAGCCAGATGGCAACAAACATTCCGAATACACCACCATGACTGGCCAGTCCTTCATATCCTGTAAGTTTCCAACTGCCATCCGGCATGTGGTGCATAGGTATCAGCATCTCGATGAAGTGATCCCATTGCGTAAGGAAATACTCAGGCTGGTAGAAGAGGCAATGACCGAGACGTGCACCTACCAGAATACCGAAGAAGATATAAAGGAAGAGAGGCTCAAACTTGTCATCGCCCAATTTCTGCTGCTTGTAGAGTCGCTGCATGAGCAGATAACCCAATAGTAAACCGATAAGCCAGCAAGTGGAGTAATATCGGATGGTCAAAGGACCCAGATGCGCAAGAATAGGATCTGGATCCCAAACGATATAATTAAGCAGGTTTATCATAATTAAACATTAAAACGGAAGTGCATGATGTCGCCATCCTGCACGACATATTCCTTACCCTCGATACCGAGTTTACCTGCCTCGCGGACAGCAGCCTCAGAACCATACTGGATATAATCGTCGTACTTGATGACCTCAGCACGGATAAATCCTTTTTCAAAGTCGGTATGGATGACGCCAGCACACTGAGGAGCCTTCCAGCCCTTGTGGTAAGTCCATGCCTTTACCTCCATCTCACCAGCAGTGATGAATGTCTCAAGGTTCAGGAGAGCGTATGCCTTCTTGATGAGGCGGTTAACACCACTTTCTTCCAATCCGAGTTCTTCGAGGAACATCTGCTTGTCTTCGTAGGTTTCGAGAGATGCAATGTCTTCCTCTGTCTTCGCAGCGATAACCATGCACTCAGCACCTTCTTCCTTAGCGATTTCCTCTACCTTCTTGCTGTATTCATTTCCGCTCTTGGCAGAAGCTTCATCTACATTGGCTACGTAGAGTACTGGTTTCGTAGTGAGGAGGAAGAGATCGTGAGCCACCTTCTGCTCTTCTTTGCTTTCGAAAGTAACGCCACGTGCGTTCTTGCCTTGCTCCAACTCTGCTTTGTAAGCCTCCAGAACGGTAACCATCACTTTAGCGTCCTTGTTGCCTGCAGCAGCTGTCTTCTGCTGCTTGGCGAGCTGGGATTCGATAGTCTCCAAGTCCTTGAGCTGCAACTCTGTATCGATAACGCTCTTGTCCTCCAATGGGTCAACTTTAGCGCCACCCTCACGTACGATATTGTCATCGTCGAAGCAACGGATTACATGGATGATTGCATCGCACTCACGAATATTTCCCAAGAATTTATTACCAAGACCTTCGCCCTTGCTGGCACCCTTAACAAGACCTGCGATATCTACGATTTCGCAAGTAGCTGGGACGATGCGTCCTGGGTGAACAATCTCTGCCAATTTGTTGAGTCGCTCATCAGGTACGGTGATGACGCCCAAGTTTGGTTCGATAGTACAGAAAGGGAAGTTAGCTGCCTGTGCCTTTGCACTAGACAGACAGTTGAACAGTGTAGACTTACCCACGTTTGGGAGGCCTACAATACCACATTTTAATGCCATTTTATTTTTAAACGTTTAAATATTTGGTGCAAAGGTACACATTATAAATGAAAGATACAAAGAAATCGTGGAAAATTAACTAAAAAAGGCATCCACAGCCCCCGTGGATGCCTTTATGATAGCATTTTTTAGAGATTCTTTTCGAATTGCTTTAATACATCGCATCGGGTGGTGTATTGATCCACGATTTCCGGATGCTGATGACTGAATTTGCTCCATTCCATCATAGCCTGATATTGAGCGGATTGTGGTTGTAGAAGCTTCTGCTCTTTCCAGTTGGCATCATAGGTAATCTTAAACCATGGGTCGATGCCGATGGATGAGAGGGCATAGAGCGAATGATAGCGAAGCGTGAGATTGCTGCTTTGCTTGCTTACCTTGAGATAGTCTTGAGCGATGGCTGCGAAATCGGCTTCGCCTGTGCGGGCACTATCAGTTACGCTTTTGCCATAATGGGTAAGATACCAGCAGTCGCCATAGCAGGATGCCTGATAATAGCGGGTGGCAAGTTCGTAGGCAAGTTTCTCTCTGGATTCACCTTCACGAGTCACATTGTATTGGCCGATGAGCTGGTTCATTTCCTGGCAGAATTTCCACTTCGGGTTCTCCTTTAGGTGGGCATAACTGCCCTGAATGCTCCACATATCCGAATCATTTACTTTCTGGTGGTTGAACCAGTAAGGCACAGCGTAGCTGCGCTTTTCGGCGTAGAAACTGATGGTCTGGTTGTTGATGAAATCCAAAGAAACATCCTTCTGCCAGCGAGCAGCTTCGCCAAAGTTACCCTCGGCAAGATACTTGGTGCCTATCATATCCTTGAAGAAATCGGCATTGCGATAGAGTGACTGGCAGACGTATTGCTCGAAGGCATCCTGATGAGGAGATGTGATGAAGCGATAGTAATCAGCCAGCTGCTGCGCAGAGAGCGAATCGAGACGAATGGCGTATTCTGATGAATAAAGATAGCGGCCGATGTATTCTTCATTCTGTTGCTCCTTGTAGAAGGTTCGCATGTAGGCATCCATCATGCCATACATCGCCGTGGCCATGCTTTCGTAATCTCTGCCGGCTTCCTGCCGGTTTTCCTTTTTCGCCTTATCTGCCATCGTCTTGAACCGGTTGTACAGGGCGCGGTAAGCCACACGCTCCTTCACCTCTACATAGTGAATGTCGGGATTGATGAAATCACCTTTTTTCAGGCTTCCTCCCTTTGCCATTTCGTTGAGCCATTTGAATTCGCCGACCAGATATTGCGGATAATCGTTATCTACCTGTGTATTTCGGGTAGAAACCAGAAGGTGGATGGCTCTTGCATTATCCTTCATTCGTTGTGTTCCATCCAGGGCTACTGCTTCACTAATCTCCTTCCATGCTTCCTGCTGATATCCATAGAGATAATGGAGCATGGCAGTGGCAGAACGCCACAGGCAAGGATTCTGCGTCTTGCCTTCAGCAATGACCTTATTGGCAAAGGTGATGAAGTTGAGGGCTTCTTTCTGGTAGATTACCTTGGCGCCAATCTCCTCAATCCACTCCTTGTCTACCTGGTTTTTGGAGCGACTGTCTATCGTCTGCTGACAGTTGTTTACGAAATCCTGTACCAGATAGGTGAGCATAGCCGAGTTCGGATTCTTGAGATAAGTGCTCTGAATGCCAGCAAGATTGCGATAGTTTCGGGCGAGCACCCTGATGCTTGCCATATCTCCCTGCTCGGCATAGATATCGAGTGCCTGCTGGTGTCGTCCCGTTTTCCACAAAGCCCGGGCATAAATGTTGCGCATCGCCTCCCGCCATGGTGATTTCGGAAGTCGGGAGGCGATGGCATTCCAATAGGTGATGTTCTGCTGGTGGAATCCTTTCATCATGTTGGTACGCATACGGAGCAGGGCATACTGGCTCTTGAGTTGGGTGCCTTTATAAATTTTGGAGGCATTGTTGAGCCGGGTCAGCGATTGCTGAATCTGTAGCCGTTCTTGCTTCGAGGCGTAGTTCCAGGCATTGGGATTCAGTTTCTCGCAGGCATCCAGGTAGGCATTCAGGTTTCTCAGGTAAGAAAGCATTCCTGCATCCTTCTTGCTTTGGGCTACTTTCTTAATATCCTCCTTGTTCCATCTGTAGAAAGATAAGTTGATGGAGGATGTATTGCCGGCATATTTCTGCCAGTAGCTGGCGATATCGTAGAGATATGCTGGCGAAGTCTGGTCGCGGTTGAACACGCTGAACATATAGTAGTTATGATCAGAGTATTCGGCAACGCAGGCGTTGGCGTGGGTGCTAAATGCTGCTGCCATCACTCCTATGATTAAAAATCTTTTCATAATCTTCTGATTTAAATCGTTTGATATTATCGGTATTGAGGTCGAAGAGAATAACCTCGCTGTTGATGTCTTCATCCTGGTGATTGATGCTTCTTACGGCTTCCATGATGTCGCTCATTTCGGGCTTTCTTATCACGATGCTGTCGCTTGGCAATACGGGGAAATCATCATCAGCATGCATGATGCCTACAAATTTTCCTTCTCTGAAGAGGATACGCCAACTGAAGAGTGGATAAGCGGCAGAAAGCGGCAACGGATAACTGGCCAGATGCTGGATATAGGGAGCCACATCCTTCATATCGAGTATCGGCTTTTGGCAACTAAGCTGTTTTACGTCGCCCGTATTATACATCATCAGGATGCCTCTATCCACAGGGGGTGGAGTCATAGAGAGCTGGTGTAACCGGATGGTAGCAGACAGCTTTATCTGCTTGGCTTTGGCTTTCACTCTTAGTTTTTCGAGGAAATCGAAGTAAACTTTTTGGGTTGATGCCGTCCAGTCGCAGTCAATCTGAATCTCTTTCACATTCTCGATGTCATTGGCTTCGTTCATCTGAAGGATGCGAAGAAGAATTTTATCGGCTAGGTTTTCCAATCCTTCTTTAGGGAGAGTTTTCAGGCAACTGTTGGCGATATAGACTACGGGGATGATTTCAATGTCTTCCGGCAGCAGAGATCCATTCTTGTTCTCATTTCCATATTCTTCAAGGTTATTGAAATGCAGGGTGGCATTGGGCATGATTTCCCCTTCTGCATCCTTTACCACGTCGAAGTATCTCACGTAGAGTCGTTCAATGTGGTGTTTTCGGATGAAGTTCATCTTGTTGCTGTCCAATTGCCATGTTGTGCTCCAATAGTAGACGGAACGGAGGCTTTTCTCTGCTTTATCTTGTGAGCAGGAAGTGAAACCGATGGTTGTAGCTAAGGCAAGTAGCAAGAATGCCAGTGTTATATGATTCCATATTCTCCTCATCATTGATGATTTCCGTTTTCTTCTTATTATTCCCCTAATACCCCTTTTTTGTTTCCTTAAGGGAAAATTTATGTTCCCTTAAGTGAAACTCGGTGTTTCCTTAAGGAAACAGAATTCTTTCTCTAACATAAAAGGTCTCGAATCATATTCCCTGTATTGGGAAAATAAAACGAGACCTTTTATTATATATGACGATACTTTTCCCTCATGATAGTGCATGATGGTATTTATCCTTCGATTACTCCTTTCCACAACCCGTGAAGGTTGCAGTATTCTCGAGCCGTAACATCCTTGGCTTCTGCGTTGGTCAGGAAGATAGCTTCAGGCTTTTCGCCTGGCTTCAACTCGTGACGAAGCACATCGGTAGGGGTGAGCAACTCTATCCACTGGATGTAATGCTCTGGAAGCATAGGATGCTCCACGCTTCCTACGGTTACACGATAGCCGCCTTCTATAGGTTCTATCACTGGCACATGCTTCTCCCTGGCACCATCGCTGGTGTTCTCCTTCATGAGCTTCATCGGCTCACCGCAGCAGCTGAGCACGGCTCCCTTGTTTACTACTTCTACCACGTTGCCACAAATCTGGCAGCGGTAGATTTCTCTAATCTTAGTCATATTTGTTCCTCCTATAATTTTGTTTCTCCTATTTCTGATAGGAGTTCTTGAATCCTCTATGAGGCTTTATTATTCCTCTACCGGGCTAAAGTCTTCCTTGCCTACTCCGCAAAGAGGGCAAACCCAATCATCCGGGATATCTTCAAATGCTGTACCTGGAGCGATGCCGCCCTCTGGATCTCCTACTTCTGGATCATAAATCCAACCACATACGTCGCAAATATATTTCTTCATAATGTTCCTTTCTTTCTTTGATATTAATAATCTTGTTCTTTCACTCTCTATCAGAAGGCTTTTCTGCCTATTCGTCTGATAACTACTGCAAAGATACAACTATTTTTTCTTATCTCCAAATAAAATTGAAAAAATTACAATTTTATTATCTAATTTAAAGTCTTATAACATAGAATGCTTCTTCAAGGACAAAGGAGAGCCATCATTACGGAGTTTTTTTATCTGAAAATAGACTTTTTCGGATTTTATCTCTTTGCTCTGAAAAAAAAGTTGTATATTTGCACCATAATAACTAACTGTAACAATTTAATTATGGGAATTAAAATGAATTTTAAGTCACAATTGTGTGCTGCAATCCTTACTTTGGGTTGCTCTTGCCTGACGGCTAACGCTATCGTTACTAAAGATGCTGCCAAGGAAAACAAGGCACAGGCTCAGCATTATCAGCCTTCTCCAGAGAACTTGGAATCTAGAAAGCAGTTCCAGGATGATAAGTTCGGTATCTTCCTGCATTGGGGATTGTACAGCATGCTCGCCACCGGCGAATGGACAATGACCAACAAGGATTTGAACTATAAGGAGTATGCCAAGTTGGCTGGCGGTTTCTATCCTTCTAAGTTTGATGCTGCCAAATGGGTGGCTGCCATCAAGGCTTCGGGTGCCAAGTACATCTGCTTCACCACTCGCCATCACGAGGGTTTCTCTATGTTCAAGACCAAGTATTCTGATTATAATATTGTAGATGCTACTCCTTTCCGTCGCGACATCGTGAAGGAATTGGCGGATGAGTGCCACAAGCAGGGCATCGCTTTGCATCTTTATTACTCTCATATTGACTGGTATCGCGAGGATGCTGTTTGGGGAAGAACGGGTAGAGGCACTGGTCGCCCTAACCCTGAGGGTAACTGGAAGAGCTATTATCAGTTTATGAACAACCAGCTTACAGAACTTCTTACCAACTATGGTAAGGTGAGATGTATCTGGTTTGACGGATGGTGGGATCAGGATCAGAATCCAAACTTCGATTGGCAGTTGCCAGAGCAGTATGCGCTTATCCATCGACTGCAGCCAGGTTGCCTGATCGTAAACAACCATCATTCTTCTCCTTTCGAAGGCGAGGATGTTCAGGCTTTCGAGCGCGATCTTCCTGGAGAGAATAAGGCAGGATTGTCGGGTCAGGACATCAGCCGCCTGCCTCTTGAAACCTGCGAGACCATGAATGGTATGTGGGGTTATAAGATTACCGACCAGAATTATAAATCTACCAAGACGCTGGTACATTACCTGGTGAATGCAGCTGGCAAGAATGCCAACCTGCTGATGAACATCGGTCCTCAGCCAGATGGTGAGCTTCCTGCTGTTGCCTTGGAACGTTTGGCAGAGATGGGAGAGTGGATGAAGACTTACGGCGAGACCATCTATGGTACCCGTGGCGGCATCGTGGCTCCTCACGATTGGGGTGTTACCACCCAGAAGGGAAACCGACTCTTTGTTCATATTCTGAACCTGAAGGATAAGAGTCTCTTCTTGCCTCTTGGAAACCAGAAGGTGAAGAAGGCTTTCGATTTTGCCAGCAAGAAACCTGTGAAGATTCAGAAGTGCGAAGGTGGTGTGGTTTTGAATCTTGGTGAGGTTCCTACAGAAATGGATAAGGTTGTGGAAATCGCACTTTAGACTAGTGTGAATAACATATTGGAAAAGTGTCGTAATCTCTATGTTTTCAAGAGATTGCGACACTTTTTTATGGGTTGGAAAACTTTACCCCAAAAGGTTTGCTAACTTTACCCCAAAAGGTTGTCGATGGTTTGCTTCACTCTTTCTGCCGAGGTAACCAGCGAGTTGGCTTCATCGGCTCCCTCAACACCCATATAAACATTGGTATTGAGCTGCTTCATCTTGCTAGGTACATTCACTCTTGCCGAGAAGTGATATTCATGAATATCGGTGGCATCGAAGATGGTGCGGATGTTATCCTCGTTCACACCACAACCGGCAAGGAGGATGATGCGGCCTGCTGCTATCTTCTTGAGTTCTGCAAGAAGAGCTACACCTTCTACAGCCTTTGGCTGCTGACCCGATGTAAGGATGCGGTCGCAACCCAGGGAGATGATATCTTCCAAAGCCTTCTGAGGATTGGCTGCACGGTCGAATGCACGATGGAAGGTTACACTCATCGGCTTTAATTCGCTATCACCTTTTGCCAATTCCACGAGACGGCGATTCGCCTCCATATCCACTTCGCCATCTTCTGTAAGGCATCCGATGACAACACCATCCACGCCGAGTTCCCGGCAAAGGCGGATATCTTCCTCCATGCGTTCAATCTCCAATGGAGTATAGAGGAAATCACCACCGCGAGGACGGATGATGACATGGAGCTTGGTCTCGTTCAATAACTTGCGCGCCACTTTTATTTCGCCATACGAAGGGGTAGTTCCGCCTTCAGGTATGCCTGCGCATAGTTCCACACGGTTGGCACCGCCTTCTTGTGCAGCCAGACAGCTCTCTACGCTGTTGGCGCATATTTCAAACTTAAAATCGTCTCTGTTCATAGTCTTTAATTCTTCTTTCCATTTAGTTACTTGATTTCTTGCTAATTCTTTTCTCTTTTTGCTTGATTTCTCGAATTTTTCTGCAAAGATAACATTTTTTCTTTTGTGATAGCCATTATTTCAAAAAAAAACATTATTTTTGCAGAAAGTTTAAATCGAAATATCAATATATTAACTGGATTATAGTAATAGAAATTAAAAAGCTAACTAACAATGAGAAAATTTTTAGTAATGTTCGCTGTTGTGTTTTTAGCCTCTTGGCAGACAATGATGGCGGCAAATAATCATTTCATTACCGATGCAGCTTATCGTACGAAGGTGGAAACGGCCTTTAAGCAGAAGGTTAACCTGGTAGGTAAGCAGTTTTACGATCAGAAGATGCTCAAGCAGCAGAAAGCTACTGGCGACGAGCAGGGTGCCTTGCAGTTCCTCTATGCTTACATGCCTGTGGCTGATGTCACCGACTATCCTACCAGCTTCTTCCTGGAGAATGTGCGCACCAGTTTCGAGGCACGCAACCAGATGGCTTGGGGTAATAAGGTACCAGAGCTGCTCTTCCGTCATTTCGTTCTGCCAGTTCGCATCAACAACGAGAACCTGGATAATTCACGCATGGTGTTCTTCAAGGAATTGAAGGAGCGTGTAAAGGGTTTGGGAATGAAGGAAGCCATCCTCGAGGTGAACCACTGGTGCCACGAGCTGGTAACTTATCAGCCATCTGACGGCAGAACCTCAGCACCGCTTTCTACCATCCGTTCGGCTTACGGACGATGTGGCGAGCAGAGTACTTTCACCGTGGCAGCCTTGAGAGCCATCGGCATTCCTGCACGCCAGGTTTATACCCCTCGTTGGGCACATACCGACGACAACCATGCCTGGGTTGAGGCTTGGGCAGATGGTACCTGGTATTTCCTGGGTGCCTGTGAGCCGGAAGCTGTGTTGAATCTGGCTTGGTTTAATGCTCCTGCCTCTCGTGCCATGCTGATGCATACCAAGGCATTCGGCGATTATAATGGTCCTGAGGAAGTAATGCTCCGCACCTCTAACTATACCGAGATTAATCTCATCGACAACTATGGTTCTTCTGCCCGCATCGATTTCTCTATCGAAGATGAAGCAGGCAACCCTGTGGATGGTGCAAGAGTGGATTTCAAGATATACAACTATGCGGAGTTCTGTACCGTGGTAACCAAATATACCGTGGCTGATGGCAAGACTTTCCTTTCGGCAGGTAAGGGCGACATGATGATCTGGGCTTCCAAGGGTGGCAAGTATGGCTTTGCCAAGGCATCCTTCGGTAAGGATAAGAACATCGTTATCCGCTTGAACCATGAGGTTGGAGCAGATGCCATGCAGAAGGAAGTATTCTTCCGCGATTCTTTCGATATCGTTCCTCCTCCAGAGCGTGCCAATATTCCTGAGGTTTCGCCAGAAGCAAGAGCCAAGAACCTGGAGCGCTTTGCCTATGAGGATTCTATCCGCCACGCTTATCTTGCCACCTTCTATAATAAGGAGAGTGCATTGGCAACCTTGAAGGCCAACGGATTGATAGAGGAGCAGAATATTACCAGAAACGGTGTAACTTTCCTGGCAGCCAAGGGAGAGAAACTTACCCCATCGGATGCAAACGGGAAAATCTCAGCCAAGGCTCAGAAGATGATAGATTTCCTGGTGGCGTCTAGTGGAAATCACAAGGTTATCCTCAGTTTCCTGGTGCAGCATCAGGATCGTCTGGATAGAGCCATCAACTTGCTCTCTACCTTGAGTACCAAGGACTTGAGAGATATGCAGATGGATATTCTGGAGGATAACTTCAATGCCAAGAGCGATGAGTTATCACCACGTGTGGAAAACGAGATGATTATCACTCCTTTCAAGCAGTTCTTCGAGAAGGAATTTGCCAAGAAGCAGGTGGCGTTCAAGAATAATCCTAGTCTCCTGGTAGAGTGGGTGAAGAAGAACATCAGGATTAATCCTGATAAGAAGGCGTTGCAGATAGCTCAGACTCCTATCGGCGTATATCGCTCTCGTCTTACAGACGACCGTTCCCGCAAGGTATTCTTTGTGGATGTGGCCAGAAGCTTGGGCATCGAGGCTCAGGTGGATGCTGTGACCAAGAAGACTCAATACAAGAACCACAAGGGTGGTGAGTGGATTGATGTAGATTTCGAGAATGCTGCGCAGGAGGCTTCTGCCAAGGGCAAGTTCGTGATGGGATATGCGGATAATGGTGCCGTGGATGATCCTAAGTACTACAGTCACTTTACCATCCATCGCATCAATGCCGATGGTTCAACATCTCTCCTGGAATATCCTGAGGAAGGATGCACCTGGAGCAATACATTTAAGAATGGTGTTGACTTGGATGAAGGCGACTATGCGCTGGTATCAGGCACCAGATTGGCTAATGGTGGCGTGCTTGCAGAAATGCAGATGTTCCACGTAAAGCAGGGGGCTACCACCAAGGTAGAGATGCATTTGCGCAGCTCTGAGACAGAGATTACCGTGAAGGGCAATTTCAATTCTGAGTCGAAGTTCATCCTCTTGCCAAGCAATCAGGAAGTAAGTCTCTTGAGCCAGACAGGTCGTGGTTACTTCGTGATGGGATTGATAGGTGTAGGACAGGAGCCAACCAACCATGCCTTGAAGGACATCGCCAAGGTGGCACAGGTATTTGATAAGTGGAATCGTCCTATCGTTCTCCTGTTCGAGGATGAGGCTTCAGCCAAGAAGTTCAGAATATCAGAGTTCCCTGGCTTGCCAAAGAACATCATTTTCGGTATTGACAAGGATGGCTCTTGTCGCAAGGAAATGGTAGAAAACATGAAGCTTCAGAACAAGAACCTGTTGCCTATCTTCACCATCTCTGATACCTTCAATAGAGTAGTATTCCTTTCTCAGGGTTATACCATCGGATTGGGTGAGCAGTTGGAATCTGTAATCAGAAAACTGTAATGCATTCATCGTACTTGAAATCATAAAATAAAAAAGCCCGGGGCAAATGTCCCGGGCTTTTTTATTATGTTCCTATTCCTGAGTCTTATCGGTAAATCAACTTATTTCTTTACGACAATCGTCTTAATCTCCACCTGCATATCCTTGTCGGCTGTGCGGTTCTTGGAGAGCCATTTCTGGAAATCATCATACTTCAATTCTCTTGGCAATCCTTCCACGGCATTATCTATCGCCTTGATAAAAGGATTAGGAGAGCTGATAATGTAGATATAATTCGTTTCAGACGCCTTATCGCAGGTCATGGTATATTCGTCAACATCAGAAGAATTAAACAGCGGCTGAGCCGTTTTCTGGTTGAAGAATACGTAACGGGTGTTGGCATCTACCTCCACCTTTCCATCTTTCGATGATTGGTAAGGCAGCAGGCAATAGGCATTCTTGTTGTCATCTATCAGATAGACGGCGAGATAGCCCTTGGTAGCACTCTGGTAAGCCAGATAGAGGTCATCTCCGCTCTTGAAGTTTTCACCCTCGTTGCGGTCTTCTATGCCGTTGCAGAGAATCTTTGCCACATAGTTGTTTTGCTTTGCCACAATGGCACGTGCCTTGCCGGTTACGGAGCATTTCACTACCAGCATACCTTGCTCATAGCTTATCTCATACTTGGGCTCACCGATGGTTTCGAGCCATTCTCCCTTTACGTCGCTGCTGCTCAGCGAGGTGAAGTCGGTATGGGTAGAGCCATTGGTGTTGTTCATCAAGGTGGCATTATGTTGTGCCAACACGGTGCCGAATTCATCGCCCAGTGCCTGAATCTGCGCACGGCTCAATGCCGTTTGTCTGGCTTGCTCTATAGAGACGTTTTCAGGTGCGTGGTAGATGTACTCGCCATGCACCTTTTTAGTCTTCTGGGCATAGCCGGATGAAGCCACGCCCAAGAGCATCCATATCATCAAGAAAATATAATGTCTCATAATTGCTGATTTTAGATATTATCTGCTATGATTACCAGTCACTATTTCTTCAGAGTCATCTCTTTCCATCCTGTAGCAATCCAGGTAGAAGGGGTAGCTGTTGGGGTTTGCACCTTGCGGTTGATAACCACCGACTGCTGCTTCACATTCTCCGAGATGTAGTCGCTCAGTTCGCCGAGGTTCACATCTCCCTTGCTCTCCTGCAGTTTCTTCAGGAGATAGTAGGTGAAGAGGCCATGTCCCTTGGCTGAATATGGGAAGGCGGTCTCGTCGCCCGATGCGGCACTGAATACCACCATGTTGCCACGAGGGTCTTCCTGCTTTGCCTTCAGGGCTACACCACGGGCTGAAGCCAGCATGCCTTCCTCGCGCTTGGAACCGCTGAAGCAGGCATCGAGGAATACCACGATTTCCTTAGCCTTGGTTGAGCCTAACTCTGTATATAGCTTGTTGAGTGAGTAGCAGCCTTCTGTCTGTGTGCCATCGGCATCGGTAGGCAAGAGGTATGCATCCTTGGTTGCCTCGTTTGGAATACCATGTCCGGCATAGTAGAACACGATGTTGATGTCGCCATTAAAGGCACTTGCGATGTTCTTGATGTCACGGATGGCGCGGAGCATGGTTCCGTAAGAGGCATCGGCATAGTAGCGCACATTTTCGGCAGGCATTCCCAACGTCTTCTCGCAATACTTGGAGAAGGCAAGACCATCGTTCAGTGCCAATGGTACGCCGGCTACGTTGGTGTAGTTCTGGTTGGCGATGACCACGGCAAAGGTCTTGTTGTTGGTTGTAGGATTCTCAGGAATGTTCTCATCCACATCCGATGTTCCCAACTTCACGTTCTGCTGCTGTATGGTCTGCTTGTTGGCATTGCTGGTATTGGCTGCCAGCATTCCTGCATTGATAGGGTCGAAGTGTACTTCTACGTTGGTGGCTGTGTAGTTGAGCGCAGCTGCGTTATCGTAGTGATATTCCTTGCCCGATGGGGTGATGATGGTGAGCTGGGCGAGTGCCAGATGATCCTTGTCAATGAAGTACTTAGGATTCTTAAACTGCATTCCGTTCCAGTTGGAAGCGAAGATGCGTGCCTCGTTGTTGCTTCTTGGCACCGAAACCACCATTTCACCAACGTCTGGTGATGTTACCAGGAACACTTCGTGATCTGCATCGTATGGCTTCAATTCCAGATGGCGCAGGTTCACTCTCGATTCATACTTGCTGATGTATTCCTGCTGAGCCAGTTTCTGCATCTCCTGAATCTTGGCGTCGCGGTTCTTTTCGGTCATGCGGGCACGATATTCATCCAGGGTTTCGTAGCTGTCTTTCTGCTGCCACTTGTCGATGCGGTTCTCGATGAATGGAATGGCGAATGCCGAATATGCAGGGATTCCCTTTTCATCTTCTTTGGTCTGTGAGTCGCCGTCTGTGCTCTGTTGCTGTGTGGCAACGGCAGCGATGGATGGTTTCACTTCGCCATTGAACTCTATGAGTTGAGGAATGAAGTTTGATTCAATCTTGCCTCCACCCAATGATGCCAACTTGTTGTTGATGATATTGAAGTTTTCCTTGTCGCCGATGCAGTTGTATGCTACGGCGAGTGCCTGGGTATATTTCAGCGACAGCGGGTCGCTGATGATGATATTCTTGAGATGGCCCACGGCATAGGTGAAGTATTCCTTAGACGTTTCCTGCAAACTCTTGATATGTGGATCTTTCTCCTTCAACTCCAGGGTCTTGTTGTAGTTCTGTACACCAATGTTGTAGTTGTTGATGGCGAGATGTTTCAATACATCAAGTGCCTTTGGATGAACCACTTGCAGTTTCTTGTAGATATCCAGTGCCTGTTCGAAGTTGTGTCCTTCTTCATAAAGCTTTCCTTGGATATTGAGCAGGGTTTCATCATTAGGACGAAGGGCAAGACCCTTGCCTACGAACTTCTGTAGGTTGGCATTGTCCTTGTGGTCAATGCACAGGTTCACTGCCGACGATACGATGTCATAGTCGGTAGGATAGTTATCTGATGCCTGCTCCAATGTGATGACGGCAAGCTGGTATTTGTTTGACTGGGCGCATGCCTTGATCAGGTTCATGAATACCGACTTGCGATACTTTTCGTCGCCTGAGCGGAGATAGGCTTGCAGATATGGTATGGCTTCCTCATACTGTCGGCGGTTTACCAGGTTGGCAGCAGCGAAGTATGAGAGCTGTGAATATGCGTTTTGAGTTGTGTATCCCCCATCGGCAAAGTCTGGCAAGCTGACTACGTCTACGTAAGCACGCGCAAACTTGATGGCATTTCCCACGCTTTGGTTGTTGCTGTTGTAAGCAGCCGCATTAGGCAGGAATGGGATGAGATTCTTCATGTTGTAAATCGCCTGTGTATATTCGGCGCTAGTCTTCTCTGAGTGAGTGACTATGGCATAAGTTGCTGTATAGCAACGGTAAAGTGCGTCGTACATCTGAGTTTTGTCGCCATCCTTGTTGGCTATCTGCACAAACTCTCTGTACGCCTCATTAGATTCAGTTATCGTCTGGGCAGCCAGTTTGCTGCCCGACGATAAGAGTAATATAGATATTGCAATAAATATTTTCTTCATTATAATTATATAATATGTATAATATCATTAAGAATGCATTAATTGCATTTTAATTAGGTTTCAACCCCATTCTTGGAAAAAGGCTTATGGCAATGTTCCTAGAATGCGTTGATGTAGGTGAACTTCACACCGATGCGGCGGTATTCGCCACCCTTGTTCTCTGAAACCTCAATGTAAGTGTCGTAGTCGGCTTTCATCTTCTGGAGTTCAGGAATGTTCTGCTCCATGTAGTTCTTCACGCCCATGGCACGTAAGTAGGCCAACTGCTCGTTCTGGCTGATACCGGTAGCCTTAGTCACGGTGATATTGCTCAACTCACCATTCTTGTGAACTGGCTCCTGGTCAAAGTCGCCGTAGCAGCCGTCGTATGCCACAGTGCGGCTGAATGGCAAGGCGTCAGCCATACCGGTAATCTGCACCTTCACCTGCTTTCCTGCTACCATATACTTGGAGAAGTCCTCTTCGAGAGCCTTCTTCACAATGGCGAGCATAGCCTGTGCGGCGTTAGATTCTTCTGCCTTGAATTTGCCTGGTGCAAAGTCATCCTTTGCAGAGAATGCCTCGTCAACAGTATAAGATACATCCACATCATAGTTGAAGATGTTCTTACCCGATGCATCTGTGCCGTTTACCACCTTGGTATGTACATCAATCTTGGTATGGTCGGAGATGACGTTCTGCTCCTGGGCGTTCTTCAAGATCTTGTTCTTGATTTCTTCCAGCTTCAGCTCTTCCATCTTGGCACCTTGCAACTGTTCGAATGGAACGAAGTTATCGTCAGACTCCAAGAAAGCCAGCGACTTACGCTCGGTATTGTCGAACACGTACTTCTTTCCTGTCTTCTTGTTCACAACCTCGGTATAGACAAGCTCGAATTCGTCCTTATCATTCAAGCCGTACTTGGTGTTGGTGAATTCCAGGTTGCTTACGTCCATGCCTTCCAATTCGCTTGCAGGCACGGTCAGGTAAATACTTGGCATGTTGTTGAAATCGAGGGTCAACATGTTCATGTCGGCGTTGTAGTTACCGAGTTTCACGTCTGATGATGTCAACAGATTCTCAGCCATGTTGGTAGCAATTTCTGTCTCGAAGAGGCGCATCTGGTTGAGACGGGTCTGCTCGTTGACACGTACCTTGTAGTCGTCGAGCGACTCACCGTCCATCTGTTTCATCCACTCGTCCATGCGGCTGTTCAACTCATCCTTCAGTTTTTCCTGACGGTTAGGAGAGAGGAAGCCCACAGGGGTAAAAGTGATACCGTTGCTGGTGGCATAAACAAGATAGAACTCGTTCTTCACATTCTTTGTGAAGTTGATATACTTGATGCCGGCATCTTTGGCGTCAATATATTGGCGATCATCGTCATTGAGCAGGTTGAGGAGTGCCACGCGCTGTTCACCGGTAACGATAGCCAGGTATTTGTTTTCTGGGTGGAAGTAGCACTTTTCAGCGATGCCCATGGCATCAAAATGCTTGCTCACCTTGAAAGTCTTGGTATCATATACATCGCAGGTTCCATCTGCTGTGAGTACAGCCATCTGCTTGCTGTTGGAAGAGAAGGCAATGTCTTTCAGTTCAGCCTTCAGGTCGATGGTGGTTCTCACGCTCTGGTTCTCCATGTTGATGACCTGTATTTTGTTTGCGGAGCTAGCTATGAGGAAGAATCCGTTAGGGCTTGCATCAAGGCGAGATGCTGTCTCGTTTACATCGAAGTTCTTAACCTCCTGTGTCTTGCGGGTGGTGTAGATATGAATCTTCTTGTCGGATCCCATCACATAGAGGAATTTGGCATCTGGAGAATAGCAGATGGCAAGCGGTTTGAATAACTTGGTGGTTCCTACTTTTCCCTGTCTTGTATCCTTATAGATGAGGCTGTATACATCTACGCTGTTCTTATCTTTCTTGTTGTCGATGAAGGCGTAAGATGTGCCTGAAGGATTGATGCGAAGTGAGCTGATCTTATTACCGGCAAACATAGGGTAGTTACGCATGTTGAAGATTTCTCCACCATGGTAATAGTAGTAACCGCTATAATAGTTGGCAAAACCGTCGGCTGTATTGCTCAATTTTATTTTTGTATCATGGGGTTTAGGAGTCTCGGCCTCCTGTGCAGAGAGACCGAGTGTACATCCTAACAACCATGCTATTGCAAATGTTGTTTTTTTCATTATCTACTTATTTGGTTCCCAAAACGTTGTCGAGCTTCTTGTGTAGCTCGCTGCTCTCGTTTTCGAGGCTCTGGCGGATAGCCTGCTTAGCTGCTGCCTTAGCCATCTCTCCGTTGTAAGCGATGCGTACCAGCACCTCCTTGTTCTTGTTCTTCAAGGTGCGGAAGCACTCTACCACGGTGATGGTTCTACCGATGCTCTGAACGATGAGGCTCTTGCTGGCCATGATACTCTTGGTCACGGTAACAGCTTCTTCCATAGCGAGCTGCTGTGTAGCGACAGAGTTGTCTACGAGTGCAGAAACCTCTGTCTGAATCTGTGCAGCCAGGTTCTGCTTAGCCAATTCTGTGGCCTGCATCTTGGCACCATCATAGTTCTCGCCAATGCTCATTGCCTCGCCCATCAGGTACTTTGGGTACATAGACTCATCATACTCCATCTGCATGAGGTATGACTTGTCGAGCTGCTTCTCCAATGGGAGTGCTCCTGGAGCTGATTGCCAACCTTCCTTCTTCAATTTCTTAGCCTCTTTCTGTGCGGCTTTTGTTGCCTTTGCGTTAAGTTCAGCCTTAGATGCCTTTACAAGTTCTTTACGCTCTTTAAGTAAGTCCTTAGTGCTCTGTGCTTGAGCAGATACACTGATAGGTGCTGCCATGAGGCAAAGCAAACCTACTGAGAAAAATAGATGTTTCATAAGCTTGAAATTTATCATTATTATTATATTACTTTCTGTCCAAAGGCAGAGAATATGAATCTGGTATACTTGATGTATTGAGGTCCTTTTTTCTCTTTGATGCCTCTGCCTGATAGATTCTTGCGACAAATTTACAAAAAAAATAAGAAAGGAGGAACCTTTTACGTAAAAAAATGCTGCCAAAGGATAAAAAATATACCTTTTGCAGCATTTTTGTGTTTATTTTGTATTAAATTAATGCGCTTCAAGCCAGTTTTTGCCCCAACCGGCATCTGCCACCAGTGGCACGCTGAGCTTGTAGGCATTCTGCATTTCTTCTACCACAATCTTCTCCACCTGTTCTTTCTCTTCTGGATAGACGGAGAAGTTGAGCTCGTCGTGCACCTGAATAATCATCTTGCTCTTGATGCCTTCTTTTCTGAAGCGGTTGAAGATGCGTACCATCGCCACCTTGATGATGTCGGCCTCTGAACCCTGGATAGGGGCATTGATGGCATTGCGCTCGGCGAATCCTCTCACGGTGCCGTTCTTGCTGTTGATATCCGGCAGATAGCGACGGCGGTGGAAGAGGGTTTCGGCGTATCCCTTGGCTCTTGCCATCTCCTTCGACTTTTCCATATAAGCCTGAACGCCAGGGAAGGTGCGGAAGTAATCTTCTATGATTTGCTTCGCTTCCTTGTTCTCGATGTTCATGCGTTGGGCAAGACCGAAGGTGGTGATACCGTAGATGATACCGAAGTTGGCTGTCTTTGCCTTCTTTCTCTGGGCATCGGTCACGTCCTTGATGTCTTCGTGCCAGATCTTGGCTGCTGTGGCGGCGTGGATATCTGAACCTTCGCGGAAAGCCTCTACCATGTTGGCATCTTCACTCAGATGTGCCATGATGCGGAGCTCTATCTGCGAGTAATCCGCAGAAAAGAATAGACATCCTGGCTCCGGGATGAAGCATCTTCTTATCTCCTTGCCATCGTCATCTCTCACAGGGATGTTCTGCAGGTTCGGATCGCTTGAAGAGAGACGACCTGTGGCTGTGATGGCTTGGTTGAACGATGCATGGATATGACCGGTTCGAGGGTTGATAAGCTTTGGAAGAGCATCGATATAGGTGCCAAGAAGCTTCTTCAATCCTCTGTAGTTCAATATCTCATCGATGATAGGACTCTTGCTGCGCAACTGCTGCAATACTTCTTCGCTCGTTACATACTGTCCCGTCTTTGTTTTCTTAGGCTTCTCTACAATCTTCATCTTTCCGAAGAGAATTTCTCCTACTTGTCGGGGAGAAGAGATGTTGAAAGATTCGCCTGCCAACTCATAGATATGATGTTCGATTTCTGCAAGACGATTGGTAAGATTATTGGATGTCTCCTTCAAGGTATCTGTATCAATGCACACGCCATTCATCTCCATGTGGGCAAGCACCGGAACCAATGGCATCTCTACATTCCAGAACAGATCCTCGCATTCTATCTCCTTGAGCTTTGGTTCGAGCACATTCTTCAATCTCAATGTGATGTCGGCATCCTCGGCTGCATACTCGTAAACTTCAGATGGAGCAAGGTCGCGCATCGACTTCTGGTTCTTGCCCTTCGGGCCTATCAGCTCCTCGATGTGAACTGTCTGGTAGTTGAGGAAGACTTCAGCGAGATAGTCCATGTTGTGATAGAGTTCTGGCTGGATGATGTAGTGCGCGAGCATCGTATCAAACATCTTTCCCTGTATCTCCACACCGTAGTTCATCAACACCTCGTAATCGTACTTGATGTTTTGTCCCACTTTCAGGATTTCAGGGTTCTCGTAGAGCGGTTTGAATATGTTTACGAATTTTAAGGCTTCTTCACGATTTGCTGGAATTGCTACGTAGAATGCCTCCTTCTCCTCAACAGCAAAGCTCAAACCCACCAATTCTGCATCGATGGCAGAAGTAGAAGTGGTCTCTGTATCTAAACTGAGAATCTTCTTTGTAATTAAATAGTCATAAATGTTATGCGCATCTTCTTCTGTTTCAACGAGTTTGTATGTATGAGAAGTCGTTTTAATGGTCTCAAAACTCGTGTTTTTTTGCTCTTCCTGCCCATCGCTTGGCTGTGCGCCAAATAAATCGAGCTCTCCTGTAGGGTTTGTTTGCACCTTTTGAGGTTTTTTAAGAACTCGCTTGGCGAACGACTTAAACTCCAGTTCGGTGAAGATTTCGTCTAGTTTGGCGTTGTCTGCCTCAGTCAACTTCAAGTCGTCCATCTTCAAATCCACAGGAACATCGGTTCTGATGGTTGCCAGGAATTTCGACATCTTGATATCTTCCACGGCACCTTCCACCTTTTCGCGAAGTTTGCCTTTCACTTTTGATGAGTTCTCAATCAATCCCTCAACACTTCCAAACTCGCCAATCAGTTTGATGGCAGTTTTCTCTCCAACGCCTGGGCATCCAGGAAAGTTGTCGGCAGAGTCACCCATCAGTGCCAAGAGGTCGATGACCTGGAGTGGGGAAGCGATGCTGTATTTTTCTTCAATCTCTTCAACTCCGAGCTTTTCGTACCCACCTCCATGGCGAGGTCGGAACATGAAAACATTGTCACGAACCAGCTGCGCATAGTCCTTGTCAGGAGTAAGCATATAGGTTTCGATACCCTTTTCTCCAGCTTTCAAGGCAACGGTTCCGATGATGTCATCAGCCTCGAAACCATCTACCTGAAGGATAGGAATATGGTATGCTTCGAGGATACTTTTGATGATTGGCACCGAGAGTTTGATGTCTTCCGGAGTCTCTTCTCGCTGAGCTTTGTAAGCAGGAAAAGCCTCATGGCGGAAGGTTTTGCCATGGTCGAAAGCCACCGCGATATGGGTTGGCTTCTCCTTGGTAAGTATCTCGTTAAGGGTATTGCAGAAACCCATGACACATGAAGTATTAAGACCCTTCGAATTGATTCGAGGGGCTTTCATAAAGGCGTAATACGACCTATAAATGAGCGCATAAGCGTCTAAAAGGAACAATTTATCCATAATATTCATTTTTATGGTGTAAAATTACTAAAAAAATGCGATATTTCACGAATAATTCATTAATTTTGTATCAAATTTCAGAAATTAAGTAGGTTTAAACGAAAATAATGGACTATTTATCACTTATCAAACAACCAATTGAGGCAGATTTGGCAGATTTCGTAGATTTGTTCAACAAGTCTTTGATGCACAGTGACGGCCTCCTTTCCCAGGTGCTCGACCACATCCGTCAGCGCGCTGGAAAGCGCATGCGCCCTATGCTCATCCTGCTGATGGCTCGTAATTTTGGAAAGGTTTCTAGCGTAACTCAACATTCTGCTGTTGGTTTGGAGCTTCTTCATACCGCTTCGCTGGTTCATGATGATGTGGTTGATGAGAGTGGCGAGCGTCGTGGACAGGCTAGTGTGAATGCTACCTATAATAATAAGGTAGCCGTACTTGTGGGCGACTATATTTTATCAACCGCTCTTCTTCATGTATCTTATTCTCATTCAGAAGAGATTGTTCGCTATTTGGCAGAGTTGGGTCGTACCTTGTCGAATGGTGAGATTCTCCAGTTGAATAGTATCAGCAATGAAGAAATATCAGAAGAGATTTATTATGAAGTAATTAACCAGAAAACTGCCGCTCTCTTCGAGGCTTGTGCAGGTATTGGTGCGTTATCGGCCAATGCTTCTGCCGTAGAGGTTACTGCTGCCAAGCGATTTGGCCAGAATCTCGGCATCATTTTCCAGATTCGTGATGATATCTTTGATTATTATGATTCCAAGGAGATTGGTAAGCCAACGGGCAACGATATGACGGAGGGCAAACTGACCCTGCCTGTTATCTATGCACTTAAGTCAACGGGCGATGAGGAGATGATGAAGCTGGCGAGAAAGGTGAAATCCCGTGAGATTTCTTCAGAGGAAATCGCTCAGTTGGTGGCTTTTACCAAGGAGAATGGCGGCATAGAATATGCTGATAAGCGTATGTGGGATTTCCATGCCGAGGCGATGAATTTCCTCGATACATACGTGGAGGATAGGGATGTATATAATGCCTTGAAGGCGTATTTGGACTTCGTAATAGAACGAAAAGCGTAATATTACGAAACGAAAAGCATAATGAATAAAAAAGGGTTGATTCTCCGAGAGAATCAACCCTTTTTGCTTCTGTATCCTATTGATTATAACTTATTTCTTTTAGAAATACTTGATTTCCTTACCCAGGATTTCGCTCAAGAGGAGGTTGGTAAGGCGCGATGTGCCGAGGCGCAACCACTGGTTGGTAAGCCACTTTTCGCCCAAAACTTCCTTCACGATGGTGTAGTAAACCACTGCGTCGTGAACGGTATTAATGCCGCCGGCAGGCTTGAAACCTATCTGAATACCAGTCTTCTCGTAGTAAGCCTTGATGGCCTGGCACATCACGTAAGCTGCCTCTGGAGTAGCTGAAACCTTCTCCTTACCTGTAGAAGTCTTGATGTAATCAGAACCTGCATACATGGCAAGAACAGAAGCCTTCATGATGTTGCTGCAGTTCTTCAAATCGCCTGTTTCCAGGATACACTTCATCTTATGCTCGCCGCAGGTTGCCTTCAACTCCTGGATATCGTCGCAGAGACCCTCGTAATCCTCGCTGAAGAACTTGCCTACAGGCATTACGATATCTACCTCTGTAGCACCATCCTTGATAGCCATGGCTGTCTCGGCAATCTTTACCTCGATAAATGTCTGAGAAGATGGGAAATTACCGCTTACAACGGCGATTTCTACGCCATCAACCTCCAGACTCTGACTGATAAGACCAGCGAAGTTAGGGTAGGTGCATACGGTTGCTACATGAGGAAGCTCAGGATAATCGTGGGCAAACTGGTTTACCTTTTCAATCATCTTCAGGATGCTTTCCTCTGTATCTTCTGTATGAAGAGAAGTCAGCTCGATGCTGCCGAAGAGGAACTTCTTCACCTCCATAGTCTCATTCTCTGCTACCTTCTCATCGAGAATCTTCTTCACTTCTGCTGCGATTTCCTCGTCGTTGAGGTTGCAATTATACTGTTTCAATACAGACAAATACTTGTCGTCCGACTCGCTATACTGTCCCTGCTGTGCAAGAACCTGTTCTTTAATACTGCTCATACTTAATGTTACTTTTTTTATTATTAAAGTTTAGTTATTTATATGATTCTTATTCCTTCAATTTCGGATTGTTCTTATGTCTTTCAGCATCCCTTTGGGTCTTCTTGTCGATGCTTTTCTGGAGCTCTTCGGTAAGATCGATACCCGTTTGGTTAGCCAGACAGATGAGAACCCAGAGAACGTCAGCCATTTCCTCTCCTAGGTTAGGCTTTTCGCCTTTCTTGAAGCTCTGGTCGCCGTATGTTCGGGCGATGACACGAGCCAGTTCTCCTACTTCTTCCGTAAGACAAGCCATATTGGTAAGCTCGCTGAAATAGCGAACGCCATATTCCTTAATCCACTTATCTACTGCTTCCTGTGCTTCTTTTATAGTCATAACTGATGATTTTTAATTATGAAATAAGTCTGACATAGCCATAATCCAGTGATGAATATAGCGGCAATAGTGTTGTAGATACCGATTTTTCCATCCTCCCTTTTGTCGCTGATGAGCTCCATATTCAAGCTAATGGTAACGAGGGTTTCACCAACATATTCTGCCCATGGATTGTTTAAGAACCTTTGAGAAAAGGTAAACGTTATGATTATTCCTATAGCCAGGAACCAACTTTTATATTTTAAAATCTTTTCCATCTGTTCTCGAATGTTTAGTTTTTACTCCTTATTATGGGTGTCCATCATGATGGTAACAGGACCATCATTCAGTAATTCTACCTTCATGTCGGCACCAAATTCGCCTGTTCCTACTGGCTTTCCGAGTGCATCGGATAGCTTCTTGCAGAACTCTTCATAGAGCGGAACGCTGATTTCGTGCTTGGCAGCTCTTAGCCAGCTAGGACGGTTTCCCTTCTTGTAGCTGGCGAATAGGGTGAACTGGCTAATCACCAGAATCTCGCCGTTTACATCCATGATAGAGCGGTTCATCACATGATTTTCGTCGTCGAAAACACGAAGGCCTATGACCTTTCTAACCAACCAATCTACGTCTTCTGAAGTGTCGCTTTCCTCAACTCCGAGAAGAATCAGATAGCCCTGCTTGATGGCAGATTTCACTTCTCCTTCAATGGTTACAGAGGCATGGCCGACACGCTGTATTACTATTCTCATCTGTTTGAATTTTATTATTATTACATAGTTTCAACTGCAAATATACGACTTTTATTTCATATTCTCGCCTTTTTCGGCGAAATATTTCGCAAGAATTTCGGCTTTATGAGGGCCTAATACCTCGGCAAGCTGTTCCAGCGATGCTTCTTTTATCTTTTTCACGCTCTTAAACTTGCTCAGGAGCGCCTCTTTTGCCTTAGGACCGATGCCTTTGATATCGTCTAATTCCGAATGCAGGGCGTGCTTGCTGCGCTTGTCACGATGGAAGGTGATGGCGTATCTATGTACCTCGTCTTGTATCTGCGTCAATACCTTGAAAAGCTCGCTTTCTGGTGGTAGAGCGATGGTTTGTGGCGGAAAACCGTAGAGGAGTTCGTTGGTGCGGTGGCGGTCGTCCTTGGCAAGACCTGCGATAGGGATTTCCAGGTGCAGTTCGTCTTCTATCACCTCTCTTACCACCTCCATCTGGCCCTTTCCACCATCGGTGATGATAAGGTCTGGCAGGGGAGTTTCTTCCTCTATCATGCGACTGTATCTTCGTCTTACCACCTCCTGCATCGAAGCATAATCATCTGGTCCTTCCACCGTCTTGATATTGTATTTCCTATAGTCCTTTCTTGATGGTTTCATACCTTTATATACGATGCAGCCAGCCACGGCATCGGTACCCGATATGTTGGAATTATCAAAGCATTCTATCTGGTAAGGCATCTTTGGAAGCTTCAGTTTCGTCTGCAATTCCTTCATCAATCGGGTTTGTTTCTGCTCCGGATTGAGCTTTTCTGCCTGCTTCAGACGGTCGAATTTATACTGCTTGCAGTTCATTTCCGAGAGTTCCAGAAGGTGCTTTTTGTCGCCTCTCTGCGGCACAAAGAAGATGGCATCTTTCAGTTTCCATTCCATCTCGAAAGGCACGATAATCTCTTTCGAAGTAGAGTGGAAACGCTCTCTGATTTCCGGTATGGCGGTAATCAGAAGTTCCTCGTCGCTCTCCTCCAGTTTGCGTTTATATTCGTAGGTGAAGCTCTGGTTGATGGTGCCGTTTTTCACGTGAATATAGTTGATGAAGGCATTCTTCATGGCGTCATCATTCACGATGGTGAAGACATCTACGTCGGTAATGGTATGGCTTACCACCTCGCTTTTTGCCTCAAATTCGTCCAGCAACTGATACTTCTTTTTGTATTCTTCGGCTATTTCGAAGCGCAGAAGTTCGGCATTTTTCATCATCAAATCATAGAGATATTTGCCTACTTCGCGGGTGTTTCCCTTCAGGATTTCACGTGCCTGGCGCATGTTTTCCTGGTACTCCTCGTAGCTCTGTCTGTTGATACAAGGGGCACCGCAGTTGTGAATATGGTACTCCAGACAGGGCTTGTATTTGCCTTCCGCCACGCCTTCTTTGGTGATAGGAAACCTGCAGGTTCGGGGTTTATACAGCTTCTTGATGACCTCCAGAACGGCATACATGCTGCCCACATGAGGGTAAGGACCGAAGAAAGTTCCCACCTTTTTATTGATGTTTCGGGTCTTGAAAATGCGGGGAAAATACTCGTTCGTGACGCATATAGAAGGGTAGGTTTTGCCGTCTTTCAGCAAAACATTATACCTTGGATTATACTTTTTAATGAGGCTGTTTTCCAGCAAAAGGGCATCTTCCTCGGTGTTTACAACGGTATAAGAGATGTCGAAAATCTTAGAAACAAGCACCTTTGTCTTGTATCTATCCACCTCTTTATGGAAGTAAGAAGACACTCTTCTCTTCAGATTTTTCGCCTTTCCCACGTATATAATCGTATGGTTTTCGTCGTAGTATTGATAGCTTCCTGGCTTCTCCGGCATGCTCAAAACTATGTTTTTCAGCCTTGCCAATCGCTCCTCATTTTCTTGTTTCGTCATCTTGTTATGGGTTAAAAATAGGGTAAAATAGCGTTGCGGTTTCACGTGAAACCGCAACGCTAAATGGGATTACAACTGCAATAAAGTTGATACTTCTACGTCGTCATCGAAGATTTTTCTGCCTTCAAAATTCTCGTTTACGAGCTCGATAATGAAGTTGGCATACACCTTTTTTGGGTGGAATTTCTTCACCAGATCGCATGCCGCTTTCATGGTTCCGCCGGTGGCGAGAAGATCGTCGTGGAGGAGGATTACGTCGTTCTCGTTGATGGCATCCTCATGGATTTCGATAGTGTCGATACCATACTCCTTGGCGTAGCTGGCCTGCACGGTTTTGCATGGAAGCTTACCTGGTTTGCGGCACAAAACCACGCCTGCTCCAAGGCGGATGGCGAGGGCTGAAGACATCACGAAACCGCGAGATTCGATGCCCACAATCTTGGTAATTCCCTTGTCTTTGTAGATCTCATACATCTCGTCGCAAATCTCCTTGAGAGATGCTGGATTCTTGAAAAGGGTACTCACGTCGCGGAAGTTTACACCCTTGATAGGCCAATCTGGAATGCAACGCAGATTGTCTAATAATAGCTGATTGTTCATTACTTATTTACTATAAAATTAATACTATATTTCTTCTTTTCCCGCTTTTGTTCCACGAAAACACTGAAGTTTTACTTTAGCCACAATTTACTTGATGTAAAAGAATCTAAGTTCTTTAATATCAAATGTTTTATGTTTTATGGGTTTCACGTGGAACATTGCGGAACATTCCTTGTTTCGAAGTCTTTTATGGAGAAACAGCCGGAGCCTCCGGCTTATCTTCCCATGAGGACGAGCAATACGTTGATGTCGCTTGGCGAAACGCCCGGAATGCGGCTTGCCTGAGCCAGCGTTTCAGGGTCGATGCGTTCTAGCTTCTGGCGTCCCTCGGTAGAGATTTCGTGAATCTCCGAGTACTTGAATCTACCCTTAATCTTGATGTTCTCCAGGCGGTGCATCTTGTCGGCGATGAGACGCTCACGGTCGATGTAACCCTTGTACTTCATCTTGATTTCTGCTGCCTCCGCGATCTCTTTCTTGCGGTTGGCTGGCGCTTCCATCGCAGCCTTCAGGTCGGGGATGATTTCCGAGAGGTTCTGAAGGTTCAGATGTGGGCGGGCCACCAGGTCGATGAGCTTGCAGCCGGCACGCAGCGGAGTGGTGCCGAGCGCCTCGAGCTTCGGATTGATCTCTTCCTTCTTGATAGGATAGTTGGCGCAGAAGTCGATGATTCTTTCGATGGCTTCCTTCTTCTCCAACCACCAGTCGTAACGGTCGCGCTTGGCTAAGCCCAGTTCGTATGCCTTCTCGGTGAGTCGGGCATCGGCATCGTCTTGTCTCAGCAGGATGCGATACTCGGCTCTTGAGGTGAACATTCGGTAAGGTTCATCCACGCCCTTTGTGGTGAGGTCATCGATGAGCACGCCTATGTAACTCTCGTCTCGTTTCATCTCGAAAGTCTTGTCGCCTGTGCAGTGGAGGGCGGCGTTGATTCCGGCTACGGTTCCCTGACCGCCTGCCTCCTCGTAACCGGTGGTTCCGTTCACCTGTCCGGCAAAGAAGAGACCCTTGATGATTTTCGACTCCAGCGTATGCTTCAGTTGGGTAGGGTCGAAGTAATCGTACTCGATGGCGTAACCTGGTCGGTAGATCTTCGCATCTCTCAATGCCGGGATTTCGTGCAGTGCCTTCAGCTGGATGTCCATCGGCATGCTCGAAGAAAATCCGTTCAGGTACATCTCGTTCGTATCTTCACCTTCCGGCTCCAGGAAGAGCGGATGCTGCTGCTTGTCGGGGAAGGTAACGAGTTTGGTTTCTATGCTCGGGCAGTAGCGGGGACCGGTGCTCTGGATTTGGCCATTATATAAAGGTGAATCGTCGAGCCCGCTTTTCAGTATCTCGTGTACTTTATTATTGGTGTAGCAAGTCCAGCAAGGAAGTTGCTTCAGCACACGATGGTTGCCCGTGTATGAAAACTGATGGAAGTCGATGTCGCCCGGCTGCTCCTCCATGTCTTCGAAGTGAACGCTTCGCTTGTCGATGCGCACCGGCGTTCCCGTTTTCATTCTTGCCGATGTGATTCCCCATCGGGTGATGCTCTCGGTGAAGTGGTGCACGGCAGGTTCTGCGCATCTTCCACCTTCCACCATCTTTCTTCCCACGTGCATCAGTCCGTTCAGGAAAGTGCCGGCAGTGATGATGATGCTCTTGGCGTAGAACTCGGCTCCCCAGATGGTGCTAACGCCGATGGCCTCGCCGTTAGCAACGAGCAGTTCGTCGGTCTGGTCTTGCCAGATGTCGAGATGGTCGGTATGGTCAAGGATGGTTCTCCATTCCCAGATAAACTTGCCGCGGTCGCATTGGGCACGTGGACTCCATACGGCAGGACCCTTTCCGATGTTGAGCATTCTAAACTGGATGGCGGTCTTGTCGGTCACGATACCCATCTGTCCGCCCAGTGCGTCAATCTCCCGTACAATCTGTCCTTTTGCAATTCCTCCTATGGCAGGATTGCAACTCATCTGACCAATCTTGTTCATGTCCATCGTTATCAGGCAGGTGTTGGCGCCCATGTTTGCAGCGGCCGCAGCAGCCTCGCATCCGGCGTGTCCTCCACCGATAACGATTACGTCATAATTGAAGTTCATAATCTCTATCTAATCTATATTTTTTCTAATTTTCGGCAAAAGTAAGAAATTAAATTGAAATTTTAGCAAAAATACTTTGATAAATCATTAAAATATAGTAATTTTGCAGCTGACTTGCGGAAATATACCTAAAAATGAGGATTGCAGAATGCTTAAAAATGGGTATTGCGAGTACTTGATGAAGGAAATATTAAATAGTTTCAAACAGTTAAATAATTTAAATTCAATCATTTATGTGGTTAATCAATTCATCTATTGGTAGAAAGGTAGTGATGTCAGTAACTGGTATCGCACTTATTCTATTCTTGACATTCCACGGTTGCATGAATGTGGTTGCGCTTTTCTCTGGAGAAGCTTACAACACAATCTGCGAGTTGTTGGGTGCTAACTGGTACGCCGTAGTTGCAACATTAGGTTTGGCAGCTTTGGCAGTTTGTCACATCGTTTACGCTTTCATTCTGACAGCACAGAACCGTCGTGCTCGCGGAAACCAGCGTTACGAGGTAACTTCAAAGCCAGAGAAGGTAGAGTGGGCTAGCCAGAACATGTTGGTGCTCGGTATCATCATCGTTCTCGGTTTGTTGCTTCACCTCTTCAACTTCTGGTACAACATGATGTTCGCTGAGCTTTTGGGTACAAGCTTCGGTCACAGCCCAGCAGACGGCTTCGCTTTCATTCAGGACACCTTCGCTAACCCTGTGTTCGTAGTTCTCTACATCATCTGGTTGGTAGCTCTTTGGTTCCACCTCACTCACGGTTTCTGGAGTGCTATTCAGACTCTCGGTTGGAACGGTAAGACTTGGTTCTGCCGTTGGAAGACTATTGGTATGATTTACTCTACCATCCTGCTTCTCCTCTTCATCGTTGTCGTATTGGCATTCGCTTTCGGTTGCGCTCCATCTTTGTGCTGCGCATAATTCGTGTAATCATTTAAGTATTAAAAAAGATTATGGCAAAAACATTAAATTCTAGAATACCTGAAGGACCAGTAGCTGAGAAATGGACCAACTATAAGGCTCACCAGCGTTTGGTTAACCCTAAGAATAAGTTAAAGCTCGACATCATCGTCGTAGGTACAGGTTTGGCAGGTGCTTCTGCAGCCGCTTCTCTTGGCGAGATGGGCTTCAATATCTTGAACTTCTGCATCCAGGACTCTCCACGTCGTGCTCACTCTATCGCAGCACAGGGTGGTATCAATGCAGCTAAGAATTATCAGAATGATGGTGACTCTGTTTACCGTTTGTTCTACGATACAGTAAAGGGTGGTGACTACCGTGCTCGTGAGGCTAACGTTTACCGTTTGGCTGAGGTGAGCAACGACATCATCGACCAGTGCGTAGCTCAGGGCGTTCCTTTCGCTCGTGAGTACGGTGGTATGTTGGCTAACCGTTCTTTCGGTGGTGCTCAGGTATCTCGTACATTCTATGCTAAGGGTCAGACAGGTCAGCAGCTCCTCCTCGGTGCTTACTCTTCTTTGAGCCGCATGGTTGAGGCAGGTAAGGTAAAGCTCTTCACCCGTTACGAGATGGAGGATGTAGTTATCGTTGACGGTCACGCTCGTGGTATCATCGCCAAGAATTTGATCACAGGTAAGTTGGAGCGTTTCTCTGCCAACGCCGTAGTTATCGCTACCGGTGGTTATGGTAACGCTTACTTCCTTTCTACAAACGCTATGGGTTGTAACTGTACAGCAGCTATCCAGTGCTACCGCAAGGGTGCTGACTTCGCTAACCCATCTTACGTTCAGATTCACCCAACATGTATCCCTGTTCACGGTACAAACCAGAGTAAGTTGACTTTGATGTCAGAGTCACTCCGTAACGATGGTCGTATCTGGGTTCCTAAGAAGATTGAGGATGCTAAGGCATTGCAGGCAGGTACAAAGAAGGGTTCTGATATTCCTGAGGAAGACCGCGACTACTACTTGGAGCGCCGTTACCCAGCATTCGGTAACCTGGTTCCTCGTGACGTGGCTTCTCGTGCAGCTAAGGAGCGTTGCGACAAGGGCTTCGGTGTTAACAACACAGGTCTTGCCGTATTCCTCGACTTCTCTGAGTCTATCAACCGTCTCGGTATCGACGTTATCCTTCAGCGTTATGGCAACCTCTTCGATATGTATGAGGAGATTACCGACGTTAACCCAGGTGAGTTGGCTAACGAGATTAACGGCGTGAAGTACTACAACCCAATGATGATCTTCCCTGCTATCCACTATACAATGGGTGGTATCTGGGTTGACTACGAGTTGATGACCACTATCCCTGGTCTCTTCGCTATTGGTGAGTGTAACTTCTCTGACCACGGTGCTAACCGTCTTGGTGCATCTGCTTTGATGCAGGGTTTGGCTGACGGTTACTTCGTATTGCCATACACCATCCAGAACTACCTGGCTGATCAGGCATTGTGGCCAAAGCTCTCTACCGATCTCCCAGAGTTCGCAGAGGCAGAGGCAGGTGTTCAGAAGGAAATCGACCGCCTGATGGGTATCCAGGGCAAGCGCTCTGTAGATTCTATCCACAAGGAGTTGGGTCACATCCTTTGGGAGCACGTAGGTATGGGTCGTACCAAGGAAGGTCTTGAGGAAGGCTTGAAGAAGATGAAGGCTCTCCGCGAGGAATTCAACAAGAACCTCTTCATCCCTGGCAAGAAGGAAGGCTTGAACGTAGAGTTGGATAAGGCTATCCACTTGCGTGACTTCATCTTGATGGGCGAGTTGATCGCTTACGATGCATTGCACCGCAACGAGAGCTGTGGTGGTCACTTCCGTGAGGAGTACCAGACAGAGGAAGGCGAGGCTAAGCGTGATGACGAGAACTTCTTCTACGTAGGCTGCTGGGAGTATCAGGGCAACGATACAACTGCTCCAGTGCTCAACAAGGAACCTCTCGAGTATGAGGCAATTAAGGTACAGACAAGAAATTACAAGAATTAAAAAGCGAACAAGACAATGGCAAGAAATATAAGTTTCACAGTTAAGTATTGGAAGCAGGACGGTCCTACAGCACAGGGTCACTTCGATACACACGAGATGAAGAACATCCCAGATGATACTTCATTCCTCGAGATGCTCGACATCTTGAACGAGGAGCTCATCGAGTCAGGTCAGGAGCCTTTCGTCTTCGACCACGACTGCCGCGAGGGTATCTGCGGTATGTGCTCTCTCTATATTAATGGTACACCTCATGGTAAGACTGAGCGTGGTGCTACAACATGTCAGCTCTACATGCGTCGTTTCAACGATGGTGACGTTATCACCGTTGAGCCTTGGCGTTCTGCTGGTTTCCCTATCATCAAGGACTGTATGGTAGACCGTTCAGCATTCGACAAGATTATCCAGGCAGGTGGTTACACCAGCATTCGTACAGGTCAGGCTCAGGATGCCAACGCTATCCTGATTCCTAAGGAGAATGCAGACGAGGCAATGGATTGCGCTACATGTATCGGTTGCGGTGCTTGTGTTGCTGCATGTAAGAATGGTTCTGCCATGCTCTTCGTCAGCTCAAAGGTTAGCCAGTTGGCACTTCTCCCACAGGGTCGTGTAGAGGCTGCTACCCGTGCTAAGAAGATGATTGCACGCATGGATGAGCTTGGATTCGGTAACTGTACAAACACTCGTGCTTGCGAGGCTGTTTGTCCTAAGAACGAGTCTATTGCTAACATCGCCCGCTTGAACCGTGAGTTCTTGAAGGCTAAGTTGGCTGACTAATCCATCGCATAGATTTAGGATTCTGAATATTCTCCCTGCATTCATTCTGCTTTTCTTGCAGATTTGCTGAGTGCGGGAGAATTTTCCCAAAACTACTTCACACTACACTCTTTAGGGGGTAAGTGGTTGAAGTATAAGAAGTTGAGTGAGTGTAGTGTGCCCTTTGACACTTCACTCACTCTTCACTTTTTAAGGGCACACTACACTTCTGAAATTTTTAGCGAGTGAAGTGTGTGTGTAGTGTGCAGATGAGTATTGCACTCCTTTTATTTGTTGATAATCAAGATGTTATGGAAGAAGAGTGTAGTGTGTAGTCTATTTACTCAATCCTTTCTATACGCTTCTGCTTTTTCGTTCGTCCCTTTTAAATTTTTCTTTGTTCTTTTTGATTTTCGTTCGTTCTCTTTTTGATTTGTGCCTTTGGATGGCAAATTATTGCCCTGGCAAGGGCAATCTTTTGCCATAGTGAGGCAAAAAGCGGTGTGTGGTGCTTTAAAACAGGATCTTGGGTAAGATATTTCCTTATTTATTTTGTATTCTCATCAGAATATCGTAATTTTGCGTTTATTATTGAATAGTAGTTACAGAAAAGAGAAGTTACAGAAAAGTGAAGTTACGGAAATGATGAACCAGGCAACACAAGATTTTATTCGCCAGCACCAGGATGAGGATGTCCGCCAGTTGGCTTTTCTCGGAAGCAAGAATCCGGAAGTAGATATGCCTTTCGCCCTCGACCAGATTCGCGGGCGAAAGATGGCTCGTGCCAAGTTGCCCCGTTGGGCGAACATTGATGGCATCATCTATCCCCCTCATATTTCGATGGAGCAATGCTCCTCAGAATCCACTGCACTTTATAAGGCTGAATTGGCAGTGAGACTGCTCGGCTTGCCAGTTTCTTCATCAGAAAATGAAAAAGCAGCAGGAAACGCTTCAGATTCTCACTTTTCTAAAATTTGCGAATTTGTGAGCGAAAGGGCGGTTGATTCAGAATTCGCCAAAAATGAAGGCACTTTTGAAAAGAAACAGATATTAACGGAATCAGAAGATAATGTTAATGAAGTAAAAAACGAAACTGGTCAGGAAGATTTTTCTGAAGAAATAGAGTTTGTAGACCTGACAGGCGGCTTTGGGGTAGATTTCTCTTACATCGCTTCCCGATTGGGAATGAGTTCGATGTATGTGGAGCGTCAGGCTCATCTCTGCGAGGCGGCAAAGGAGAACTTCGAGCGCTTGGGCTTGAAGAACGCCATCGTGAAGAATGAGGATGGAATAGAAGTGCTTCATTCGTTAAAGGAATTAAAGTTAATCTTCATAGATCCCGCCCGTAGGGACGATGCGGGCAACAAGGTGGTATCCTTGAAGGATTGCACACCCGATGTCACCGTTTTGCAGGAAGAGATGCTTTTGAAGGCAGATTACGTTATCATCAAACTCTCTCCGATGCTCGACTGGCACCGTGCCGTAAGCGAATTAAGCCACGTAAGAGAGGTTCATATCATCTCCGTGAACAATGAGTGCAAGGAGCTTCTTTTAGTGCTGTCAGCGCGAAATATGGGCGATATGGAGGCTTCATCGGCAGATGGAGAAGTAAAACATGCCGGGAATCTCCGCATTTATTGCGTCAATGATGCGCAATGCTTCGTCAGCGACGAGTTGGATATGGAGTCTTCTTCGGTGAAGATAGCCCCATCCCCCCTTGAAGAGATGCAGTATCTTTACGAGCCGAATGCCTCGTTGATGAAAGCCGGCTGTTTCGGTGTTCTTTCCGAGCGATATGATGCAAGGATGCTTTCCAAGAACAGTCATCTTTTCGTGAGCCGTGAGCCTATCGCCGCCTTCCCGGGCAGAAGTTTCCGCATCATCGCCGTATCCTCCTTTAATAAAAAGGAGTTGAAGCGTCATCTGTCAGGAATCACCAAGGCGAACATCGCTACCCGCAACTTCCCTCTTTCCGTAGCAGAATTGCGCAAGCGATTGAAGCTGAAGGATGGTGGTGAAATCTATATCTTCGCCACCACACTGAGCGACGAAAGTCATGTGCTGGTAATAACGGAGAAAGCTTAGAAAACCTCGAAAAGGTGTAAAATTGCAACATCGAAAATCTCGAAAATGTGTAAAAAAGCAGTTTCGAAAACCTCGAAAATGTGTAAATTATAAAGGTTTGAAAAGAAAAATATATCAGCAACAGCTTGATAGAGAGCAAAATAGGCGAGGTGTACAATCAATGGTTGTGTAGTTGTACAACTAAAAGGTTTGTAGTTGTACAACCAAATGCTTTATAGTTGTACAACCAAAAGGTGTGTAGTCGTACAACCAAATGGGGTATAGTTGTACAACTAAATGGTGTGTAGTTGTACGATTAAAGGGTTTATAGTCGTACAACTAAAGGGTGCGTAGTTGTACGGTTAAAGGGTGTTGTCACTAGGCTCAGCAGACTTGCTGACTGCAGTGGGCAGAGCTGCTGACTAGGCTCAGCAGCTCTGCTGAGCCTAGTGGGAATCTTCTAGAAAGAGTCTCCAAGCACTTAATATCCTAGGTCGTTGAACCTATTAAACGTCTTTTTTTTGCTAGCTCGGTCGACTAGCTTACAGGTGCTTGCGCTTATTAAAAGAGTGTTCTGCATTTGAGAATTTGAAGTACTTGATACAGAAATAGAAATGACAAAGGCAGTGGAACAAATCACCACTGCCTTTGTCATCTTTCTATTTCAATAATTCCTTACCTTTTTCAGTAAGCATATATTTTTGTCCCGGATATTTTGGGTATTTCATTGATATTTAGCCTTCTTCCAAAGCAGGAGCAAGGTAAGTTTTCAAGAAATTAACCCTATCCTTTAAATTTTAAGAGAGACATGATTTCTTTTACTGAATGTTAATTGGTATTTACAACAGAAATCAGCTCCTGAACAAATTTGTAGCTTGTTGGGTAGCTTGTTGGGTAGCTTGTTGGGTGTTTACCACACTGCTCCTATTATACTTAAACACGACCCACACAAAATTACTATCAGTATTGAATTCTGGAGCAGGCAAGCCTACACGTTTGCATTCATCGACCATTGTACCTATTCCACGTCCCCAACTCTCCAATATCTTGCTCTTATAGAGTACGTTGGTGATAATTGGATTCTGTGGTTTTGAATCATGTTCTTGCATCAGTTTGCCTTTTCTAAGATGGAAGACTTCAAGCCAGAGGAACTTGTGGCAAAAATCAACGAAGCTTTTTGAAAAGCCAATTTGGAATTCAAGTTTAAAAACGAAGAGAATGGTGTGTTTGGGCGCAATAAGTCTTCTTTGTGTGCCCAAACATCAGTTTTTTATCCTAACTGCTAAAAATAATCCATGAAAAAGATACAAGTAATCGATTTTTTCATTACCTTTGCAAACGATACCACTCTCGCTCACGCCGTATCGATGCATGGAGAGTCTCTTTTTAAGAGGTTTTTGTGCTGAGAAGGATAGCGGGTGGGGCTTGGTATCGCGACATAATATAAAGGCGTTTACTTGACGCTTGTTCTTGACGAATCGAAACTTCGCAACTTTCAGTACAGTCTTGAGCATTGCAACGGTAGATGCCCTCGGGATGTGATATATTCGCATCCCTTTACTGGTATGGCACATTGCGCAATGCAGGGTGTCTTATATCCGTATTGGGAGAGGTGTATACATATCGGCGTGGGCTTCGATGTTGCTCGTTCAACTGTACTGGGCAATGCGAAGGCCTCGATTCGTGGGACGGGTAACAGGGAGATCCCACGTCTTTCTTATTTTTGTCGATATGTTTTGCAATAAAAATAGTTGTAGTGGACGTGGGATTTTGTTTGCTCAAATCATGAAAAAATAAATTTATGCAGATTTTTACGTTTAAGAGACAAATCATGGCAATATTCCTTATGTTGCTATGTGTGTGTGCAACTCATGCTGATGATAACTTGATTACTCAGCAAATTACAATTGAAGTTAAGGAAGCTGGAACTTTACCAAACAAGATTGGTAGTACAAAAAAATACCAAGTTACCAATTTGAAGTTGAAAGGAGAATTGAATGGTACTGATTTAGGCTTAATTAGAGAAATGTGTTTTGCAAATGAAAATGGCCATCTGGCGATTTTAGATTTAAGTGAAGCAAAAATAGTAAAAGGAGGTGATAATTATAGTTATGGATGTAATACTGATAACAATGTTTTAGGTAGGTCTATGTTTAGTAACTGTAGTAGTTTGAAAAAACTAGAACTTCCTGTAAATATTACTAGTGTAGGCTTTAGGGCATTTTATGGTTGTAAAAGTTTGACCAGTCTTGTAATTCCTTCTAGCGTAACAGAAATCGATAGTTACGTTTTTGAGGATTGTCTAAATTTAGAAGATGTAACTTTCCCTGAAGGTATTCAGAGAATAGAAACAGGAACTTTCCTCAGATGTAAGGCACTGAAACATTTCACGATTCCTTCAACTATAAATTTCATTGATCGATTTGCTTTTTGTGGTTGTACAAACTTGGAAGAAATCGAACTTCCATTAGGTGTAACTTCTATTGAAGCTCAAACTTTTGATGGTTGTAGTAATTTGAAAAGTGTGCTAATTCCAACAAGCGTAACATCTATCGAAAAATATGCTTTTGATAGTTGTGAGAAATTGTCATCAATTGATATTCCTGCGAGTGTTACTTCTATAGGAGATAATGCATTTCAATATTGCAATGGATTAACAAGTATATTTGTTCATTGGAACTCTCCTATATCTACAGGCTCTGATGTGTTTAAAGGATGTGATAAGGAAAAGTGTACAGTTTATATTCCTAAGGGAGCTTATCAGGATTACTGGTTGTCAGAATTTGGATATTTTGATAATTTAGTTGAGGCAGAAACTACAGGAATTAACATGTTGCCAACTTCTGGTAAATCGAAAGCGGCTTCTCGCTATTCTGCTAATGGCCAGCGCTTGACTGCTCCAACCAAGGGCTTGAACATCGTGAAGTATAGCGATGGAAGCGTGAGAAAAGAAATGGTGAAGTAGAATTAGAGTATAAGAACAAGAATAATACAAGAATAAGTGGTTGTTTCCTTTGTGGGAATAACCACTTTTCTCTTTTTTGAGAAGCCGATTACCTGCATCAACACGTATCATTATACTAAAAGAGTAAAAAAGTGACAAATACCTTCCTGAATATTTGGAAGTAACTAATATTTTCCTTATTTTTGCAGCATGGATGAAGAAGAGAGAACAGGTTGAACTTTTTGGACCGATCAAGTCCAAGCCTGCTTAGTCGAATTCAAAGTCTGCGAGAAAAGGCAAATAAAACATATCATCAATTACAAACATAAAGCAAACAGTACAGCAATGAACATATTAAAAACTATCTATCTATCGCTTCTGTTCTTCCTGGCGATGAACATAACAAGTGAAGACGAGACTTTGTTGGAACTGTTATCATTACCGAAGCAGAATTAATTGAAATATCACATCATTAGTTCGGACGCAATAAGCATGATATAGGTATATACAGGATTAAGAATTTCTTTGAAACTAAAATTCTATAACGATTCTTGAAGCACCATTGGTTATACATTCATAGCCAATGGTGCTTTGTATTTTCCATTTTCAATTTTACAGTTGTATTCAACTCTACAGCTGTATCTTGACGGCCTTTCCGTCATATTCCACGCTCTTGCTTGCCTGCATAGGCTGATCGCCTATTCCGCTATCAGCACCCACCAGCACGATGTGGAATCTGCGATGCTGGAGCATTCCCTTATAACTGCCCTTACGTGGCGCGATGTTCAGGGTTCTGTCTGCTTCATTCCATACAAACTGGATTTCAGAGAATTTTCCCTTCTCATAGTTGTAGTTGTCGCCCTCGTCCTCATAGAGTGTAAACGAGCCGTCTGCACCTGGATAAACACGGATTTCCAGCTCATCCCAAGGTTTCTCTGAACTATACTGAACTTCAGGACCGAATGGCAGGATGGTACCAGCCTTGATGAACACAGGCATGATGTCTATAGGACAAAGGCGCTGGATATCCTGACCGCCCTCATACTGGGTGTTGCTCCAGAAATCATACCATTTATTACCCTTTGGCAAGTAAACATTCACAGGCGCAGCTGCCTTCCTTACATCAGGATAGATGGTATGGCCCTTCTTGGCCTTATCCTTCCAGGTGTATAAAGGATCGGTTACCGGCTTCACCAGGATGTTGCGGCCGAAGAGATACTCATCGTTCAGGCGAGAAGCCTTCTTGTCTGCCGCATAATCCATTACCAGGGCACGCATCATGCTTCCGCTATTCTGTACACAGTCGCCAGCCGTACTGTAGATATAAGGCAAAAGGCGATAGCGCAGCTTGATGGTCCTGATCATGGCATCATAAGCCCAGTCGCCCTGTTTTCCGAACTCATACAGTTCGCTTACCATCGGCGAAGAACAGTGGTTGCGCATCAATGGCATGAAGGTTCCCCACTGCATCCAGCGGGTCTGCAATTCCTGAATGGCAGGATTCTTTGGATTCTGTTCAAACTCCCAGTAGAAGAAGCCTCCCAGGTCGGTGTTCCAGAATGGGATACCACAGAGGGAGAAGTTCAAGCCCGATGGAATCTGATTCTTCATCTCGTTCCAGGAAGCCACTACGTCACCGCTCCAGCAGATGGTGCCATAATGCTGAATGCCGAAACTGCCGCTTCGGGTCATCTGGAGCGAACGCTTTTCGTTGCCCTTCATCGCTCTCTGATGCTCGTAGATGCTCTTGTTATGCAATAATGGGAAGGCGTTCTTCACTCCCAGCCATGAACCATCGTAGGTCTGATAGTTCTCATCGCCCGGTTTCTCAAAATGGTCTGGTTCCGTAGAATCGGTCCACCAGGCATCGAAGCCCATCTGGTAGAGATGAGTAAGATACTTCCAGTAGAGGTTGCGAGCCTTCGGATTGAAGACATCGTATGGCATCACGCCACTGTTTCTTGGCCAGGTTTCGAAAGGAAGGAGCGCATTCATCTTCTTCAGTTCACGATACTGATCTGTCCAAGGACCGAAACTTGCCCAGATGGAAATCATCAGATGGGCATCGTTCTTGTGAACATACTTCACCATTTCCTCCGGACTCTTCAGACGAGGCTCTCCCTGTGCCTTCATCTGCTTCATATCTGTAGGAAGATACTTGGCAAAGGCTGGGTCGCCCACCTTATTTATATAGTATGGATTCTGGAATTTCATCGCATTCCAGTTGGAGTCGCATCCCCAATACTGCCAGTCCTGCACGATGGCATCGGTAGGAATCTTCAGTTCACGATACTTGTCCAATACGCCCGCCAGTTCATCGCTGGTCTTATAGCGCTCGCGACATTGCCAGAAGCCCATCGCCCATTTCGGGAACATCGTGGCCTGTCCGGTCAGTTCGCGGATGCTGGCGATGACTCCATCCTGTGTACCATCCTTGTACATAAAATAGTAGTCGGCACAGGTTCCTACTTCACTGGTGAAGGAAGTACGGGAAGACTGACTATCATCATCCTTGGATGCTACGATATCATTGAAATAGGTTTTTCCCGCATTGTCCCAGTAAAGACCATAGCCTTTCTCGCTGGTGAAATAAGGGATGGCGATATAAGTGTTATTGTTCCAGAGTACGATGTTCTGACGGCCACGCTGATTCATATGAACATCACGCAGCTGTCCCAGACCATAGATGGCCTCATCGTCGGCAAGACGGAAGTTCTGCTCAATGCGGTACTTGCCCTTGTTGGCTTCATCCTTGCGGGCTTCCAGACGGGTCTTCGTATCAGTAAGCAGCAGCTTTCCATCCTTCGAAAGGAAGCGGATTTCGCCAGTCTGCTGGTTCAGTTCGACGCAAATGAATTTAGATTTAATGTTTACAACATCTCCATTTTCCTGTATCTGAACATCCTTCAGCTGCAGAGGCTTCAAGATGACAGAATAGCTTTTCTTCTGAACGGGAGCAGCAAGTCCGGCATCTGATTTCAAGATGCGGACGATGGATGGAGAATAGAATTCGATGGTTACATTCTGCTGAGCTACCTGACGGGTGATGGACTTGGTTGCTGCACCTTTCTGTGTGCCTGCCACCTTTACGCTCTTGGCGCAGAGTTCACTTGGAACGCCAACAGCTGCGATGCCCAAAAGGGCAATGAGAGATAAATTCTTTAGCATACTTTTGTTTATTTTCATTGCTGCTATTTTGCTTATTCTTTGCAAAAATATAGCATTCTTTCATCGTGCAAAGATATATGATTTTAATGACAAATAAGAATAATTCAAAGAAAAATCATCGATTATTTGTAAAATAAACAAGTTTTGCACGATAACTTGTATAAAAACCAGCCTTTCTTCAAGGTGAAGAGTAAAATACCTGTTTAGCCTTACTACCATCTATACCTAAACACAGGTTTATGCAGGTGCCCTGAGATCTCTTTAATGAAAAAGTTCCAAGTGGGAGAAATGCCACTTGGAACTTGACGTATTATTTTCTTTTTTCCTTGAAGAACTTCTCGAAGAAGTCCATTTGCTTTTGATTTTGAACAGGCCCCAAATGCAGTCCTTCCTTCATAATCATCACCGTTGGTTTACCTTCCTGGTAGGTAGTCCAGAAAGGAAGGCTATTCCCGTTTGGATTGCCAGTCTTGGTAAAGTTAATCCAATAGCGTGACATGATTTGTTCCATGTGCTGCTCCGTCTCGGTCATCTTTCCAGAGCCAAACTTATAGCCATAGATGAATGGCATCTCTGCCACATGGCTGGCTCCTCCCTTGCGGCTTTTCACGATGGTGTTCTCTGAGTCTTGGTCAAAGTAATACATATACACCTTGCCCTTGCCGGTCTTGCTCTGCAGGTTAGCCCAGGCATACGTTCCCCATGCAAAGGAGCCATCACGGAAAATGTCGGATTGGGCGAAGTAGGTTTCTTCCTCTGTCTTGGCAGGATAGAGACTGAGAACCTGGTCTGCCCAGCTTCCATATATCTCATGGATTCTTTTCTCATAGTCACTTACACTGACAGGGCGGCTAAACATACTTCCTTCGTCGCTGTTGGTTCCTATGATGACATTTACATCATTGTAGTTTCCCTTTTCATAGAGCTTATACTGGTCATCGGTGATGGAGTAGCCGTCAACGTTCGGCCAGAAGGACTCAAAGTCGGTATTCTTCACGATGTCCATAGCCGGAACTTTTCTTAGCTGCTTCAAGTTCTTAGCCTTGAGTCTCTTTTGAAGGAGAAGTCCACCTGCTTCTGCCGCTTTGGTGGTGAGCATGGCTGTGTTACCATTTCTGCTTTCACCCACAGGCCAGAAGGAGCTACCACTTTCGCTGATGGCTCCTCGGAAGAGTCCCTTGGCAAGGGGAGAGGCGCATAGTATACTTACCGAGATACCACCGGCAGATTCTCCTGCAATGGTAATCTTGTCTGGGTCTCCACCGAAGGCAGCGATATTGTCGTGAATCCATTTTAAGGCCATCACTTGATCAAGGATGCCATAGTTACCAGATATGTTCTTGCCTGATTCCTTACTCAGCTCTGGATGTGCCATGAATCCCAAGGCTCCCAAGCGGTATTCTATGCTGCAATAGATGATGCCTTCCTTGACAAAGCTTTCCTGAGTTCCACTGTAGGAGCCAGTAAGAAAGGCTCCTCCATGAATCATCACAAATACAGGGAGTTTGTCATTCTTACTCTTGGCTGGCGTTTCCACACTGAGGTATAGGCAGTCCTCGCTCATGCCCAGCTCTCCACCATTTTGGTTAGGGTCGATGGGCTGTGGTGGACGGTCTCCCCATTTATCTGCTTTGAATACTCCCTTCCAAGGCTTCTTGCTCACTGGGGCTTTCCATCTGAGGTTGCCCACTGGTGCTTCTGCGTATGGGATTCCCTTGTATAGAGCGAATCCTTCATGTTCCACACCTTCAATTTCTCCTTGCTCCACTGTTGTTCTTAGCAGTTGGGCGTTAGCTGTCGATAGGCAAAAGAGTGCCAGAGCGGCTGTCAGTAGATGTCTTTTCAATCTCATTTCTGGTTATTTCATTAATTCCGCAACACTATTATCAGTTAAACTTTTTAAGCGCCTGAGCAACAGAAAGTTACTCCGGATTTTGCTATGTCAGAATTTTCACTTATCTTAGTGTTGCGAAAAGAAAACAAGCAAAACTCTGATATGACATGGCAAAGATACAAATTAAATCTGAGAAACTCACTCCTTTTGGAGGAATAATTTCGGGTCATGGAGCAATTTGACTCCATATTGTCTTCTGTAATCGACTCAACCCTCAGAATGTCACTACTCATTTGGTGAAGGGAAGGATATTTGTTTGTTCAAGACGCCTATTGAGGGTATCTTGAACAAAAATATCCTTGAAATCGTTTTGTTATCTCAATGGAATGTTGTACTTTTGCACTCATAATGATAATTGCATATTATAATTTTAAACAAACTACAAAATGATGAACAGATTAATGACAATCTATCTTTCGTTTATGTTTATCCTGGCGATGAACATGACGAGTGTGTTAAGTGTGAAGGCGGAGAACTATCCCTATCGTAGTGACTATCTTTGGCTTACCGTGCCTGACCATGCCGACTGGCTCTATAAGACGGGCGAGCAGGCTAAGGTGGAAGTAAGTTTCTATAAGTATGGAATTCCCCGTGACGGCGAGGTGAAGTATGAAATTGGCGATGACATGCTGAAGGCAGACAAGCAGGGAAGCTTCAAGCTGAAGAACGGGCGCGCCATCGTGAACATGGGAACCCGAAAGACTCCGGGCTTCCGAGATTTGAGATTATTCTATAAGCTTGATGGCAAAACCTATCAGCATCATGTAAAAGTGGGATTCTCGGTGGATAAGATTCAGCCTTATACCCAGGAACCTAAGGATTTCGACAGTTTCTGGCAGAAGGCGAAGGATGAACTGAAGAATGTTCCCCTGAGTTACACCAAGGAACTCGCCAAGGAATATTGTACAGATAAGATAGATTGCTATCTCGTAAAACTTCAGATAGATAAGATGGGACATGCGATGTATGGCTATCTCTTCTATCCCAAGAATGCCAGCCAGGGCAGCCATCCCGTGGTTCTCACCCCTCCGGGAGCCGGCATCAAGACCATCAAGGAACCCCTGCGCAACAAGTATTATGCCGAGAACGGATTCATCCGCTTCGAGATAGAAATCCATGGCCTCGACCCACGTCTTTCTGCCGAAACCTTCCAGGAGATAAGCAAGGGATTCAACGATGCAAACGGGGGCTATCTTGCCAATGGCTTGGAAGATAAGGACCGCTACTACATGCGCCATGTGTATCAGGGATTGGTGCGCTGCATCGACTTCCTTACCTCGCTCCCCGAATGGGACGGTAAAAATGTGGCTGTGCAGGGCGGAAGCCAGGGCGGTGCCTTGGCGATTGTCGCAGCAGGCTTGGATAGCAGAGTAACCCAGTGTGTGGCTAATCATCCGGCGCTCAGCGATATGGCTGGTTATGCAGAGAAGGGAAGAACGGGCGGATATCCTCACTTCAATAAATATCATGAGATCTTGAAGAACAAGGACTGTCTCAACACGATGGCTTATTACGATGTGGTGAACTTTGCCCGGAAGGTGAAGGCGCCAACTTATCTCACCTGGGGATACAACGACAATACCTGTCCGCCAACCACCAGCTACGCCGTGTGGAATACCCTGAAATGCGAGAAGGAATCGCTGCTTACACCAATCAACGAGCATTGGACAACCACCGACACCAATCGCAAGCAGATGGAGTGGATTAAGAAGCATCTCATCAAGTGATGATTCCGCCAAAACCACCACTAATCGGGTGATATAAGCCACTTTGTGGCTCGTAATCATTCTTGAACCCCTAAAAAACTGAAAATAAAGATAGCAATATTTGGTCGTTTGGCGAAATATTGCTATTTTTGCATCCTATAATATTGCAAACTAGTTTGAAATCATGTCATTAATTGAAATTAAAAAGGTCGAAAGCAAGAAGGATTTGAAGACGTTCATCGACTTCCACTACGACCTCTACGAAGGCAACGAATACGATGTGCCTAATCTTTTCAGCGACGAAATGAATACCCTGAGCAAGGACAAGAACGCTGCGTTCGAGTTCTGCGAGGCAGAGTATTATCTTGCCTATAAGGATGGAAAGCTGGCAGGTCGCGTTGCTGCTATCATCAACCATAAGGCAAACAACAAGTGGGGAAAGAAATCCGTCCGATTCGGATGGATTGACTTCATCGACGACCGTGAGGTTTCGAAGGCTCTTCTGGATGCCGTTGAGAAATATGGCCGCGAGAAAGGCATGGAGGATGTGGTAGGTCCGCTTGGATTTACCGATATGGACCCTGAGGGTATGCTCGTCTGGGGATTCGACCAGCTCGGCACCATGCCTACTATCTACAATTACGCTTACTATCCGGAGCACATCGAGGCCCTGGAGGGTTTCGAGGTGGACAACAAATACGTGGAGTTCAAGATTATGGTGCCGGATGAGGTGCCTGAGAAGTACGCCAAGATTGCGATGATGATTGAGAAACGCTATAATCTGCATGTGCGCAAGCTTACCAAGAAGGATGTTTTCCAGGGCGGAATGGGTCAGAAAATCTTTGATCTCATCAACGATACCTACAAGGATCTCTATGGATATTCCGAACTCTCGCAGAAGCAGATAGACCAGCTTATCAAGTCGTATCTCGGTTTCCTCGACTTCAACCTCATCACCTGCATCGAGGATTGGACGGACGGAGAGCATAAGCTCATCGGTGTGGGAATCACCATGCCGTCGTTGGCTCATGCCCTGAGAAAGTGCCACCGTGGCAGATTGCTGCCTTTCGGCTGGTTCCACGTGCTGAGAGCCATCAAGCAGCACAAGACCAACATCGTTGACCTCCTCCTCATCGGTATTCTTCCTGAATATCGTGCCAAGGGAGCGAATGCACTTCTCTTTGCCGACCTGATTCCTTGGTACCAGAAGTACGGCATAGAATGGGGTGAAACCCAGGTAGAGCTGGAGACCAATGCGGGCGTGCAGGGACAGTGGGGAGCTTTGACCCCAGTGATGCACAAGCGCAGAAAATGCTACAAGAAGATTATCAAATAGTAATCAAGAAGATTATTGAATAGTAATCAATAAGATAATTAAACAAACAAGGAGTCAAGGAGTTAGGGAGTTAAGACAGATGGTTTTGAATCATAGCTCCTTAACTCCTCCTAAATTTTATAACTAGGAGGATTCTATGTCAGAAGATAATAACGAATTGAATGCCCCGCAGGAGCAGCAACAGCAGGAGCAGCAGCCGGTGGCTTATACCGACGACAACATCCGACATCTGAGCGATATGGAGCATGTGCGAACCCGTCCGGGTATGTACATCGGTCGTTTGGGCGACGGTAACTTGCCGGAGGATGGTATTTATGTGCTCCTGAAGGAGGTGGTGGATAACTCCATCGACGAATTCAAGATGAACGCCGGTTCCCGCATCGAAATCGACATCGAAGACCATCTGCGTGTCAGTGTGCGCGACTACGGCCGAGGCATTCCGCAGGGAAAGCTCGTCGAGGCGGTGAGCGTGCTGAACACCGGAGGTAAGTATGATAGCAAGGCGTTCAAGAAGAGTGTGGGCTTGAACGGAGTGGGTGTGAAGGCGGTGAACGCCCTCAGCTCTCATTTCGAGGTGAAGTCGTTCCGCGACGGCAAGGTGCGCCATCTGAAGTTTGAGAAAGGTATTCTGCAGAGCGATGTTACCGAGGATACTGAAGATGAGAATGGTACTTTCATCTATTTTGAGCCTGATAACACCCTCTTCAAGAACTATTCCTTCCACGACGACATCGTGGAAACCATGCTCCGCAACTATACTTATCTGAACACCGGTCTTACCATCATGCACAATGGCCGCCGCATCCTCAGCCGTCACGGTTTGAAGGATCTCCTTACGGATAATATGACCAACGAGGGCCTCTATGAGATTATCCACATGAAGGGCGAAGACATCGAGATAGCCTTTACCCATACCAACCAGTATGGCGAGGAATACTATTCCTTCGTAAACGGTCAGCACACCACCCAGGGCGGAACCCATCAGAGTGCCTTCAAGGAGCATATAGCCAAGACCATCAAGGAGTTCTTTGGCAAGTATGAGTATGGCGACATCAGAAACGGATTGGTGGCTGCCATCGCCCTGAACGTAGAGGAACCGGTGTTCGAGAGTCAGACGAAGATTAAGTTGGGTAGCACCACGATGACTCCGAATGGCGGCGAAACCATCAACAAGTATGTGGGCGATTTCCTGAAGAAGGAGGTGGATAACTATCTGCATATCCACAAGGACGTGGCTGAGATTCTGGAGAACAAAATCAAGGAGAGCGAGCGTGAGCGCAAGGCGATGGCGGGCGTTACCAAACTGGCGCGTGAGCGTGCCAAGAAGGCGAACCTCCACAACCGCAAGCTGCGCGATTGCCGCATCCACTTCAGCGATGCCAAGAACGAGCTGAAGGAGGCAAGTTCCATCTTCATCACCGAGGGTGATTCTGCCAGCGGAAGCATTACCAAGAGCCGTGACGTGAATACTCAGGCGGTGTTCTCGCTGCGAGGCAAGCCGTTAAACTGCTATGGCCTGACCAAGAAGGTGGTTTACGAGAACGAGGAGTTCAACCTGCTGCAGGCTGCCCTCGATATCGAGGACGGATTGGACGGATTGAGATATAATAAGGTGATTGTGGCTACCGATGCCGATGTAGATGGAATGCACATCCGCCTGCTCATCATCACCTTCTTCCTGCAGTTCTTCCCCGACCTCATCAAGAAGGGCCACGTGTATGTGCTTCAGACTCCATTGTTCCGAGTGCGCAACAAGCGAACCAAAATCAAGAACAAGCAGGCGATAGCGGATGCCGATGCCAAACTGGGACCTAAGGAGAAGAAGGGCGACTTCATTACGCATTACTGCTACAGCGACGAGGAGCGCCAGCAGGCCATCAAGGCGCTGGGTCCTGACCCGGAAATCACCCGATTCAAGGGTTTGGGAGAGATTTCGCCAGAAGAGTTTGCCCATTTCATCGGTCCGGATATGCGATTGGAGCAGGTAACCCTGCACAAGACCGACCAGGTGCAGAAGCTCCTGGAGTACTACATGGGTAAGAATACGATGGAACGTCAGAACTTCATCATCGACAACCTGGTGATTGAAGAGGATATTCCGGAGGAAGACTCAGCACCGCTGGATTAAGTGAAGAGTGAAGAACGAAGAGTGAAGAATTCAAGTGCTTTCAAGGGGTAACCATTGAAAAAAGCGCTGTTAACTGTTAACCTGTTAACTTTTAACTGTTACCTGTTAACTCTTGAAGGATTCTCTCTTTTCTAAACAATAAGTTCAAAGTAAATGAAGAAATATCTATTTATAGCGCTCCTGGCATTCCTGGCAGTAACTTCTGCCAATGCCCAGCTGCGCATTAAGATGGGCAAGAATAGCCCGATAGAGAAGTTGGGTAGGGCAGAAATCGCCATCACCAACCTCTATGTGGATAGTGTGGATGAGAACAAGCTCGTGGAGGATGCCATCAGAGGCATGCTCGAAAAGCTCGACCCTCATTCTTCCTACACCACAGCCAAGGAAACCAAGGCGATGAACGAACCGCTGAACGGAAGTTTCGACGGCATCGGCGTTCAGTTTAATATGGTAGATGACTCCCTGCTCGTTATCCAGCCGGTTACCAACGGTCCTTCCGAGAAGGTGGGCATCATTGCCGGCGACCGCATCGTTGCCGTAAACGATACCGCCATTTCGGGCGTGAAGATGAGCAAGGAGGAAATCATGAAGCGCCTCCGCGGTCCTAAGGGAACCACGGTGAATCTTACCATCGTGCGCCGTGGCATCAAGGATAAGCTCACCTTCAAGGTGAAGCGCGACAAGATTCCTGTAACCACGATGGATGCGGCTTACATGATTCGTCCGGGCATCGGTTACATCCGATTGGGAAGCTTCGGTCTGACCAGTCATAAGGAGGTGACCATGGCGATGGATTCGCTGAAGAAGAAGGGTATGAAAGATTTGATTTTCGACCTGGAGGATAATGGTGGCGGCTATCTTCAGACGGCGGCTCAGATAGCCAACGAGTTCCTGGAAAAGGGAGATCTCATCGTTTATACCAGCGGTCGTGCTGCTCCACGCCAGGAGTACAAGGCGCAGGCTAACGGCAGATGGCGCAAGGGCAAGGTGGTGGTGCTCACCAATGAGTTTACTGCTTCTGCCGCCGAGATTGTTTCCGGAGCCATCCAGGATCAGGACCGTGGCGTAGTGGTTGGTCGCAGAACCTTCGGCAAGGGATTGGTGCAGCGTCCGCTCACCTTCGATGATGGCAGCGAGATTCGCCTCACCATCGCCCATTACTATACGCCTAGCGGCAGATGCATCCAGAAGCCATATAAGAAAGGTGATAGACTGGATTATGCGATGGATCTCGACAAGCGATACAAGCACGGCGAGTTCACCAATCAGGACAGCATCCATCTTTCTGACAGCTTGAAGTATTATACATTGCGCAAGCATCGTGTGGTTTATGGTGGTGGCGGAATCATGCCCGATTATTTCGTGCCGTTGGACACAACGAAATACACCAAGATGCATCGCCAGTTGGCAGCCAAGAGCATCGTCATCAACCAGAGCCTGAAGTTCATCGATGCGCATCGCAAGGAATTGAAGAGCCAGTATAAGGATTTCAATAAGTTCCTGGCAACTTACGAGGTTCCTTCTTCGCTCATCGAAGCGATTATCGCCGAGGGCAAGAAGGAGAAGATAGAGCCGAAGGATGAGGCTGAATTGGTTCAAACGAAGAAATATCTCGCCGTGCAGCTGAAGGCGCTTGTGGCAAGAGACATTTGGGATATGAGCCAATACTTCCAGGTTTGGAACGAGACCAACGAGATAGTTCAGCGTGCCGTGAAGCTGCTGACCACAGGGAAGTAACTATAGAAAAAACGGCTGTTAACTGTTAACCTGTTAACCCGTGAGGTAATGATATAAGAAAAGGTCGTGAGGTTTCTGATAGAACTTCACGACCTTTTATTGTGCATTTATCTTTTTCCGGATTCATTTACTTCTTCTCATGCATGCGATCCCATTTCAGATAGATTCCTGCAAGGATGGTGCCCGAAATACTGTGCCAGGCACAGCTGATGGCGCAAGGCAATACGGCGAGAGGCTGGGCAGCGAAGAAATTGCCGGCAAGCACCGTAGCAAGACCGGCATTCTGCATTCCCACCTCAATACTGATGGTACGCTTCTTGGCAGTATTGAAGCCCGCCAGTTTTCCGGCAAGCCAGCCCAGAAGATAACCCAGCGTGTTGTGGCAGAAAACCACGGCAAAAGTCCAGAGGAAAAGCGATAAGCCACGAGCCACCAAATCATCGTGAACCGTAGAAATCACGCCTCCCACGATGATCGCCAGACACGTTACGCTGATGCCCGGCATCAGACTCTGGATGGTAGGGAAGCAATCCTTCTTGCCATAGATATAATTCAAGGCGCAGCCGATGGCCACAGGAATAATCGTGACTATCAGAATGTTGATGAACATTCCCACAGCATCTACATGGATAATCTCGCCTGCCGTAATCTTCATCAGCAGCGGAGTCATTACTGGCGCAAGAATCGTAGAGGCACAGGTCATTCCCACAGAAAAAGCCACGTCACCATGACACAGATAACTCATGATGTTGCTCGATACGCCGCCGGGGCAGCAACCCACCAGCAGGATGCCGAGCGACAGGGCTGGGTCAAGATGCCACACATGCACCAGGGTATAAGCCACGCCCGGCATGATGATGAACTGGGCGCAGGCACCGATGAACACATCCAGCGGGCGCTGAGCCAGAATCTTGAAGTCGTTGGTGGTCAGGGTCAAGCCCATGGTGAGCATGATGATACCGAGAATCACGGTTTGGGTAGTTCCGCGCACCCAGTCGAAGGTATGTGGGAAGAAGAATGTAAATACTGCTACACCTATTACAAAAATAGATGTGTAATTGGCCAGCCAACGGCTGAGCCCTTGAAAAAATCTAAGCATAATTCTATTCTTTTAAAAAATCCTGATATTTCTCTATATTTTTTCTATTCTCAATATTTCTCTCTGTTTCTTTCTGTTCCTCTCTTTTATTGTTATTTATTGTCTCTCTTTCTTTCCTCTCTTTCCTTTCCTCTCTTTCAATATCGAGTACAAAAGTACATCTTTTCTATCGAATAAACAAATTATCTGCCAAGAAAATGACAAATTATAACATTTTTAATAGATAACGCTTGCAATTCTGCACGAATCTTTTTGGATTGTGCAAAATCACAAGCAAAAATACAAGCAAAATAATTAGGCTTTTCTTCTTTAATTCCGCAACAAATGTGTAACTTTGCACCATATTATCGATAATAGTCATAGAATGAACGAAGATTTTGATATAAGACAACAGATGGTTTCGCCTGCCGAAAAGGAATTCGAGAAAGCACTGCGCCCACTGAAGTTCTCCGACTTCAGCGGACAGAATGGCGTGGTGGATAATCTCGAAGTCTTCGTAGAGGCTGCCAAGTATCGTGGCGAACCGCTCGACCATACCCTCTTGCACGGTCCTCCGGGATTGGGTAAGACCACCTTGAGTAACATCATCGCCAACGAACTGGGCGTGGGCTTCAAGATTACATCAGGCCCTGTGCTCGATAAGCCGGGCGACCTGGCTGGTATCCTTACCTCCCTGGAGCCTAACGATGTGCTTTTCATCGACGAGATTCACCGCCTCTCGCCAGTGGTAGAGGAGTATCTCTATTCGGCGATGGAGGATTACCGCATCGACATCATGATAGACAAGGGGCCTTCGGCACGCAGCATCCAGATAGATCTGAATCCGTTTACCCTCGTGGGAGCCACCACCCGCAGCGGTCTTCTCACGGCTCCGCTCCGTGCCCGTTTCGGCATCAATCTGCATCTGGAATACTACGACCCTGAGACGCTTCAGAAGATTATCAAGCGAAGTGCGATGCTCCTGCAGGTGCCTATAGAAGATGAGGCGGCTGTAGAAATCTCCCGCCGCTCTCGCGGAACCCCTCGTATCGCCAATTCGCTGCTCAGAAGAGTCAGGGATTTCGCCCAGGTGAAGGGCAACGGAACCATTACCTTCGAGATAGCCCAGGTGGCGCTCAAGGCGCTGAACATCGACCAGTATGGCTTGGACGAGATAGACAACAAGATTCTCACCACCATCATTGACAAGTTCCGTGGAGGTCCGGTGGGCGTAAGCACCATCGCCACGGCTATCGGCGAAGATGGCGGCACCGTAGAGGAGGTTTACGAGCCATTCCTCATCATGGAAGGCTTCATCAAGCGAACGCCACGAGGCAGAATGGCCACCAAGCTTGCCTATGAGCATCTGGGCAGGAATCCGTATGGAAGCAACATCATGCAGGGCGACCTGTTTGAGTGAAGAACGAAGAGTGAAGAGTGAAGAAAAATATGAAGATAGGAATATTTACGGGTACATTCGACCCATTTACGATAGGACATAAGAACATCGCCGAGCGTGCCTTGCCCATGTTCGACAAGCTCGTGATAGCAGTGGCGATGAGCAAGCTGAAGCACGCCAGCGAGGAAATCTCGAAGCGTGTAGAAGATATCAGAAAGGTTTTCCCGAAGGAATGTGCTGAGCTGGTAGATGCGGAGGATGCATCTAAGGGTTATCGCCTGGAGGTGGTTGCCTATGATGACCTCACCATCGACCTGGCGCATCGCCTGGGAGCCAAGTTCCTGGTTCGCGGCGTCCGCTCTGCCAAGGATTTCGAGTACGAGCGAGAGCAGGCGGATATCAACAGGCAGTTGGGCGGCGTAGAAACCATCCTGCTGTTTTCTGACCCAAGATACAGTAGCATCAGCTCAACGCTGGTTAGGGAATTGAGGTTCTTCGGAAGAGAAGTAGATGAATTTTTACCAAAAATAAAATAAAAATAGGAGGAAGAAGCGTATGATAACATACAATGTAGATGGCGTGAAAATGCCAAAGATCAAGAAGCGCGACACCAGTGCCTGGATTCGCAAGGTAGCTGCCTCTCATGGCCGCAAGGTGGGAGAGATAGGCTATATGTTTGTAGATGATGAGAAGATTCTCGAAGTAAACAACGAGTATCTGGGTCATGATTACTATACCGATGTCATCACCTTCGATTATGATGAGGATGATGTGATTAACGGCGACATCGTGATTTCGCTGGATACCGTCCGCACCAATGCCGAGCAGTTTGGCAAGACCTACGATGATGAGCTTCACCGTGTCATCATCCACGGCATCCTGCACCTCTGCGGCATCAACGACAAGGGTCCGGGAGAGCGCGAAATCATGGAGGAGAACGAGAACAAGGCACTAGCCCTGCTCGAAGGTGCTTCTATATTGAAGAAGTAAAGCCCCCTGTTTTAAAAGGGGAAGTATAGAAAAAACAGCTGTTAACTGTTAACCTGTTAACTGCGAATAAATAAAAAGGGAGATTCCAGCGATGATGGTTGGAGTCTCCCTTTCCCTTTATCTTATGGTTTCGGCGGGTTTACCATCCGCCGCAAGCAAGTCTAGATTTCTATCGCCTTGATTCTCTCCCGGCATTCTTTCAATATTTCTTTCAGTTCCTCCACGGTAGTGGCTCTCAGCATGGCGATTCTCGTCTGGCGGAAATCAGGAATGCCCTTGAAGATAGGGGAGGCGGCAAGGTGGCGACGGGTGTGGAGAATGCCTCGGTACTCGTCGATGCGCTCCACGTTGATGCGGAGCTGCTCCTCCAGGAGGTCAATCTTCTCATCCACGGTTAATGGAGCAGCACCCGTATTATCCAGATAATCACGGATTTCCTTGAAAATCCAAGGCCTTCCGAAGGTGGCTCTGCCAATCATTACCGCATCTACACCATATCTCTCAAAAGCAAGCTTGGCTTCCTCCGGGGTCGTAATATCGCCATTGCCGATGATAGGAATATGGATGCGGGGGTTGTTCTTCACCTCGCCGATGAGGCTCCAGTCGGCTTCACCCGTGTACATCTGGCTTCGGGTTCTGCCGTGGATGGTGAGCGCCTGGATTCCGCAATCCTGCAACTGCTCGGCAAGCTCGGTGATGATGAGGTTCTCGCAATCCCAACCCAGTCGGGTTTTCACGGTTACGGGCACGTTTACCGCCTTCACCACTTCTCTTGTAATATCCAGCATCAGCGGAATATTTCGGAGCATTCCGGCTCCCGCACCCTTTCCGGCAACCTTTTTCACCGGGCAACCGAAGTTAATATCAATCACATCCGGCTTCGCCTGTTCCACAATCTTGGCAGCTTCCACCATATCCTCGGTGGTTCTGCCGTAAATCTGAATGCCCACAGGGCGCTCCTCATCGCTTATCGTAAGCTTGCTGACTGTGCTCTTGATGCTTCGCACCAAGGCTTCCGCCGATACGAACTCAGTATAAACCATGGCAGCTCCGAATCGCTTGCAGAGCATGCGAAAGCCAATATCCGTTACGTCTTCCATCGGAGCGAGGAAGAGGGGCTGAGGCCCAAATTCTATATTTCCTATTTTCATGAGTTTCGAGTGAAATCTTCTTATTCCTATGATGTATATCTTCTTTTTTGCGGCTGCAAAGTTACTGCTTTTTTCTGAAAATAAAGAAAATACTACTTTAAAAGATGATACATTCCTCCTGCAAAGGTCTTGATGACTCCCTTCATCTCCAATGTGAAGAGGAGGGAAGTGAGGCGAGAAATGTCGATATTCGTCTTTACGGAGATGAGATTCACTTGCAGGTCGTTGGTCTTGGAGAGGACATCTACGATGAGTTGCTCCTCGGGCGATAACTCCGGGAAGAGGCTGCGCTCGATGCCTTGCTGCTTGGCTCGCATCAGCGTAGCATCATCCTGCCATCCCATATCCTTGATGAAGTCGGCGGCACTGGTGATGAGACCTGCCCCGTTGTTTCTTATCAGATTGTTGCACCCCTCGCTATATGCGTCCCCGATACGGCCAGGAAAGGTAAAAACATCCCTGCCGTAGGCTTGGGAAATTTCGCAGGTGATGAGACCTCCGCCATGGGCGGCGCTCTCTATCAGGATGCAGGCATCCGACATTCCTGCCACGATGCGGTTGCGGCGCACGAAGTTGATTTTATCTGCATTTGTTTGGGTGAGGAATTCGGTGAGCAAACCGCCTTGCTCTATCATTCTGGCAGCCGTTTCCCGGTGCTGGCGTGGGTAGAGGTCGTCGAGACCATGAGCCAGTACGCCTATGGTTTCGTAGCCGCAGGCGAGTGCCTGGCGATGAGCCACGATATCCACGCCATAGGCTAAGCCGCTCACGATGAGCACACGAGGTGAGAGCTGCTTCAAGTCGGAGATGAAGCGGCGGATGAGGTCTTCGCCGTAAGGGGTGCAGTGGCGGGTTCCCACGATGTTGATAATGCGCTGCTGGTTGAGATTAGCGTTGCCTTTGTAGAAGAGCATGAGTGGGGCGTCATCACAGTTTTTGAGTCGCTGCGGATAGCGTTCATCGTTCATCGTTATCGGTTCGATACCATATCTTATGTCGTACTCCAGTTCTACCTCGGCCCGTTTTCGAGCCTCGTCGCAGTTTTGGATAGCGTTCACGAGTTTATCCGAGGCATCGGGCAGGATGTCTCTCAGGTCGTTCTTATGCTCAAGGATGAGCGTGGCGGAGCCCACCTTTCTATATAGCTCCAGCATTCCCGCAAGGCTAAAGTAATTCAGCCTTGTTAAGAGTATAGTATTTAATATTTCCTGTTGGTCACCCATAATCTTAAAAAATAATTAGTTATCTCTTCAAGTATTCATATCCAATCCTGCACCTCAGGCATTCCTTCTTGTCGCAGTATTCCTTCTTCAGCTGGATAAGCGCCTGGCTATCCCCGGCGTTCTCCACCTCCAATCCGCACTGCTGCCACATCCTTACTATATGGTTATTCTCAGCCTTCAGCTCCTCCAGGAAATCGAAGGCGCGGTCGCAGTATTTCTCCTCACCCCGGTGTCTTCCGTAAGCAAAGAGAATAGGAACCACGGTGTTGATGATAAGCAGGTTCAGCGAGAAAGGGGAGAGGTGCTTCTCGTTGCGGATGCTCGTGCTTCCGAAGGTATAATGAGTTTCCCAATACCCCGTAACGCTGGTGGCAAGCACCTTCTTTGCCTCCTTCACCGTAGAAGCCTCCAGCAGTTGGCTTAATCCCGCACGGCGGTTATAATAAAGATTCGCCAGCTGCGAAATGCGGATATGTGGGAAGTTCTGCGGGCGAAGTCTCAGAAAACGCCACAGCTTGTAATCCATCGGCTGCAGCGAGAACTTGTGCGAGAGATAAAGATACTCATTTCTCAATCTCGCAAAATACCCGTCGTTCAAGGCATCCTTCTGATATCTTTCGGGAATGGTGTTCAGCTCCAGCAATCCCGCCTGCCCCATGAAGATAGCCTCTATCTGGAAGAGGTCATCTCTGTGATGATCCACCGCCCTCAGAGGCAGCTTCAGCGCCCACTGCTCAAAGGCATCGCCATTGATTCCGAAACCATAGTTTCTGGCCAGAGTCACGAAGTAAGCATTCTCCCAGTCGCCGTTGCAGCGGCGCACACGCTCCTCTATCGCCTCCGTCTTCTGCGAAAGACGCTCGGTTTGCAGGGCGCTCATCCACGAATGCACGGTGAGTTTCGAGAGCGATGGAATAATCTGATAGCAAGGAGGATACTGGTCGATGGTGAGCAGCTCCTGATAGTGCTTCAGCACATGATCCGGAATATCTAGCTGCATCTGAACCAGTAGGGCACCCTTCGAGTTTCGGGCTTCCGTATCGATGGTGCCGCAGACGTGCAGAATCACGTTGTTGTATCTCTCATCCTTGTCGTGGGCATGAAGATACCAGTCGCTCGCCTTGTCGTGAATCTCCACGTTGCCCACCCACAGCGTACCGTTAATCTTGATTTTAGCGTTGAAGAAATCGGGCCCTGCATTGCGGTTGTGCAATCCGGGGTCGATGACTTCCACCTGCCTGTGGTCGGTGGTGGAAAGAGGGGAGAGTGGGAAGAGTTTGTGCTTCCACACATAGTGAAGTAGTTGTTCCATGTTGTTTCGGCTTTATAGGGTTTATAGGAATGCCTCTTTCGGAACGCAAGTTCGGAAGCTCGTATGCGGAAGGGGTATTGAAAAATCAGCTGTTAACCTGTTAACTGTTAACTGTTAACTATTAACTCTCAACTATCAACTCCCCCCAAGGTATTTCTCGAACGCCTTGTCGTAATCCTCGCTGTTGCCCAGCTTGCCGTTGATGAGGCAAACCAGCTCAACGGTGGCCTTCAGGCAGAGCTTCTCGTCGCTGGCACGGAAGATGTCCTGATGGAAGACATATCTCACCCCCTGCTTCTCCAGCCACAAACGCGAGAAGAACTCATCATCGCATTGCAGCGGAACCTTGTACTGCAGGTTCATTCTCGCCACGACGGCATCCACGCCCTTGTTGTGCATTTCGGCAAAGCTGAGGCCGCACTCCTTCAGGAAGAGATGGCGGGTATGCTCCATGTAGTGCAGATAGTTGGCGTTGTTCACAATGCCCTCAATATCGCACTCGTAATCCCTCACTTCCATCTTCGTCTCAAATATGTATTTGCTCATCATTTTCTCTTTTTTAGTTACTAAATGAGGCTAAAAGCCCTAAATCACTGCAAAAATAACCAAAATTTTCTATTTATTATAATAATAACCCGTATTTTTCAAGGTTTTTCGAAGAAAAATATGTATTTTTGCATAAGAAATGAGTAAAAAACAAATAAAATTTAGATAAAGATGAAAATAGCTTTGATTGGCTACGGAAAGATGGGACACATGATCGAGGAGATCGCCCTGCAGCGTGGCCACGAAATCGTATGTAAGATTGACGTGAATAACCCTGAGGATATCGACAGTCCGGAGTTCTGCTCTGCCGATGTTGCCATCGAGTTTACTAACCCTACTGCCGCCTACGGCAACTATCTGAAGGCATTCTCTCACAACGTGAAGGTGGTTTCAGGTTCCACTGGTTGGATGAAAGACCATAAGGAAGACGTGGAGAAGCTCTGCGCCGACGGCAAGCAGACCCTCTTCTGGGCATCTAACTTCAGCATCGGAGTAGCCATCTTCTCTGCCGTAAACCGCTATCTGGCAAAGATCATGAACGGATTCCCACAGTACTCCGTATGCATGCAGGAAACCCACCACGTGCACAAGCTCGATGCGCCATCAGGCACAGCCATCACACTGGCCGAGGAAATCATCGACAACATCGACAGAAAGAAGGACTGGAAGCGTGGCGTAACCTACTGGACAGAGGATGGCCATCACGATGAGGGCGATGCTAACATCACCGACGAAGATTTGGTTATCAACTGCGTACGCGATGGAGAGGTTCCTGGAATCCACGCCGTGATGTACGATTCAGATGCTGATATGATTACCATCGAGCACAGCGCCCACTCACGCAAGGGCTTCGCCCTGGGAGCCGTTCTCGCAGCAGAGTTCACAGCCAACCATTCAGGTTTGCTCACCACATCAGATTTATTTAAGTTCTAATAAATCTAATAAATATGATTGATAAACAGAAACAAAACCTCAATATGAAGGTGCAGTGGGCGAAGTTCGCAGTGGTTCTCGCCCTCTACCTCCTCTTCCTGATATGGGTTGAGAGCTGGCTGGGACTCATCGTGGTTCCGTTCATCTTCGACGTTTACATCACCAAGAAGATTCACTGGCAGTGGTGGAAGGATGAAGAAGGTCCTATCCGTTTCATCATGAGCTGGGTAGATGCGCTGGTGTTCGCTCTTGTAGCGGTTTATTTCATCAACCTCTTCTTCTTCCAGAACTACGTGATTCCATCATCTTCTCTCGAAAAGAGCCTCCTCACGGGCGACTATCTCTTCGTGAGCAAGGTAAGCTATGGTCCTCGCATTCCTGAAACCCCGCTCACCATGCCTCTGACCCAGCACACCCTGCCGCTGGTCAACGTGAAGAGCTACGTGGAGTGGCCTCACTGGGATTACCGCCGAGTAAAGGGTTTGGGCAACGTGAAGCTCAACGACATTGTGGTGTTCAACTATCCTGCCGGCGACACCCTCTGCAACGAGGAGCGCTATCAGGCGAATGATTACTATCAGATGGTTTACTCTATCGGTGACCAGCTCCTGGAGCAGAACGGACAGCAGCAGGATGTGCGCGTGCTGAACCCTTTGCAGCAGCGCCACTACTTCGAAAAGGTGTATGCTGCCGGACGCAACTACATCGCCAGCATGCCAGGCGAATATGGTGACATCATCAGCCGTCCTACCGACCGCCGCGAGAACTACGTAAAGCGCTGCGTGGGCTTGCCAGGACAAACCCTGCAGATCAAGAACCGCATCGTTTATCTGGATGGCAAGGCAAACAAGGAGCCAGATAATGTGCAATATACCTACAAGATGAAGCTCAAGGGCGAGTTCCCAATCGACCTTGCCGATGAACTGGGAATCACCAACGAAGACCTGCTGATGTATAATCAGAGCGGCGTGATTCCACTCACCAAGAAGGCTTATCTCGCCCTGAAGGCGAACAAGAACCTTGTGGAGAGCATCTCCATCAACACCGATGCGAGATACGGCGACCTCTATCCGCTCAACGCCTACACCGGTTGGACATGCGATAACTATGGTCCTGTATGGATTCCGAAGAAGGGCAAGAGCATCGCTCTGACGCTGAAGAACCTGCCAGTATATGAGCGCTGCATCAAGGTTTACGAGGGCAACGACCTCAAGGTAGACAGCCAGGGCAACATCTTCATCAACGGCAAGCTGGCGAAGTGCTACACCTTCAAGCTCGATTACTACTGGATGATGGGTGACAACCGCCACAACTCAGCCGACAGCCGCTACTGGGGCTTCGTGCCAGAGGATCACATCGTGGGCAACCCAATCTTCATCTGGTGGGGCCCCAGTCCTGATCATCCAGGCTTCTCAGGCATCCGCTGGAACCGCCTGTTCAATTTCGTAGATAACATCAAGTAATTTCGTAGATAATATCAAGTAATGATGTTATTCCTTAGAAGTTAAGAAGCGAAAGATTGGAAATAGCTTGAAAATCAAACAGATAGTTTGAAATCAAACAGATAATTTGAAAATCAAACAGATAATTTGATAAAAGATAGATAGATTGAAAATCGCAGTTAAATTCCTAATAGCTTTAGGCTTGTCGCTGCTCCTGGTATGGGCGGTGCGAACCTATGCATTCACTGTCTTCACGGTGCCCGCCGGGGGTCTCCCTCCGCATTTGGAAGAGGGCAACCGGGTGATAGTGAATAGGATTGACTGCGATTTTTTCAATCGTGGCGAGATAGTGGTTTATGCCGATTCCGTGGCACTTCCGCTCCGCAATCAGGGTCGCAACCAGGGTCGCAATCCACGCTTCAAGCGAGTAATCGTAGAATATTTCATCGGGCAAATAGAGAAGCTCCCTGGCGATACCCTCCGCATCGGCAAGGCGAGCTACATCATCCCCATGGTATGCTGCAAGCGCTGCGGCTGCAAGGATTGCCGCTTCTATCTCCTAAAGACACCTGCCGGCGAGCAGCTGGTTCACAAGCATCAGATGATAGGAAAAGCCTATAAGCTATTTTGAGAATAAACACATTATTAATGAGAATAAACACATTATTAATAAATACATAAGAATTTGAAAGCATTATTATCCTCCACCTATTTCGGCCCCATTCAGTGGTATCAGAAGCTGAACCGCTACGACGAGTGCCTGATAGAGCGCCACGAGAGCTTTATCAAGCAAACTTATCGCAACCGCATGCTCATCCCAACCACCAACGGCCCCCTCGCCCTCACCATCCCCACGAACCACAACACATCGCTGGCGATGAAAGACATCCGCATCTCCGACCACGCCAACTGGCGCCATGTTCACTGGAATGCGCTCCTCTCCGCCTACGGCGAGAGCCCCTTCTTCGAGTATTACCAGGACGACATTCGCCCCTTCTACGAGAAGAAATACGAGTTCCTCTTCGATTTCAACATGGAGATTACAGAGAAGATGATAGAACTTCTGGATATCCGTCCCAAGATTTCAATCACCAACGAGTACTTTTTAAGTGAAGAACGAAAAATGAAGAGTGAAGAATTCAACAGCTTTACTAAGCATAAAGTTGAAAGTATCAAGGATTTCCGCGAAGCCATTCGCCCCAAGAAACCGCTCCCTGATGCCGAATTCGAATCGAAGCGCTATTATCAGGTGTATGAGCAGAAATTTGGTTTCCAGCCCAACATGAGCATCCTTGATCTTCTCTTCAACGAAGGCAACGAGGCGATATTCTACCTATAATAATAAGGTAGAGTATCGCCTCGCTGCCTTTAAAAACTCAGTTATTCATTTATTTATTACTTGAATTATAGTTAATATCTTGGGTGCAATGGAACTTAAAAAACGAAAAAACGAGCTCCCATCCCCATGGAAACTCGTTTTTTTCATAATTTATTTGTATAAGTAAAAGATGATGATAAAACGTTTCACAACGTCTTTTTGTTTTAACTGATGCAAAGGTACAAACTTTTTGTGTCTTCTTTTCGTAAAGATTACCTTTTTGTGGTGTAAATTCTATTATTTTTCCACATAAAAAACAGAATTTACCCCCTGTTTAGTTAAAAATCCACCTTTTTGCGCTATTTTGTGGTAGTAAATCCCCAGAAAAAGGTGCAAAAATCAGCTGTTAACTGTTAACCCTGTTAACTCCAGCTGTTCCGATAGGGATAGAATGCAGAGTAAACTCCATTGCCGCAAGACAGAAGTTCAAAGTATAGTTGATATTCCGCGATGCTATCTTAGAAATAGTACCCCAGCTTTGCGCGCAAGCCATTGTGATCGATGCCGAATCTATATTTGCCGTCCCATCCTGCCGGCTGCTTATAAGAGGTGCTAATACCGCCAAAACTCACGCCAGCCGACCAGTGCTTGCTGAGCAAGTATTCGCATCCCATTTCCGCATAGACACCAAAGCCATCCATGGTGTTGAAATCATCGTCTGTGCAGGCGTAGCCAAGGCTCAGCACCATATTCCAGATGAAGTGCTTATTCGTCTTGTAGGCCATTTTGTAACCCGCACCCACGAAATAGTTCATGATCACATCGTTGACGTCATTGCCACCGTTTCTAGGGATTTTCACCTTGGTTCTGCTGCCCACAGCATTGATGGAGAAGCCCATATAAAAAGGACGGCGGTAGGCGTTCGGCTGCTTCCACAGATTCCACAGATGGGCGTATTCCAGGGTAACGTCGAAGCCCGTAGGCGTTCTGTTCAGGCTTTCACCGTTAGCCGTAAGAATTTCGTTGCTGAGCCATGAATATCCGCATCCGGCGCTGATGCTGTTGGAAGGCAGGAGATGCTTCTCGTATTCAATCTGGTTTAATTCAGAAAGAGTACCGATGGTATTTCTTTCGGTATTACCTTCCGTAAAACTTTCGGCGTTTTTGGTAACTGCAGGCGAGAAACTCGTCAGGCTTACCCACAACAGTAGCGTCGCTGAGGCGCATGCTGCTAATTTTGCAACTGATTTTGAATTCATACGTTTTATCTGTTTATACGTTTATACTAAAAAAATAATAGTTAATATCCGGGCGCAAAGGTACAAAAAAAATACGGAAAACCATTTCAATGCGTTAAAGAATCCACTTCAATGCGTAAAAAAGAAGCGTAAAAGCGTAAATGGATGCATCAATGTGTAAAAAAGAAGCACCAATGCGTATAAATCTTCATCCCAGGCGGCTAGGGCTATTCCCCGTTTGAATCTTTTTTTATATCTTTGCAGGTAGAGTGATATAATCTTCATTATTAATAACTTATAAATTTACTGTTATGAGACGAATCAAATTAATCCTTTTCCTCTTCCTGTTTTGCATAGGAATACAGCCAGCTTTGGCAGAGGGAAGAGATCTTCTTTTTAAGGAGACCTTTGAAAATGTAGTGGGAACTTCTGATGGTAAGACAAAGCTGAATCCATCGCAGTTGGATAACCCCTCGGGATGGACTTTTGATAATGTCTATGCCGGCGAGGGTAATCTGATTATCAAGGAAGGAGGAAGCATAACCTTACCGGTGATTCCTGAACTTATCGGCAACGCCAGTTTATTAATCAATGCGACTTATTGGCGTGAACCTGATAAGGATTATGATGATATTGATCCTGCGTTTTGGGATAAGATAGCAACTTTAAATGTATCTATTTCCAACGGTAAGCTCAGTTCCAACGAATGTGAACGGAGCTTATGCATGTATGGCGTAGATGGGAATAGTCGTTTGAAGATTACAGCACCGCATGATATTGTGCTGCGTTATGTTTATGTTTATTATCCAGTGAATAATTGGGAGGATCCAATCATCAGATTCTCGCGCGAGGCAGGACCTTTCTACGACCCATTTGATTTAACGCTCAATCCATGGGATATTCAGGTTGATGATGGCGACGATATATATAACATCACCGTTTATACATTAGATGGTTCTATGCCAAACCGCCATTCCCAGCGTTATCATAAGGGGGATAAAATCCATATCGCCTCTACCACTACGGTGCGTGCAGCCATGATTCTGGCAGACGGAACAATGAGGTATAATATTCCTATGACCTATACCCTGACGAAGCGATATGACATCAACGAACTGCCGGAGAATACCTATCAGATAGAGGTAAAGCCGGGTCAGCTGAAAAAGCAGCTTCTCGATTTGGATCCTGATGAGGTAAACGGACTTGTGCTTACCGGCACCATGAATGGTGAAGACCTGAAGTTTCTTGCCGATGCCCAAGGACTCGTTGGAAGCCTTGCTTATCTTGACCTGGAAAAGGTGAAGTTTGAGTATGATGAAACCGTGTACAGAACATACTCTCCATCCAAGGGTTTCCATGAGGAACAAAAAATATATAATTATATCTTCAGCAAGGAGAATCGCACAGAGCAAGTACCTGCAGGATTTGGTTACAAGCGATACGATTGCTACCGTAATAACCTGGCATGGGCATTCATCAAGAATGAGAATCTTGTGGTCGTGAAGCTTCCAGAAAACATGACCGAAGTAGGAGAAGATATTTTCGGTGATTGCAAAAACCTGAGAGGTGTGAAGATTCCAGAAGGAGTGAGCCGTATAAATAAAGAAGCATTCTATGGCTGTTCTATTTTAGAAACGATAAATTTCCCTGCGAAACTTACTTCTGTGGGTGATAATGCCTTTAGTCTTTGTTCAAAAATGGAGCTGGATAATCTTCCAAATAGCCTTCTGCATGTTGGTCAATCTGCATTCTGTTATGTTCCGTTGCAGGCTCTTAAGTTAGATAGAAAAGTAGAAATAGGTGCAGGCGCCTTTTCTAATACTCCGATTACCGAAATCGAGATGGCAACGCCATGCGATAGTATCCTGGGGGGAACATTTAGTGACTGCCCGAATTTGACGAAGATTACGATAGGAGAGGGCTTGAAGTATATTGGCGATAAAGCCTTTGCTAATTCGCCTGTAAAGGAGGCAAATCTGCCATCTACACTTCGTGATATCAGTTCTACTGCTTTTACTGGTTATAGTTCTTACTGCCCGTTCGTCAACGATATTCAGCCAGAGAATCATATCCGCTATATTGGCAAAGTGGCTTATCAGTGTGTGGATAGAGACCTCGAGGAATATACTATCAAGGATGGAACCGTAACATTGGCAGACAATCTTTTTGAAAATTGGCAAGGAAATGCAACCACATTCCATATCCCAGCTTCTGTGGAGCAGATAGGTAGTCGGGTTTTTGCCGGTACGCAAATAAAGACTCTGCCTGAAATGCCGGGACTCAAACGAATTGGTGATGAGGCATTCTATCAATGCAAGAATCTTAAAAAGGTAACCATTCCTGAAACGGTGGAGTATATTGGTGGTGGTGCTTTCTATGGTTGCTCAAATATTTGGAGCCTTACCTATAATGCAATCAATGCCGAATGCGAGCGTTTAATGGAGTCAAATATACCTCTGGAGAAGATTGTCATAGGTGATAAGGTACGTCGCCTGCCGAGAGGAATTTTCTCTGGTAGAGAGTTCACTGAGGTAGCTCTTCCTGCTTGCTTGGAGCGAATAGACGAATCTGCTTTCCGTGGATGCGAGAATCTTACAACTATCAATTTATCTGATAGCATCAGATATATTGGATATGATGCATTCTATGGCTGTTCTTCTCTGAAAAATATCCACTGGCCACTTCGTTTGACAACGATAGGAAGTCGGGCATTTAGACAAACAGCCTTAGAGACCATTTCTTTACCAGAAGGCGTTACGAGTGTAGGAGACGGAGCTTTCTATATTTGCCCTTTCGCTAAGACGGTTTATATTCCTTCTACGGCTAATGTAGAGGGTGATATTAACTACTATTTTGAGCTGGAAGAAGGGGTAAATTGCGTGATAACTTGCATGTCGCCAATACCTCATCCACAAGCTAAATATTGGAATAAAGGCGTTGCTGCCATCAAGGTGCCTGCCGAATTGGTAGAGCAGTATAAGGCTCAGTTCCCAGATATTGCTGATAAGGTGATGGCAGTTAACCAGGTGGGTGTAATGGATAAGGATTCTAAAATCTCGTTTGCTGCAGGCATTTCAGAAGAAGCTGATTTGGGCGATGCGGTGATTGGAGATGTTTATGTTACAGTGGGCGATGGTGATGGCTACGACAGTACTGATGGAAGTATCGTGCTCAATTCTACCATGACAGCTGCCGAAGTGGCAGGAATAGGCAGCTTGGCACCAGGAAAATCGGATATTGCCAATCGCTTTAATGGATTAATCGTAAAGGTGAATGCCGGCGACGGAACGATGGTGATAGATTGCAAGACTGTGGGTAAAAACACGCTCAATGTAAAGGTGGGCGAGGCGGAACCACAGGCCTTTGTTAAAACGGATAAGGGAACCATCGAGGTGGCTTATCGTGTAGGTAAGGAAACTTGCGTTTATATCTATGGAGCCGAGCAGGAGATGGCTGATGATGCAGAAACTGCAAAGGCTCACCAGGTAGCGGCTTGCCGCCCATTATCACGAGCTGCGGCACTTTCGGCTTCAGCTTCCGAAAACTGCGTGAAGATTTATGCCGTAGGCGTATCTCAGTCAACGGGCATCAATCATACTTTGATAGATAGCAATTCGCCTATTATTGGCTATTACACCTTAGATGGTGTGAAGATAGAGCAGCCAAATGCTCCTGGCATTTACGTAGTTCGTAGAGCCAACGGAAGTAATTATAAACTGGTGATAAAGTAGATTGTAACTGTCTTAAACTATGCCCTTAGAAGCATCAACGGTGGTGTTTCTAAGGGCATCTGATTTTGATTTCGCATGGGGGAATGATGAAAATGTAACGTTAACAAAACTAACTCGCTCTAAATTGGACTTTGATTGAAAATCAAGAAGTTGGGCGTTTGCCTATATTATATAGGTAACAATATGGAAACGAGCGGACTTCTGCTCGTTTCTGTATTTTGCAATATGCAAAGAACGCCTTAATTCGGGGACAAAGATACGATATTTTTCTAAATATCCAATGATTTACAAGAGGAATTTTATGGAAATTAGAACTTTTGCGTAAAATCTGATGCTTACCAACACAATATGCATCCAAAAACAAACAGCAGGTATTCGGACATAGACTATCCAAATACCTGCTACCACAACGTTCTGTTGCTGACGATGATTCTCACATAAGCTTTCATATACTTTTGCAGTATAGGAGTATTTTGTCCCTGTGTGCTCACAGTGGCTATAGCCATAAAATAGTTACCATCTTCCCTATGTATGAGCTTGGCATTATGGCTCATGATGTCGCAGTTATAAGATGCATTAGCGTTGCCCTCGAAAGATACATGAGCCGACCTTGACTCATCGAAAAGATACAAATACTTGTATGGTACAAACACCTGCATTGCATGGAGTCATGTTGATGTATAATTGTTATTTTTCTCATTTTAAAGAACATCGTAGAATTACATTCTATCCTTCTGGCTTTGACCTGCTCCTGTACCTTTATACTTCTTTTTTGCCACATTAAATCTATATCGGATAGTTAGAG